>Ga0115004_10000019_pt1 | contig 82096 bp, 68 predicted proteins | sample ArcticOcean_MG_C_10_FD_88737 | JGI IMG/M metagenome (GOLD analysis project Ga0115004, IMG submission 88737) | Marine microbial communities from western Arctic Ocean - ArcticOcean_MG_CB11_90 | ecosystem: Environmental > Aquatic > Marine > Oceanic | place: Arctic Ocean: Canada Basin | collected... | reverse complement strand
GTAGATCTACTATTGGATATTTAATAACTATCAGGTTGTTAAGGGCTAAGCCAGATTAAGCAACTTCCGAGCATCCAAATAGCCCGGTGCCCGTTCGCCCTTCTTGTCTTTCTTCGTTATGCCGTATCAGCTCCATCCAGGTTCGCATTCGGCGGCAGCGCGGAGCGGGCGGGGGTCGGAGGACATCTCTGGAATCCTTCGCACGCACGCTATGTATTCGCGTTTCACGGTTTTGGCGCTGACGATTCGGTCGTGGGGCACTTAATTATTCGCCATACTTCACAGTTGCTAGTCGCCGTGAGGATAGTAGCTCGCCCGCACCCGCAACGTGGTTTTTGGATTTTTCGGAATCTTCACGCGTCGTTTTAGAGAATAGGGAGCATTATTGTGTTTCAGACTCGTTCGTTTTCTCAGGACCTTTGGCCGGACGTTCTCTAATGAACTTCTTTGATTTCTCGGAATCGATAACAGGAGGCTCATTAATTGTATTCCTATTCCCTTTGTCTGAATCGCTGAGGTAATCTTTGATATCACGGCGCACTTTGACGACCGACGGGTAGCGCTGGGAGACTTGGTTGATGGCGCGGACGCTCATCTGAATGCCGTGCGTATCCGGCGTCCAATCCTGAAGGATGCACAGTTCGCTTTGCTTCGCGAGGCGGACGCCCGCGAGATTAAACAAAGGAAGAAGTTCCTTCGACTCTGACGCCCAAATCGCCGCGTTGTAGGCCGCCGTCGAGAGCCAGACATTTTCACCGAAGGCTTTAGCTTTGGAAAACTTGAGTTGATACTGAGAGTGAATCTGCGTGATCGCTTGACGAGCATCGTCGTCAATCTTGAGTAATTCGTCGATCTCCTTAATGAGGGATATGATCGTTTCGTTCGGCTGTAATCCGCCTTCCTTGGCCGAAGTAGTGAGCTTCTGGCAAGCCTGCTTGAAGGGATTCGAGTAGTTCTGGTTCCATATTTCCACCTGAAGGCTTCCGGAGCCCCAGACCTTTCTGACACGAGAGTTGAAACGAATCCGGGTATCGTCAGAGAGGTGGTAGTAATTGCTCTTATTGTGAGAAATAGCGTGACTCATCAAGATCCGTCCGTCCGGAATTCCAAAGATGTTGCGATCCCGATCCGAGGGCGTTTTTCCTCCGGCAGCGCCGCTTCCATGGAAGTGATCCCAAAAGTAATTTGAATACGCGGTGAGAGCGACAAGGATGAGTTGAGCATGACGCTCTTCGTCTTCACGTTGGTAGCTGATACCAAAACCTCTCGCAGTGGCCATCTTGAGATACGGTAATTTCAGAGCGATCTCGAAATCGCCGTTGCCCGAACCTGCACGACGGGAATTGACAGAATCAAGAAGGAGCTTGCTGACATTCTCTTGAGTCTTGAGATCTTGCAATATTCCTTCGGCGACGATGAGCTTCGTTTGAAATTCAGATAGAAGATCCGATTTGAGTTGTTTTCTAATCGAGAGGATTTTCTCCCAAGCTGCATGTGCTTGCTTTGCAAGTTCCTCGAGTCCCTCATAGGAACTTCTGAGGCCCGTGGGGTCGACAGAGCCATTTTTTTGAAGACGACGGAGATCACGCATTGCACTCTTGATCTGCTTGATCTCATTTTGACTGAGCGTCTGCCGTGCCCTTTGCTTAAGAAGAGCCTTCCGGAGAGCGGGTTTTTCGATGGCTTCGATCTCAGGGTCATCGAGGTAATCCTGATAGCCCTGCATGAGTAAATCACCTTCTTCAAGTAGGATGGCCGCTTGTCTATTCTTTGTTTGAAGGGCTTCGATTAGTGTAGCGTAGTCGGCTTGCGCATGGCTTGCGGAGGTCGCGAGGCCAAAGGCCAAGCCAAAAATGGCTGTGCTGAATCGTGGGAGTATTTTCATATTACTTGGAGGTCTGATGGGTCCGAGGTGCCGCCTGTTAAGCGGGATCGATACGGGCGGATCGAGTATTATATTTCATAGCGTTCGCTTGAGCATTGCCATAATCACCTGGCTCGGGGTTCCGTCTTGTCTTAGCTGATGGAATTTTCTTTATAGGCTGGTCCCTGTCTTTGGGCACCATTGAGGAGAGAAAGGAAATAGACGGTGGTGGTGACGGTGATGATACACAAAGTTTGTGAGTTGCGTTTCCGTTGATCAAGGTAAGGTAGGGCTAATGGCCGAAAGTGAACCCAACTATGATCTGACAGACCGCGAACTGGCGCATTGTATCTGGTCACGCCTGCAACCTTATCGGAAGCGAATTGTGTGGGCGCTTATCCTTTTGGTGCTGGCTGTTCCTTTCATTAATTTTCACCCCCTCGTTTGGGGATTCGTGGCTGATGCGCTTGTGGAAGAAGCGCTTACACCGGGCGCTCTAGCCGTTTGGCTGGTGGTGATGTTCCTGACCTATTTGGTCGGTCTCGGGGCCGGAGCAGTTCAAAGTTACTTATTAGAGAAAACCGGTCAGGCCTTTGTTCGGGATATTCGGGAGGAGCTCTTTTCAAAATTTGAATCTCAATCACTCGCCTACCATCGGGATCGTAGTACGGGGGAACTCGTCACTCGCATCACCAGCGATGTTGATGCGATGGAGCAATCGGTGCTTCAGGGGTTGACTTCTTTACTCGAGGAAATCGTGACCTTTTTTGTGGTGGCGGGGATGGTGCTTTGGATCAGTCCAGTAGTGGGCGCGGCCTCGATCCTGCCGCTCGCTTTCGCATTCATTTTTATTCGAAAATACAACCGGAAGGTGAAATCGATCTATGCGGGAGTGAGGAAGAAACTCGGGAGCATCGGCTCCTTTGTGCAAGACCGGCTGGCGGGCATCTTGGTGACGCAGTCGTTTGGTCGGGAGAAGAATGAAAGCGCAGAATTCAAGGAGAACGCAGATGGTTTTTATCAGTCGAGTGTTCAGGCGAGTCGGCTCCGGAATACTTATTTCCCGATTGTTTCAATCTTCGGGTTTATCAACAACCTCATTATGCTCGGGTTGGGAGCTTGGTTAATCATGACGGGTAGTGACATGTTTAGCCTCGGAGCGCTGATTGCCTATCGCGGATTTTGGTGGCGACTGCAAAGTCCGATCCGGACAATTGCGCAGACCAGCGATATCTTGCAGCGCGCAAGAGCAGCAGCCACCCGTATCATGGAACTGCTCGATGAACCGATTGCGATTACGGACCAAGAGGGAGCCCGGTCGCTGGAAGGCTCGAGGGGAGCGATCGATTTCAGGAACGTTAAATTTTCTTACGTCCCGGACAAACCTGTTTTAGACGGCGTCACTTTTTCAATTCAGCCTGGAGAGTTTGTGGCGGTGGCCGGTGGGAGTGGTTCTGGAAAGAGTACCCTGCTCAATTTAATTCCCCGCTTCTATGACATCGATACAGGATCGGTGACGATCGATGGACTTGACATCCGGAAGGTCACCCTGGCATCACTTCGAAAACAGACCGGCTATGTGGGGCAGGATAATTATTTATTCGATGGAACGATTCGGGAGAATTTGAGTTATGGACGACCCGAAGCGTCAAAGGGTGAAGTCATCTCTGCAGCGGAGTTGGCCAATGCTCACGACTTCATCCTCGCAATGCCACAGGCTTATGAGACGCAAGTCGGTCAGAATGGGGTAAAGCTCTCCGGAGGGCAGCGCCAACGGCTCAGTCTTGCGCGGGCCTTTTTGACCGTTCCCCGCATTCTCTTACTGGATGAGCCGACGGCTTCCGTGGAACCCGAGAGTGAATCCTTGATTCATGATGCTATCCTCTCACGGACGAGAAAGGGCGAGGGGACTACCGTTTTGGTGACTCATCGCATCGATTTACTTCGGCAGGCTCCGCGCATCATTTTTCTTGAAAAAGGAAAGCTCGCTGGCGATGGGGTGCACGAAGATCTTGTTGATCAATGTCCGGCTTATGCCGACGCTTACCTTCGATGGGAGATTGAAGAATCGGCAATCGTGGCGAGTTGAGTGGTCTTAATCATCCGCGCTCTTCTCCATGGTGGATCAATCCGGGACGAAAGCGACCTGGGCCTGAGGCCGAGTTTAACTTTTTTGATTTTGGGCGAGGGTGAGGTGGTGTTTGGCTGCCCGTCCGCTGATGGATTCGTGTTCAATGAGTTCGGAGGCGATCATTTTGACGGCACTCCAAGTTGCCTTGTTCTGGAGCAAGTGCTGGGTTTTATCGAGCATCTTATGAACAAGCTTTTGGGCTTGGCGGGGATTGCCGGAGCGAGCCAGGGCAAGTTTTTCGACGCCACGAAGATCTTGGCTTGCGCCTTGCATATTGTAGCGGCCGGACTTCCGACTCTCGGCGGCCATGCCGGCTAGCAGGATGAGGATTTCAGCCTCGAGCTTATCTTGAACTTGCCTCGTCCGGCCTTTTTGGATGGTGCAAGCTCCAAGCCGGTTCTGCGATGGGATAATGCTTACTTTTTTGACGGACCGCCCCGTGAGCAGGGCCATCACGGCATGGCCGGCTTCGTGGTAAGCAGTCAGTATTCGATCAGTCTCCATCGGATTCCAAAGGTTTCACGTTTGCTCCTCCGTTGGCAAGGTTGTCTTATCCCTGAGGACGGTTAACGCCAAATATTGCCGGGGAATTTTCTCTCCATGATCGGGCGGTGTTTGCGCCACTCGCGGGCGAGGAAGCGGGGCCAATCTGTGGTGGTTGTGAGGACTTTACCTTTTGGGGGAGAGAGTTTGAGGAGGATAGGGAGGCGGCCTTCGCAGAGGGTGGGGTGTTCTTCGAGGGCCCAGCATTCCAAGAGTTTCACTTGAGTTTCGGGCCCCCCGTTAGCGTAGGAAACTTGGGCTTTTTTTTTGTCGAGCCAGGGGATGGATGTTGGGAGAAGTTCATTGAGCCATTCTAGTTGACCTTTTTCGAGATGGCGGTGGAAGGCGTCTAAGAGGGAGGTGGCTTGGGCTTCTTTGACGAGCGAGAGCCCTATAAAAGCCCGGGTGAGACAGGCGGTGATAGCCGCTTCGTCGAAGGGGATGAATTCGAGTTCGGGCATGGTGCCATGAAGCAGGTCGACGCGGGCCATGAATTCTTTTATGCGATGATCCATAAGAGGGAGCTCGAAGGCTCCGCTGCGCTGGGCTTCGGCTAGGGAGCGTCCGCTTTTGTGGGGATCGCGGGCGTTGTGCTGGGCCTTCTGTTCGATGACAAGGTCGTGATAGCGGACGAGCCTCACAGCACCGACCCTTTTGTTTTTTATGTCGAAGAGGTGCTCTAGTGTGGTGCTCAGATGTTGGGGGAACATTTCGGCGATCCACTCCGGTTTCACCGCGGTGGCTAGGCTGAGCAGGGTGAGTGGGAGGGGGCCGCGCGAGGGCACCTGATGCAGGTTGGCTGCGACAAAGTATGCGGAGTCTTGTACTACGCTTTCGCGCACGAGTTGGCCTTCTCTTTGCTCGGTGAGATCGCAGGCGGGCTTTCCGGTATCTCGTCGTTTGGCGAGCTGATCGATGAAGCCGGCCATGAGGCACCGAAGGAGGGAATCGTTGCTTTTTGATGGAGCGGAAGGGGTTGTTTCACGGTCGTAGAGACGCTGCTGGTGGGCGGCGTGGAGGATCTGTTTATAGGTCTCGTCTACTTGGCGGGCGACTTGAGCGTTGATCCCGTGGCTGCGGCAGCGGTCGAAGCTAAAGCGATTCGATTTGGCGAAGTCGAAGGCGCGCATCAGGGTAATAAAGTCGGAATCATCGCTGTCCTCAAATATTTCGCGCGTGTTTTGGCTCTTGGAATCATCGCGACCCAAACGGGTGAGCAGATCTCGGCCACTGACGAGGGCGGCGCATAAGGCAGCATCCGGTAAGCAGTCGCGCTTGCTAGCCTCGATCAACATGCGTGAGTAGCGCGGGTGCATGGGGAGGCGGAGCATTTTGCGGCCGATCTCGGTGAGGTCGGAATCGAGCAGGGCACCGAGCATGGTGAGGAGGCGTTCGGCGCGTTCGATCGCTTGGGTATCGGGTATATCGAGCCAGTCAAAAGTGACGGCTTCCCGGATGCCGAGCGAATGTAAGAGCAGGACAACCTCGGCGAGGTCGCTGCGCTGAATCTCCGGCGTGTTGCGTTCCTCCCGGCTCTTGTGGCTAATCTCGGTCCACAAGCGATGACAGCTGCCGCGTGCGGTGCGGCCGGCGCGCCCTTTGCGTTGATCGGCGCTGGCGCGGCTGATGGGCTCCAGTTGCAGGGTGCCGATCCCGCGCTCAGTATCGTAGCGTGCCACGCGGGCGATACCGCTGTCGACGACGTGGCGGATGCCGTCGATGGTGATGCTGGTCTCGGCGACGTTGGTGGCGACGATAACTTTGCGAAGCTTGTTCGGGGCAAAGGCACGGTCTTGCTCCTGTGGTTCGAGCGCACCGTGCAAGGGAATCAATGCGACACGTTGCGGCGGTATCAATTCGCTCAGCGCGTCCAATGTTCCGTTGATCTCGCCGCGTCCCGGCATGAAGACGAGGATGTCGCCGGGGCCATCTTCATTGACGATACGCTCGACTGCTATAGCGGCCTGCATGGTGAGGTGGCGGTCATCGGGGAGGGGGAGATAATCGACCTCCACGGGATAGCTTTGCCCTTCGGAAATGAGGATGGGGCATTGGTTCAAATACTCGGCGACGGGTTCGGCATCGAGGGTGGCTGACATCACAAGCATTGCCAAATCAGGGCGCTGGTTTTGCTGGAGATCTTTCACCAAGGCGAGGGCGACATCACTGAGCAAGTTCCGCTCGTGAAATTCATCGAAGAGGACGGCACCGATCTTTGAGAGGGTGCGGTCGTCCTGCAACCAGCGGAGCAAGATACCTTCGGTGACAAAGCAGATGCTGGTGGCATTGCTGGTTTGATCGTCGAAGCGGATTTGATAACCGACCTCGGCACCGAGTTTGACATTCCGTTCCGAGGCGACCCGGCTCGCCACGGTGCGGGCCGCGACGCGACGGGGTTGCAGGACCACGATCATCTTGTCGCCCGCGAGGCCGGCATCGAGCAGCATTTGTGGTACCTGTGTGGTCTTGCCCGAGCCAGTGGGGGCGACGAGCACGAGACGGTTGCCAAGTTTCAGCGTGCGCAGGATATCGGCTTGAATTTTCCAAATGGGAAGCGAAGTGGGGTCAGGCATGAGGTGGCTGGCGCAGTCTATGATTCAGTTTGAGCGATGGAAATGAGATAGAGATCGGAAGGGGAAATTTCCTGGCCCCTTTCAACCTGACGGACGGATCGTGCGACCTCGGTATCCGGTTTTCCCATTTTCATTGGCTGATTTTATTTGTTCCAATACATTGTGGAGCTGTTCGTCCTAAAGCCTACGAACTTCCTGGATGGTCGCATAGTCGCTCCTTTCCCCTAAACTCTAACTCATGATGTTTAATCTAGAGGAAGTCATTATATCATGGACGACAGCGCAGTAAGTCACCGGAGAGTCGCTCCCGGCGGATGCCCCTTTTGAACTCGAATCCCACTTCCGCGACCAGATCGCTGAGATCAGAGAATTCAGTCAACTCAGAGCTAGGGAGTTATTTCTGCTGGCGTGCCGCTGCCTTGAAGAACCCGTTAGTCTAAATCATGAGTTAGCCAAAGATAGCGGCGGCATTCTGGTGGGTAAGAGGAATTTTTTGGATGCTGGCTGACTACCCGGCAGTTAAGGCGATCTTGGTAACTGTCATTTTCGTAGGTGGAGGAGTCAAGAACGCCACGTCTCAGTGGAAGCGTTCGGCTCCATACACATTACCAAAGCGATGGCTTCACCTGCCTTGAATTGCCTCTTCTTTATTGGTCTCGCGATTAACCTCGTTACTGTTTATCGGGGGACTGGTAACATAATGGAGCTACCTCTCGGCAGGCTAAGGCCTTGTGTTCGTCCGCAAGTTCCTTGGTTTCGGCTGATAAGTGCCCCGTTCCGAATGGCGCTTACTTGGGCGGTTACCGAACTGCGGCGTGCGCGAGATATTGGTTTGAATCTTCGAAATGGGAAGTGAGATTGAAGCACCCATGAAGCGAGACTCACTGATTTTTTGCGGAGATGATGAGGAGCTTGAATTCGCCGTTTTAGACGCGAGAATGGCTGTCGAAACAACTGGCTATGACTACTCAGAAAATTCAGGAATACATCGACGGAGTAATTAGGTCAAAATTTGTAGACTTCACTGCGGAGTCGGGAGAAGTGATGACGAGTGCGGAAGGGGACGGACGGTTCATGGGAAAGGTGTTCGCGACGAGATATGGTCGACTTCCGGTGGGTAGGGATATTTTCCTCGCGATCGGTGAGAGCGAGAAGAAGGTACAGATTGTGAAGCTTGGGAAATCTGAGTGCGTGAAACCAGAGAAGGACGATTTGGATGCGTTGCTCAAGAAAGAGCTGGGGGTTGAGAGTTAGGGTGCGGAGATTTAAGATTCGAATACGAATAGTGAGGTTTGAACGAGCTTAATAGCGTGTAGGAGTTGGTCCCACGCGATTGTTGGTGAGGGTGAGTTCTATAAAATTATTGGAATTCGATTGAGGGATATCCGATGAGTTTTTTCAGAGTAGGTGAAGCTAATCCTGAATGACCCATGCTGGGGACCTTGGATTGGGAGTAGTTTTGGTGCTTATGGCGTGATCGTTGGCTGGAGGGTCTTCCAGACGGTTGCTGCGACCTTCTCCTGCCCTTCGGCAGTGGGGTGGATGCCGTCTGCTTGGTTAAGCTTTTCGATGCCCCCGACGCCCTCCAGGAGGAAGGGGATGAGGGTGGCTTTGGATTCTTTTGCGACTTCGGGGAAGACTGCTTTGAAGCGGGTGGTGAAATTTGATCCCATGTTGTCGGGGATTTGCATGCCAGCGATGAGAAATTTGATTTTGGGGTTCTTGGTGCGGGTTTTTTTGATGATGCTGAGGAGGTTTTTCTTGGTCTCCTCAGGAGAGATACCTCGGAGGCCGTCGTTGCCTCCGAGGGCGATAACGAGGACCTCTGCTCCTTTTGTCATAGCCCAAGCAACTCGCCGGAGTCCTCCGGCGGTGGTGTCGCCGCTGACTCCGGCATTGGCGACGGTGTAGGGAAGTTTGGCGACGTCGATCTTCGCTTGGAGTAAGGCAGGGTAGGCTTCTTTGAGATCAAGCCCGTAGCCGGCGGTGATGCTGTCGCCGAGGATGACGATGCGCTTGGCTGTATCATTTGCATTTGCAGTTTCCTCGGCAAATACTACTCCTGCTGCGACTAATAGTAGCCCGACCATTAACTGTTTCAAATATGTCATTCTTATCTTCTACGACTTTAGAATCCGCTCCGAGTGATGTCAAACGACCCATCCTGAAAGTTACCGCGCTTCGTAAAACACATCAGACTGCGGCTGATGATTTGACGGTGCTCACGGATGTGAGCCTGAGTCTTGATGCGGGAGATACGCTAGCGATTGTCGGGCCTTCGGGGAGTGGTAAGACGACTTTACTCGGGCTTTGCGCGGGGTTGGATGATGCCAGTGCGGGGTCGGTAGAGTTGGCCGGATTGGCGCTCGAGTCGCTGGGGCAGGATGCGCGCGCGGCGTTGCGGAATCGCTTGGTTGGCTTCGTTTTCCAAAACTTTCAACTGATCCCGACGCTGACAGCGATTGAAAATGTGTTGGTGCCGTTGGAGCTGCGCGGTGAATCCGGCGGCCAGGCGGAGGCGAAGAAATTACTCACGGAGGTCGGTCTCGGTGATCGGCTCGATCACTACCCTTTACAGCTGTCCGGAGGCGAGCAGCAGCGGGTGGCGCTGGCGAGGGCATTTATCCATCGCCCTAAGATTCTTTTTGCCGACGAACCTACTGGAAATCTGGACTCCGGAACAAGCGGGCCGATTGTTGAGATGCTTTTCGATCTGAATCGGGAGGCTGGAACGGCGCTGGTATTGGTGACGCATGATCCTGCGTTGGCGGCGAAGGCGCGGCGGGTGGTAACGATGAGCGGCGGAACCATTGTCTCGGAGGAAGAGAATGGAGCACTCTAAACATAAGGTGCTGCCACGAAGCTTGTGGACGGCCTTGTTTCATCCCTGGGTCTGGCGGATGGCGTGGCGGGACAGTCGATCGCAACGGCTCCGGCTGGTGGTTTTCTCGCTGGCGATTGTTTCCGGGATCGCCGCACTGACGGCGATCCATTCCTTGAAGGCGAGCGTGGAGCGTGGGATTGCTGTAGAGGCAAAGGCACTGCTGGGCTCTGATTTACGGGTTTCTTCGCGTAAGGAAATCGGCGCTAATGAGCTTGAAAAGCTAGCCGGCATGGCAAGTCAGGTGAGTCGTGAGACGAGTTTCCCCTCGATGATGCGATTCCTACCGGATGGTGGAGCACGTTTGATGCAGGTGCGTGGGATCGCGGGTGGGTATCCGTTTTATGGAAAGGTGGAAACACGGCCAGTGGATGCCTGGAATAAGCTGAGGGACGGAGGCGGAGTGCTGGTGGAACCGGCGATCCTGGATCAGTTTTCGGCGCAGATTGGTGATGAAGTCGAGCTGGGAGGAATTCGATTGAGGATTCTTGGTTTGGTCGATAAACCCGCTCCGCGCGGTAACCGTTTCAGTGGATTTGCGCCGGAGGTCTATGTCAATCTAGCGGACATCGAGCGCAGCGGGCTGTTGACTCAGAACAGCATGGCGGGCTATCAGGTGCATCTTGAACTTTCGGGCGGCCAGGCGTCGCGCGTGCTGAAAGAGAGGGTTCGTGATAAGTTCCCTGACACCCGCTGGCGTTTGGAGACTCCGGAGGACCGGCGTGAGAATCTGGGCGATGCGCTCGATAACTTTCAAAAATTCCTTGGGCTGATATCACTCACATCACTGGCGCTGGGGGCAATCGGAGTGGCGGGCGCAGTGCATGCCCACGTCACTCGGCGAATTCAGACGATTGGAATCTTACGCTGTCTCGGGTGTCCGGGATACATGGCTTTTGGAATTTATTTCGCACAGGCGATGGCGTTGGGGTTGCTTGGTGCTATTCTCGGAGCGGGGCTTGGAATTGTGATGCAGATGGGGTTATTGGTGGCACTCGACGATGAATTGCCGATCTCGGTGGCTCCTTCACCGGAGTGGAAGATCGCCTTGCAAACGACGGCGACGGGCTTCGCGGTGTGCTGCGGATTTGCACTCCTACCGCTGATGCGGATTCGTGAAATTTCACCGGCGGTGACCTTGCGGAGTGGTGGTAGTTTGAAAGGTGGTTTCCTTCGATCGCTACCAATTTATGCCTTGCTGGTGGGACTGCTGGTGATGGTTGCTTATGGCAATGATCCGAACTGGAAACGTGCGCTAGCAATGGTGAGTGGGCTGACGGTAGCTTTCCTAGCGTTGGTGGCTGTGGCTCGTGGGTTGATGGAAGTGAGTCGTCGGGTGTTGGCACCCCGCTGGCCATATTTGATCCGACAGGGTGTTTCAAATCTCCATCGTCCGGGAAATCAGACCTTGCTGTTTCTGCTATCGCTGGGGCTGGGGACATTTCTGTTAGTGACTATTCTTTCGGCCGGAAAACTTTTGAATGGTCGACTGAATATTCAGCAGTCGGAGGAAAGCCCTAACCTTTATCTTATAGATGTTCAGCCTGATCAGGTGGCGGGGGTAGAGGCCGTTTTGGAAGCCAAAGAGCTTCCGGTAATGGAGAGTGTGCCGATGGTGACGATGCGGGTGCAGTCGATCAATGGTGTGGAGGTTGGCGAAGCGACGGGTGTGCCACGCTGGGTTGCGAGGCGGGAGTTTCGCTCGACTTATCGCGATTCCCTGAACTTAACCGAGACGCTCATCGCTGGTGAACTTGCGAGCGAGCGGGCCGATCCAAATGGAATTGTAGAGCTCTCGCTGGAGGAAAAAATAGCCAAAGATTTAAAGGTCGGCATCGGCGATGAGATCACGATGGATGTTCAGGGTATCCTGATTCGCACTAAGGTGACAAGCATCCGCCGTGTCGATTGGAGTCGTTTCAATTTAAATTTCTTTATGGTGTTCCCTCCGGGCGTGCTGGAGGACGCACCGGGAGTCAATGTGGTGACGACACGGACGCCAACACCTGCGGCCTCGGGGGAGTTACAGCGAGAATTGGCGGGTCAGTTTGCCAATGTTACCGCGATTGACTTGACACTAATTCTTGAAACTGTCCGTGATCTTCTAGCCAAGATTTCGACTGTTATCACCATCTTGGCTGGGTTCACGGTGTTGGCGGGTCTTCCGATCTTGATCGGGACTTTATTGAATGGTCGCGATGTGAGGCTGAAAGAAAGTGTGCTCCTGCGGACGCTTGGGGCCTCGGCGAAGCAGGTTCGGATCATTTTAGTGATCGAGTATGCCGCACTTGGATTACTTTCTGCGCTGTCTGGGATTCTGTTAGCTGTCGTGGCAAATGGAGTGCTGGCGACCTTCTTTTTTAAAGCATCTCCATGGCCGGATGCAGGGCTTCTTTTGGCTGCCTTCGGGACAGTCACGATGATTGCGGTGCTCGGTGGCCTCGCTCTGAGCCGGGGCGTTTGTCATCATCCACCGCTGGAGATTTTACGAGGTGGGAGTTAAAAATCAGCAGCCGACTCTTTTGCTTCGTTGTTAAATTTTTGCTCGGGGCTTCTGTGATGACGATGCCGGAGGCGATTTGAGATTTAAACACGAACAATGAGATTTGAACTGGCTTGTTGGTAAGGGTGCAATTGGAAGTTGAGGAAACGTAAGACCTATGGCGTAGGGATGCGGGGTAATCAAATCCCTGAATAGGCTCCGCGTGCTTCGCAAACCCCGGGCTGAATGACGCAAGCCTGTTGGAGAGCGTGACATGCCTTTCCGCTCAAGTTAAAGGCAACTCGGTGCCTCGAAGTGAATTACGAATGGCAAAAATCGCTAGTTGTTCACAACATGCGGAAGCTTTCGACATTCCTCTTGCTCCCTTTCGTTCTCTGGAATAGCCATGTGGTGAGTCTTACAGGCTCAAAACATCACTACATTATGGCGATTGAGCGCGCACTCTTGTCGGTTTCCGATAAATCAGGATTGGTTGAATTTGCAAAAGCACTCCACGAGGATCATGGCGTCGAGCTACTTTCGACCGGTGGAACTGCCGCAGTGCTGCGGGAAGCTGGTCTCCCAGTGATCGATGTGGCTGACTACACTGGCGCTCCTGAACTTTTTGAAGGACGTCTGAAGACTCTTCATCCAAAGGTGCACGGCGGGCTTCTGCAACGCCGTGATAGTGACGATCATGTTGCTCAAGGAAAAAAACATGGTATCCCGCCGATCGACCTTGTGGTCGTGAATCTCTATCCCTTCGAGAAAACGGTCGAAAAGGAGGGGGTCACCCTTGACGAGGCGATTGAGAATATCGACATCGGCGGGCCTTCGATGCTTCGCAGTGCTGCTAAAAACTACGCTGCAGTTACGGTTGTGGTCGACCATACCGACTACTCCCGTGTTCTTTCTGAGATGGGGGAGCATGAGGGCGACACTACGCTCCGGCTTCGTGAGGAGCTTGCGATTAAGGTGTTTCGTCGGACGGCAGCTTATGACGGTGCTATTTCCAACTTCCTGGGCAAGTGTGACCAAGGAACGGCGTGCAGCTTTGCGATCAACCTTCCTCTGGATCGGGATCTCCGTTACGGCGACAACCCGCATCAAAAATCACGTCTTTATGGCGCATTTGGCGAGTGCTTCTCCCAACTTCAGGGCAAGGAGTTGAGCTACACCAATATTCTCGATCTCGAAGCGGCAGCGGATATTATTCTCGATTATCGCCGCCCAACCGTCGCGATCCTTAAGCACACTAATCCTTGCGGAGTAGGGCAGGACGACGAAGATTTACGGGTGGCTTGGGATAAGGCCTTCGAAACGGATCGGCAGGCACCCTTTGGCGGGGTAATCGTGATGAATCGGCCATTGACTGAAGCTCTGGCCCGCGTGATTTCGGGTATTTTTACCGATGTCATTATTGCTCCTGACTTCGAGCCCGAGGCCCGGGCGATTCTTCAGAAGAAGAAGAACCTTCGGATTATGAAGCTCGAGTCAGGCTATGAGAGGTATCGCAAGGATCCTGTCGTGCGCTCCGCGCCAGGCGGGTTGATGGTCATGGACAAGGATCATACTGTCATGGGGATCGATGATCTCGAATCAAAAGTGGTCACTAAGCGTCCTCCGACTGAGCAAGAAATGATGGCGATGCGCTTCTCGTGGCGCGTGGTGAAGCATGTAAAATCTAACGCCATTGTCTTTGGTTCAACGGATCGGACCCTTGGTATCGGCGCGGGGCAGATGAGCCGGGTTGATTCGGCTCGAATTGCAGTTTGGAAGGCAAAAGAGGCTGGGCTTTCTCTCAAGGGAAGCGTGATTGCTTCTGATGGGCTTTTCCCGTTCGCTGACGGTCTTGATGCCGCTATCAATGCTGGTGCGACAGCGTGCATTCAGCCTGGCGGTTCTATTCGCGACGAAGAGGTGATTGCTGCTGCCGATGAGGCTGGCATGGCGATGGTCTTAACCAATCACCGGCATTTCCGTCACTAGAGACCCTCTTTTCCAATGAGCTTACTTTTAGGAGTCAATATTGATCATGTCGCCACACTGCGGCAGGCCCGCTATGCATTGAACCCGGATGCGCCTATTCTCGAGCCATCGGTTCTTGATGCCGCGAGAGAGGCTCAAAAAGGTGGAGCCGACTCGATTACGATCCACGTTCGAGAGGATCGGCGTCACATGCAGGACGCGGACGCGCGTCTTATGCGCAAGGAAGTAAATCTCCCGCTAAACCTTGAACTTGCGAATACAGTAGAAATGGTGTCTTTCGCTTGTGACCTGAAACCAGACTTTGCCTGTCTCGTTCCTGAAAGTCGCGAAGAGATTACCACTGAAGGAGGGCTTGATGCAGTGGGTCATTTTGACTCACTGAAGGATACCATAATCGCCCTTCAGGCGTCGGGGATTAAGGTGAGTTTGTTCATTGATCCGGAGGAAGAGCAAATCGAAGCTGCCGCGAAATTAGGTGCTGAAATGATCGAGCTTCACACCGGATCCTTCGCTCTAGCGGAGGGCGAACCTCATCAAAACGAACTCTCGCGTCTCAGGCTTAGTGCTGATTTAGGCGCGAGTCTTGGTCTGCAAGTAAATGCGGGCCATGGGATTCATCGTCAAAACATTAGCTCTCTTTTTTCCGTTAAAAACTTAAAAGAGATTAACGTTGGCCACACTCTTGTTTCAAGAGCGTTATTCATTGGCTTGAGGGCAGCGGTTGCGGAAATGAAGGCGCTCATGGCTGATTACCAAGGGGATCAAGAATGAAGCTAATTGGAATAGGAATCGATGTTGTTGAGGTGAGCCGCGTAAAGTCGTCCCTCGACGAATTTGGCGAGCGATTCCTCAATCGTATTTTCACCTCGGCAGAGCGTGATTACTGCAACCGGCAAAAACGCCCTGAAATCCATCTCGCTGCGAGATTTGCGGCCAAGGAAGCTATTTCGAAGGCCTTCGGAACGGGAATTGGGAAGGAGATTGGTTGGCTTGATATAGAAATCATCCGAAGGGATACTGGTGAGCCTGAGGTTCGTCTTCATGGTGATGCCACAATCCTCGCCAAAAAATGTGAAGCAACAGAAGTTAAGGTGAGTTTGTCTCATGCTCAGCATTATGCTGCCGCTAATGCCGTGGTGATGGGGTGTGAGTAAATTATTGATAAATAGGAGCGTCTCCCTTGATGTATAAGAGTCTTGCGGGCATCAAAAGTATCTGTTTTTTTAATATCCTTATTATTTGATTATTTTGACAATTTAAGGATAAATACCTACTATTAGGTTCGGTGAATATAATTCAATCAGTCGTCGATAAACCCTCTAGCGAAGTGGTCGTATGTTGCTACTGTAGATGCCCGGTTCGTATTCCAACGAGAATGAAAGAGAGTTGTGGACCTTGCTCCATTTATGGTTATGAGCTGATCATAGACAATGAGAGTAAGGCCTTGCCTCCTATTTACGGACGCCATTTTTTGCCAAATGGCGTAGGTTCCCCAAGGCCCTCTGATTCATATGAGATTTCCCGGCCTCAAGACTTTCAGCCGGAGCCTGTAAATTCACCCCGGATCACCTCACAGGAGCGAGTTAACAGGACTCCAGAGACATCTCCTGAGTGGGCTGGGAATACTGCGCTGACGACACCCGAATTGGTGCAAGCAGGGGATGTTGCGTCCGCTCGAATAGAGGCGCAACCACGCTTATCAGCCTCTCAAAGAAACACAGGAGGCTCCAAAGTGGTGATAGCTCAGCCGTTTCAATGCACCGGGGTATATCGTTTGAATTTCGCAACGAGAGCCAACGTGACTAGAAAAAAATTGCAAGCTCCCGAGCGCCAGCAATTACCCGAACATCAGGGCTTAGGAAGAAAGAGGCAATGGGGATTCTCTTTGCTTTGTGCTTTCGTTGTTGACGGATTAGGGGGCGGTGGATTCTCCGGCTTCAAGGGCCACCAAATGAGGCTGGAAGGGGACGATTTGCGGGGTAGTCGATTGGTTACTGAACTAGGATACTAGAAGGCTCTTTTTACCTCAATTTACACTATGCGCTTAATTTTAGCATCGGGCTCCCCTCGTCGAAAGGAATTACTGAGGGCTGCCGGACTAACGTTTACGGTTGAAGTCCCAGATGTCGTTGAGCTTGAGGCGGGAGTCTTGCCAGCTCGAGACCTCTGCCTCACGAACGCCCTTTTAAAAGCAGGTGTAATATCGCGATCGAGCCCTGATGATTTGATTATTGCCTCCGACACAATCGTTGTAATGGACGGGACGGTATACGGGAAACCCAGAGACCTTATCGAAGCAGCCGGGAACTTAAAGCGCTTTCGAGGAAGGACACACGAGGTAATGACCGGCGTTGCCCTTCAAAAAGGTGAAATGAAATCTACTTTCATCGAAGTTTCGCGGGTCACTTTCAAAGAATACTCGGACTCGGTTATTGATGAATACCTTCATATCGTTCCTGTTCTCGATAAAGCGGGAGGCTACGCCATTCAAGATCACGGTGAGTGGCTTGTTGAAAAAATTGACGGGAACTATGAAAATATCGTGGGGCTGCCGCTTACAAAGGTCCTCGCGAAGCTAAACGAAATGGGCTTTAATCCCGCCCAGCGATATGCCTGACCCCTCTGAGAATCGACGCCGATACCCTCTTATCGTGAATCCTCGTGCAAAAAGCGAAAGAGGGTATCGTGCGATGGAGTTCATCGAGGCTCATTCGCATCGGTTTGAGATTCATCGGACGCAAAGCAGGGAAGAGGCGATCGAGTTGACTAGGAAGTTTGCAAAAGTAGGAGAGGATGTTGTGATCACTGCTGGCGGGGACGGGACAGTCAACGCTGCTATTGAAGGGCTGGCAGGATCTTCGACGACACTGGGGGTATTCCCAACGGGAACAATGAATGTTTTTGCACGCGAAATGGGGATTCCATTTGATCGGCTGGAGAAGTCGATGGCAGTGATCGATGATGGATGCCGAAAGGAAGTGGATCTTTTTGAGATGAACGGAGTCCCTTTTGTTCAAATGGCTGGAGTGGGTTTCGATGCCCAAGTGATCGAGGCAACGAGCTGGGAAAGTAAAAGACGACTTGGACCGCTGGCTTACCTCCTTGCCGGTGTCCGAGTATTAGGGACTGTTCCTCCCGCAATGACCGTTCTTACCGAAGAAGGGAGGGAGCTGCATGGAGTTTGTCTTTTGATCGGGAACGGTTCTCTCTATGGGGGACATTTTCCCCTTTTCAGAACAGCTAGAAATACAGACGAACTCCTTGATGTAATAATTTTTAAAGAGTCGGGATTTCAGTTCATCAGAGACTCGTTGCGCGGATTGGTAAAAGGAGGGATTGATCCGCTTTCCCCAGGAAAGTCGGTTGAGTATTTTCAGGCGGCAAGGATCAGGGTCACCAGCGCCGAGGCAATCCCAGTGGAAATCGACGGAGAACTATGGGGGCGCACGCAAAAAATCAACTTCCGCTCAAGCGGAAAGAAGCTTTCGGTCTTTGCTCCTGAAAAACCGGAGGTGAACCGGTGGTTGGATTTTTTGAGGACAGTGAATCCATTTTATCGTTCAATCGGCTCTGATTGACCGGAATTCCCGGCTTTTAAAGTCGTCAGTTCGTATCGGTTCCGCTAATTTTTCTTAGTTCTTCATGAATTTTTTTCGTAGGGTCACGTTTAACTCATTGATGGCGCCTGTTGGGGCGTCCTCCGATGCGGGACTTTCGGAAGGTGAACCTTCCGATCATGAATTGATCAAGTCCTGCCAATCAGGGGATACCCGGGCTTTCGAGACACTCGTAACCCGCCATCGTGGAAAGGTTTATGCGATGGTTCAAAATATGATCAAAAATGAAGCTGATGCCTGGGATCTCTCTCAAGAGGTTTTCCTGAAGGTCTGGAAGGCTTTGCCGAAATTTGAAGCGCGGGCGAAGTTTTCGACCTGGCTCTACCGCATCGCCCACAATGTAGTCTACGACTGGCTGCGGAAGCGTAAAATTGATTCCGCAGGGGAGTTTGATGACACCATTTTAAGCGAAGGCTCGGTCGCAGTGGGCTCGATGACGACACCAAATCAAGATCTTCGCCCCGATCGAGCACTTGAGGATTCTGAGTTGGGAGAGGAGATCAATGCGGCGATGGCTACATTATCAGCAGAGCACCGCGAAACGATTCTCCTGCGTGAAGTGCAAGGATTTGATTACAAGGAGATCGCGAAAGCGATGGACTGTTCCTTGGGGACAGTGATGAGCCGCCTTTATTATGCCCGAAAGAAACTCCAAATATTGTTAACTGATGAACAAAGAAATTACTGATGAACTCATGGTGAAGTGGGTGGATCACAAGTTGACTGCTACTGAACAAGCAGAGCTAGAAGTAATCCTCTTAGAAGACTCAGAGCTTGCAGGTGAGCTTTCCGCGATGCGAAGCGTAAAGGCGAAGATCCAAAAGGAGATCCCAGCATCTGTTGAACCTCCTTATCCGGACTTCTTTAACAACCAATTGATGCGGAAGGTGATGCTGGATCAAGTGTCACGGCTACCCAAGGAGAAAGCGAAACGCTGGTGGAAGAGTTTGCAGTGGGCCTGGGCTCCGGCCGGGGCAATGGCGCTTGTGCTCGCATTTCTGGCAGGGCAGCGACTTGGGCAAGGAGGCGAATCGATAACGAGGCCAGTGGCGACGAGTTCGCTAACTTCAGTTTATTTTTCTGAAGATTCCTTAAATGCCGAGATCATCCCTGATGCGGAAGGTGATGTTTCAGCGATTATTGTCACAGGACTGAGTGCCATTTCGGATGATGCGAGTTTTGCGGAGATTAAGAAGGGCGAACTTCCGGTGAGTTACCAACGGGCTGAAGCGAAACGATTCCACTAGACTCATGAAACCTCTGCTCATTGTTACCTTTCTTTGCTTTATTAACGTTTCTTTTGGAGACGATCCAGGGAAGGATAAAATTGGCTCTCTCCGAGTTGAAATGATTTTTGCCACCAACGAAGATGGTGATCGTGCCGGACCGAGGGGAAAAGTGACTCCTGAAGCGCAAGTGATGGCAATGAAGGAGATCGAGCCGCTACGCTTTAAGTATTATCGAACTTTAGGTGTTGAGAATCCGGAGATTCTAAGAAGCTACGAGAGTTGGGCAACACCTCTCCGTCCATCGAAGGAGATGTTGATTAGCTTTGAGCCACTTAAGAGGGAAGGGAGGGGCCGTATTCAAATGGCACTGGCGTATTGGCAATCAAAGCGAAAGCTTTTCCAGACCAATCCGACCTTAGTGAAGGGAAAATCACTCTACCTCCTTGGACCTGAATGGAGAGGAGGGCGGTTGATTATTCAGGTTGAGCTTCTTGAGTTAACGGAATAATATGAAAGCCGCGATCCTCCTAATCTTCGGTCTCAGCAGTTTGATAAATGCTGAAATGGTATTTAAAACAAAGCTCGTTGAAATTACCGCCAAGCCTGATGTCACTGAGATCACTGTTGAATTCCCCTTTGAAATCATGGGGTCGGCAGCTGAAATTATTGAATACGAAGCCCCATGTACTTGCTTGACCGCTCGAGTTGAGCCGCTCAATCCTGATCGATCCACTAAGTTAAGATGGGATATCGGGGAGAATGGAAGGATTTTCGGCCGTTTCAAGATGGGTAATTTTAAGGGGACGGTTGACAAAGCGATCGTCTTGAAAATGAAAGGGGTCGATAAGCCCATTCAGTTAGTCGTGAGAGTGACGATCCCTATCTTATTCGAAATTCAACCTTCCACGTTAAAGTGGGAGATCGGAGAGACGCCGACGGAGAAGACTTTTAAGATCAAAGTGAATCACGACCAGCCGATTAAACTTATCGAAAATTCGGGGACGAGTGGCAACTTCCCCTACGAAGTGAAGGCCATTAGAGAGGGATGGGAGTATGAAATAAAAGTTAAACCATCCAGCACTGAGAAACCGGGAATGGGGATGATCCGTTTGAAGACAGATTGCGCGATCAAGCGCCATGAGCGGCATCAGGTCTTTGTTGTCGTTAAGAAGGAGCGGAAATGAAGATGTTTTTAATGGGCTCTTTCGGGATCGTTGCACTCGCATCGCTCGGAGCATTAGGCACTTGGAAAATAGTAGGCCCGCCTGACCGTTCGATCACTTGCTCGGAAGATCTTCTTGAAGCCGGGCAAATTTGTCTTTCTGAGGTTCAGGGTTGGGATAATCAATCTTATCTTTGGGTCGATGCTCGACCACGAAACATTTGGAAAAAAAATGGAGTAGAGGGTTCAATTCTTTTTAACGACGATGTTAACGAGGATTATCTAGCCTTGGAGGAAACATTTATGTTTGCCGCTAGCCGTGAAGGGGATCCTTACCAAACAATCGTGATCTATTGTAGTGAAGAAGGATGTAAATCGAGTGAAACGATTGCCAGTGTCCTCAGGGAGAAATTCGCTGAGATGATGGGATTCGACGTCTATGTTCTCTATGGTGGATGGAAGGCCTTGGCTGATGCGGGCTTAGTCAATTGACCAATTCAGAGCATCTAGCCTAACGATTTCGAGGTAAGGTTTCGTGGGATCCTCAGTGGTGTTCCATTCCAACGTGAGCGTCACAGCAGCATGAGAATCCCCGGGAATTAGGTTCCGTAATTTTTTAAAGATATCAGATTCTGCCTTTAAAAAGGCCTTGGCGATGATATCTGAAGTAGCGGTAACATTCTGCAAGAGAGAGACCGTTGCTTTGGAGGCTGCATCTGGGATGCCATCGACAAAGCAAAATGACGACACCTTAACGACAGCGTGAACCGTAAGCAGTCCGTCTACCGGTTTTTCCGCAAACTCACCTGCATTACCGTCGTAGAGGTCCAAAAATGCGTCAGTCTGGATCCTGGGGGATTCATCCTCCGCATAAGAAACGAGACGGAGAGAGATGATCCGGCTCTTCCTCTCTGCACTGGGCATGTCAAAAACGACAGAGTGATAAGAATCCATCACATGTCCACTTGGTGGAGGGGGAAAAGTTTCAGGCCGGGAAGCAATAACCTTCGGAAGAGGTCCTGCGAGAGCGCTACTACGAAGCTCTTCCGGACTACGCCGCGATTTCGTCATGAATGGGAGACGCTCCTCAAAAGTCTTTGCTGACAAAAATTGCCTAAGGATCCCTTCGCTAGCGACAATGAAACGGGTATTTTCGACCCCTGTTTGATGAAGAATTCCTAAATCAATATCGATTTCTTCTTTTTTTTTACCGTCAGTGGAAGTTCAGAAGGAATTTCATTAGGAGTATTTACGTCCCGCTTGTCATGCTCCAGTTCCTTGGGGATTTCAGAAGAGTCGGGCGTCACTTCGGTTGGAGGAGTGGGTCCCACAGAAGGATCTGTGACGGCGGGAGTTGCTTCTGGGGCTTCAACGGGGACCAGCGCAGGTGGGTTAGAAAGAGCCTCGCTTATAAGAGATTCGTTAGGAGTGAGCTCCGCTTCAGGTTGAACCTCCGGCTCAAACACTTTCATCATATCAAGAATCAAATAGATAACGGCTACTGACAGCCCAATGAACAAGAGGGGGAATACAAAGGCGGGCCAAATCCGACGCTTGGTCCGAATGGGAGTCAGCAGTCCTACGTCAACGCTCTTACGACCCAATCCGGAATCACCGGTTGCGTTAAATGCCCTGGGATTGACGGAACTCTCGATACGTTGTTGGTGCGGGGCTGCTCCTAACGGTCGACTAGCGGGTATGGCGCCACTTTGGAGGGGAGCCTGTGGTGACTGACAGCTTTGCGTTGGTTGGGTGTCGGGTCCGGTTCTGTTGAATCCTTGCTGAACCGGAGTAATCGCTGGAGCAGTCTGTGGGGCTGGGGCGTTTTGCTGAAGATTACTTTTTTGCTGGAGAGAAGGCGACCCTCCCGTAGGAGGGGGCGCGGTAGGGGTTGCCATCGGCTGCTTTGCAACCGGTTGGGGATGCGGGGCGGCAATCGTAGTGCGACATGTTGGGCAAGGGCCATTTACTCCTGCCATTTCAGCGGGAACTCTCAGTGGCGTGTGACAAGACGGGCAGGAAAATTCAATCTTTTGAGACATTCTTTTCTCAGTAGGGGTTTTGAAAGGGGGCAACTGATCAGTGTCCCATAAGAAAATATGGAGCAGTAAATAGTCCGGATTTCCTAAGAATACTTGACCTTATGACTTGGAGGAAATCACTTAGTGTTCCATCGGGTTTTCGCCCGATGCAACTCCAAGAGATTGTAATTCCTCTGGAAGATAAGCTTTAAAACGAGTTTTGTCGATCGCCTTCATGTAGGCTTCTTGTGGGGAAATCATGCCTTGTTGGAGCTTTTCCCAAATTGCTTCGTCCATGAACTGCATTCCTTCCGACTTTCCGCCGATGATGACATCGAAAAGTTTCTGGGTCGCTCCTTCACGAATAATGGCGGAAACCGCCGGAGTGGCAAACATGATTTCGTTTACGGCAGTTCGGCCAGGTTTATCCGAGCGCTTGCACAATAACTGAGCGACAACTCCCTTAAGAGAAGCTGCGAGCATCGTGCGAACCTGAGACTGTTGATCTGCCGGGAACACGTCAATAATGCGGTCAACCGTCTTGCGGGCATTATTAGTATGGAGAGTACCAAAGACCAGTAGGCCCGTTTCAGCAGCAGTTAGAGCGAGGGAAATCGTCTCAAGGTCACGCATTTCGCCCACCAGAACGATGTCAGCATCCTCACGAAGGCTAGCGCGGAGCCCGTCGGCAAAACTTGGAGTCTGAATAGGGACTTCGCGTTGACTGATGATGGATTTTTTACTCCGGTGCACAAATTCGATCGGTTCCTCAATCGTGATAATGTGACGGTTAAAATTAACGTTGATGTAATCAAGGAGGGCCGCAAGAGAGGTAGATTTTCCAGAACCGGTCGGGCCGGTGACAAGAACCAAGCCGGATCTCATGTGCCCAAATTCCTTGATCACAAGAGGTAGATTGAGATCCTCTAGGCTTGCAATCTCGGTGGGAATCAGGCGGAAAACTGCACCTAAGCCATTTTGCTGCTTCAGGTAGTTGCAGCGGAAACGAGACTCCTCGTCCATTTCATAAGCAAAGTCGAGATCTCCGGTTTCGAGATATTTTTTGAAAGCTATGGGTTCACAGATTTCTCCGAGGAGCCTCATGATGATTTCTCCTTCGAGGATGGGTTCGCCCTCGATAGGTGTAACCGCGCCGTGAACACGGACCTTAGGAGGCTGTCCTTGTGCGAGATGAAGATCGGAGCCCCCGGAGGAGACGAGATATTGGAAAAGACGATCGATTTCAGCCATAGCTGGAAAAATGTAGGTGTGTTAAGAGGAAAGAAAGTGAGTGAATTAGGACTGGAAAAAGGACTTCATTTGTGCTTTATCCTCGCATCGATAGAGCGTTTCCTCCTGGGTGATATCACCCTTAATATAGAGATTTCGAAGGGATTCATCCATGGTTATCATGCCAACATTTTTTCCGGTCTGCATGATCCCGGGAAGCATGAAGGTTTTACCGTCCCGGATGGTGGCGCCCACAGCAGGGGTATTGACGAGAAGCTCTAGAGCAAGTGCGCGCCCCGACCCATCTGCCTTGGGGACGAGTTGCTGAGAAACGATTCCGCGAAGAGATTCCGAGACCATGACTCGAATTTGAGCGCGCTGATCGGTAGGGAAAACGTCCAATACCCGATCAAGGGTCCGCGGGGCGTTTCCAGTATGAAGGGTGGCGAGAACAAGGTGCCCCGTTTCCGCTGCAGTGAGCGCTAGTGAAATGGTCTCGAGATCTCGCATTTCTCCCACCATGATGATATCGGGGTCTTCACGTAGAGCGCCACGGAGTGCCTTTGGGAATGATTCCGTGTGCGTGTGGACCTCTCGTTGATTAACGTGGCAGCCTTTCGATTCAAATACGTATTCGATTGGGTCCTCCAGAGTGAGAATGTGATCCTCACGGTCCATGTTGATGAAGTCGACCAAGGACGCCATCGTGGTGGACTTACCCGAACCAACAGATCCGGTAATCAAAATGAGACCATTTTGGTAACGCGTGAGGGGCCTGAGACTTTCGATAGGAAGCTCCAAATCTTCCATGGTCCGGATATTGGTAGTAATGATCCGGAAAACGATCTCATAGCCCAAGCGCTGTTTAATAACCGAAGCGCGGAAACGTCCAAGTTCACTGGCATAGGCAAAGTCGATATCACCTAGTCTCTGAAGGTGCTCCCAACGTTTTTCATCGAGAAACGAACGAGCTAATCTTTCGGTGTCCTCGGCTTTCAGGGGCGCATGCGAGTCCCAGATAGGAGAGAGGTTTCCAAATCGGCGCCACGCAGGAGGGTAGCCAGCGGGAAGGTGGATATCGGAACAATCATATTCGATTCCGACTTTCAAATATTCGTCGACGTGCGCGAGGACTGTGTGCTCAGACATAAATTAAATTGCGATAGGTGTAAGACTTTTGGCAGGGAAGTAGTGTGCCCTTAAGGAACATTACTTAACGCGGTTCGCCAAGCATGGAGTTTCAATTTTGCAGGAGAAATCGTCGAGACACTTCCTCTTTTACCTTATCGATGACCCAGGCTGTAATGGCGGGTTTTGCGAGACTAAAGCAAAGCCTCGGCAGGATGCCGATTCGGCTTCTTTTTACGCTCCTGTTGCTTTTGGCGCTATGGAGCAGTAACCCTAGAAAAGTTGCTGAGCCAAAAGCACCCGCAAACCAGGGGAGCGGATGGTCCTTGAGTGCCTTCTTGAGTTGTCGAGACACACTCAGCTCTCGCTCCAATCCTGCGCGCGCGGATGAAACCCCGGCTCGCTGAGCAGCGAGCACCGTGACTAACTCTAACTTTCTCTTTTGGAATTCTGACTGAGCCATTGTTGGTCTTTGTGCCACTCGGCACGCGTGGATTCAAAAAGTGAGACGCTTGTGCCCTTACGGGATTTCCTGAGGAATATCACCCCGATGAGAAGGTGTAGTCCGCCCAAAGCAAGGGCGGATCCAATCCATCCAGCTAATGGGCCGGTGAATTTTTGAACAAAAAGTTCACCAAGCAGGGCGATTGCGACCACAAGGAGCATTACGTAACCTAGAGCGAGAGCAAGTCCCGCAATAACGAGAGAGGTGATTTTACCTTTGTAGACCACTCCTGCCTCACGAGCCTCAATCCCGAAGAGCTCGGATCGCGCCGAAAGATAGGCGCCGGTACTCCTAGAAAAAGAAACGACTTCTTCCTTCAAGCCCGACGAATCGTGGCCCTCCTTTGAAGAGGTTGAGGAATTGGAAAACATTGTGCTTTGATTGATGGGCTATCGACGAATGATCAGCCCCGCAAGAAAACCTACTCCCACGGCAATAAGAACAGCCTTGGTCGGGTTCGCGCGCACGGAATCTTCCATGGAAACGTGGAACTCGCGCGCCTTCACGCGAGTGTCCTGCCATTGCTCGCTGGCGGACCCTCGAAATTGGAGAGCGGTATCCTCAGCAGAGTCGCGAAAGTAGTTTGCCTTTTCACTAGCGGCCTCCTTGAGGTCGGACGCCTTTTCCCCTGCGAAGTCGCGGAGCTGGGTCGTTTTCTCAATGGCAGCTTCCTTTAATTGACGAGCCTTCTCTTCGGTTGGAGAGATTGTTTTTGCTTCTGTCCCGCCAGCAGCTGCGCGCAGGTCGTTGGCCGCTGCCTTAGCAGCAGGCACTTCAGAAAAGGGAGTCGTCGGTTCGTTATGCGAAAAATCTTTATTCATGATGATTTAGTTTGGAGTGACGCCCGCCCACTTGGCAAGTCAATCAATCAAGAAGCACGATAGATTTCTACTTTTCCGTGACTTTGGTTGATTTCTTCTTTGATTTGGCCTCTTCCTTCTTTTTTTGCTCCTTTTCCTTTTTCTCGCGATTCACGCGCATCGGGTTGCTACTTTCTTTTTTTGGACCAGGCTCGAATCGATTTTTTTCGATTTGCGGAGGCCAGACGTTATTGGTGAGATCGGTGTCCGCTGTCTGCTGTCCGGAATCGAGGACTACTTTAACGATTGGCCTCTTGGTGACGAAGAGGCGCTTGACGTTCCGGCTGTTCTTTTTCCACATTTCAGCTGGAAGGTTGATTTTCTGAGGTTTGCCTTCCTCGAAGTGAAGTTCGACTAGAATCGGCATGATGACGCCTCCTTTGTTTTCAAAGGAAACCACCTGAAAATCCTGCTTTGTCTTGAGAAGCTTACGTTGTTCAGGAGTCAAATCGGCGAGGGAATCCGCAAATGATTTACGATCATCGTCGCTGATCTTGAAGCGCTTCAGTTTATCGTAAAAATCGTGAAGCCCTTTGTTTTCATTAACATACTTTGGAAGATTGCTGTTCCGTTGGTCGGTTACGCTATTCTTCTTGTATTCCTTGTCCTCCGTTTTCTCGCGCTTTGACTTATCCTCTGGGTCACCATCATCAATCACGTAGCGGGTGATTCCTGTCACCGCTAGATCCACATGGTTTGTGGTGTAGAACCAGCTCCGCCAAAACCAGTCGAGGTCAATCCCGGCAGCATCTTCCATCGTGCGAAAGAAATCGGATGGTTCCGGGCGCTTGAACATCCAACGCTGGCTAAACTCTTGGAACGCTTCGTCGAAAATCTCCCGCCCCATAATGGTTTCCCGAAGAATAGCGAGTCCCACGGCAGGTTTGGCGTAGGCGTTTGGTCCAAATTGAAGAATCGACTCAGAGTTCGTCATGATAGGCACTTGATTACTGCTACGCATGTAGGTCCCAATTTTCCGAGGATCTGCGCGAGAGGGGTAATATTTCTGCCACTCGGCCTCTGTGAGTGTTTGAAGGAAGCTGTTTAGACCTTCATCCATCCAACTCCACTGGCGCTCATCTGAATTCACGATCATGGGAAACCAGTTGTGACCGACCTCGTGGATGATCACGGAAATAAGACCGTGTTTGGTTTTCTCGTTATAGGTTCCGTCTTCTTCCGGCTGGGGGCCGTTGAAGCAGATCATGGGATACTCCATTCCGTAAACCGGTCCATTTACAGAAATGGCAACAGGGTAGGGGTAGTCGAAGGTGAATTTTGAGTAGATATTGAGGGTGTGAATGATCGCGTGTGTCGAATATTTGCTCCAGAGCGGCTCACCCTCGTTGGGATAAAATGACATGGCCCAAACCGGCTTACCACTCGTGCTGAGTTTGTGCTTCACCGCATCCCAGATGAATTTACGAGAGCTTGCCCAAGCAAAGTCGCGCACATTCTTAGCTTCAAACACCCAAGTCTTGGTTTCATTAGGACGTGAGGACTCGTTCTTCTTAGCCTCTTCCGGGGTAATGATGAACATCGGTTTCGACGCATTCCCTGCTGTCTTGAGCCGTTCTCTCCAGCTCTTTTTAAGGCATTGTTCGGGGTTCTTTAAGACTCCTGTAGCACTCACGACGTGGTCGTCAGGAACGGTGATGGCGACTCGGTAATTCCCGAATTCCAAAGCGAATTCGCCGCGTCCAAGAAAGGCCTTGTTCTGCCATCCCCGCATATCGGTGTAGGCCGCAACCCTTGGGAACCATTGAGCGATTTCAAAAATCTTATTCCCGTCTTTGTATTTCTCGAATCCGGAACGTCCCCACAGGCGCTCGCTGTCGTTGAGTCGGTAATGCCAAGCGATCCGATAGGTGAATTTTTGGCCCGGCTTCAAAGGCGAAGGGAGGACTACCTTCATCATGGTATCCACGACGCGTTTCTTGAGAACGGCGCCACGATCATCGACGATGCTATCGATTTTAAACCCGCCGTCGAACCGTTCCATCTGAAGGATCCGGTCAAGACCGCGAAGATCTGTTCCAGCGAGGGTAGAAGTTTCCGAGCTTTGGTGTCCCAAAGATTTTGGCATGAAGCGGTTCCGGTCCAGTTGGATCCAGAGATAGCTTAGGGTATGGGGAGAGTTGTTGTGGTAGGTCGTGCGAGCCGCGCCCGTGAGAATGTTTTTTTTCTCCTCAAGTTCGATCTGAATGTCGTAGTCGGCTTGTTGTTGCCAATACTTCGGTCCAGGAGCACCGGAGGCAATGCGTGTTTCGGTAGGGGTGGGCCAAAGTTCCTCCAATTGACGGAAGGGATCTTTGTGAAAATCAATGGGGTGGGCGGCAATTATTGCTGTCAGTCCAAGAGATAAAAGCGTGAATATTTTCATGACAAGAGATGCTTGCATCCTAACTTTTTTCAAAAGGGAAGGCGATCTCATATTTCGAATCCCCACGGTCCTGAAAATGCTATTCAGGGCACTTCATTTTGTGATAGGTTGGGTCCATGGACGCATTAATTCACCACCTCGAAAACAGAGAAGATCTTGAGCCGCGCGAGATCACGGTTGCAGCAGAATTCCTTCTGGATGAAGCTGTGGGTCTTTCCAAAAAAAAGCGCCTCTTGAAAGCTCTTGCTACCAAAGGTGAAACTGCTGCTGAGATCGCGGAATTCGTCGCCGTCTTCCTAGAGAAAGCCGTGAAGCCTGACTTCTTGGGACAGACTTTCGAGGGACCAACCATCGATGTATGTGGCACAGGTGGAGATAAATTGGATCTCTTCAATATCTCTACCACCAGCATGTTTATTGTCGCAGCAGCAGGAGCCACGGTGATCAAGCACGGGAACCGTGGAGTCACATCGAAGAGTGGGAGTTCGGATGTCCTGAGTGAACTTGGAATCCCTTTGGATCTCTCTTCGGAAAAGGTAGGCGAATGCCTTGGAAAAGCGGGAGTTGGATTTCTTTTTGCACCTCTCTATCACCCCGCATTCAAGGCGGTCGCACCTGTCCGCGCTGAGCTCGCGAAGGAAGGGGTGAGGACAATCTTTAATCTCATTGGACCTCTGCTTAATCCCGCACAACCGGAATGCCAACTCGTGGGCGTGATGGACGAAGCTCTTTGTCCTGTCTTTGCCGATATTCTGCAGCGCATGGGCCGTGATAGTGCTTGGGTCGTCAACGGTTCTACCGCAGATGGACGTGCTGTCGATGAAGTCAGCCTCATGGGGTCTTCAAGGATCTATAAGTCCGGAAGCTTCCAGGGGCTCGTTGATGAGGAAATTCACCCATCGGATTTTGATCTGGAGATTGCTGACATCCAAGATCTCAAGGGAGGGAACTCCTCTGAGAATGCGGTGATCCTAAAGGATATTCTTTCAGGAAAAGACAAGGGACCTAAACGGGATATCGTCGTGCTCAACGCCGCGGCCGCGATTGCATGTGCAGGCCTTGAAGACAACATGGAAGCGGCAATCCGGAAAGCCAGTTCGCTCATTGACGAGGGAGAGGCTCTTGAAAGACTGGTGCGACTTCAGGAATGCGCTGGATAGCCCCGTCCCCTACCTAATACTAAACGCCTTAGCTTGATCTTAGGATTTGGAGAGGAATTTTTCCTGCTCAACCCGCTCTTCGGATCGAAAGCGATTCTCTTCTGAGGTATCGGCGATGAGCTCATCTCGGTATTTATCGATCATCGCTTCAACGGGCCAAGCTGAAGCTTCACCAAAGGCGCAGATGGTTTTTCCGTCGATTTGGTAGGCGACTTCCTCAAGGGTGTCCACGTCGTCTGGTGTGGCCGTGCCATTAGCGAGACGATCAGAGATCTTGCGCATCCAGGTCGATCCTTCACGACAAGGTGTGCACTGGCCACAGGATTCATGGGCGTAGAAATGGGTAATATTGTTGAGGACCCAGGACATCTTGCGGGAGTCATCCATCACGATGACACCACCAGATCCAGCCATTGAACCAGCGGCTGCGAGAGTGTCGAAATCGAGGGGGAGATCCCAAAATTCAAGATCTTTGGCGTCGTCGCCACGGCCAATTTTAAAGGACTCGTTGCACCGAAGAATCTTGGAAGAAGAGCCGCCGGGAATGACCGCCTTAAACTCACGGCCATCCTTGGGTCCTCCACACATATCGTAAAGTAATTCGCGGAAGGTGACCTTGCCGACTTCGACCTCAAAGTATCCAGAATTTTTAACGTCTCCGGAAACACAAAGAATACGAGTCCCGGAGTTCCTCGGGGTTCCAAGCTTCACATATTCTTCGCCGCCCATCTTGAGGATATGAACGACATGGCAAAGTGATTCGACGTTATTGACGATAGTAGGACACATGTAGAGACCCATCGCAGCAGGAAAGAAGGGCGGCTTAATCCGAGGATATGGACGCTTCCCCTCCAGGGACTCGATGAGTCCGGTTTCCTCACCGCAGATATAGGCAGCCGCGCCACGATGGACATAGATTTCGAGATCAAAGCCTGATCCTTGAATGTTCTGGCCGAGAAATCCTTTCTCATGAGCCTCTGCAATCGCTTTTTCAAGAATGATTGCCGCCTCGGGAAACTCTTCCCGGATGTAGATGTAGGCGATATGAGCGCCGACAGCAAAAGAGGAGATTGCCATTCCCTCAATCAGCTGATGAGGATCTTGGTGTAAGATATAACGATCCTTGAAAGTGCCGGGCTCAGACTCATCACCATTACAGATCAGGTAGACTGGCTTGGTGTTTGTGGGTGGAATGAACCCCCATTTTACACCCGTCGGGAATCCCGCGCCGCCTCGTCCACGAAGGCCCGAAGTTTTGACCTCTGCGATAACCGCCTTGGGCTCCATTCCGAGGCTTTTTTTGAGCATCTCGTATCCACCTTCTTGAAGATACCGGTCGATGGAGGTATCCCAACCTTCACGATCAACATTCTTAAAGATGAGGCGATACTCTTTCTCGTGAGGTTCTTTGCCGGAGATGTAGTTGACGTCACTCATATGCTCAGTAAATTAGGCGTTTTCGTAGCTTTCCAAGAGGTCAGCGGCTTTGTCGGCGGTGATTCCCTCGTGAAAATCATCATTCACAAGACAAACGGGGGCGGTTCCGCAAGAGGCGAGGCATTCCGCATACTCGACTGAAAAGTTTCCACAAGGGGAGACCGAGATGGGGTCCTTGTGACCATCGGCTTCGGCCCGATCGATTCCGGTAATTGCGCAAAGCTTGTCCATGAGATTATGAGAGCCACCCATGGCACAGGAAAGGGTGCGGCACACTCTAACGTGGAGCCTACCTGGAGCTTTTTGTCGGAATCCAGGATAGAAAGTTACCACTTCGACCACTTTGATTGGCTCGATATTGAGTCGTTTGGCAACCCAATCAATCGATTCAAGGCTGATAAAACCAAACTTGTGCTGTACCTCGTGGAGAAGCGGGAGAACCGCCGAACGACTCTCTTCAGAAGGATATTGGCCGATGCGGCTTGCCGCTTTATTCTCGAGTTCCTGAGTGATTTCGAAAGGAGGAAAAAACCGCGATCCAGGAGTCACTGGTGACGCAATATTTTTCTCCAAGACCGTGAGTTTGGGACGAAGCCGCTTAACATCATCACGAAAGATGTTTTGGGCTTTGGGCACTCGAATGATTCCGTCACTCGAATGATAGCGGACCAAGCCACGATCAATCGAAGTTATCAAAGGAGGATTGATGTTTCCATTTCCAGAAAGAAATTCTAGTTGAGCGCGATCGACGCTCTTTGGAAGAGGGATTACTATCGACGAATCTGAGAGATAGCTGAGCTGATCTCGATCAATCTTTCGAGGCTGGGGGACTGAAAGTCTTGAGTTCACCGGAAAAAAGGGGAGTAGGTAATTAGAATGAGCACTTAACGATCACACTCACCCATGACAAAGTCGAGTGAGCCAAGGATCGCAGGAATATCGGAAACCATGTGCCCTTTTAGAAGATCGGCACAGATGCCAAGGTTCACAAAGGATGGTGCGCGAATCTTAAGGCGGTAGGGGACTCCTCCGCCTTTGGAGTTGATATAAAAGCCAAGTTCCCCTTTGGGGTTTTCAGCGGCAAAATATACTTCTCCCTCCGGCGCATCAATGCCTTGAGTGGAGACGATAAAATGATGAATAAGCTCTTCCATGCTCATCATAACGCGTTCTTTATTTGGGAGGACAGACTTAGGGTCTACGATGTTGATATCACCCTCGGGCATTGTGTCCATTACCTGACGAAGAATACGAATGGACTGGCGCATTTCCTCCATACGAACGAGGTAGCGGTCATAACAATCGCCATTTTGTCCGATAGGGATATCGAATTCATATTGTTCGTAGCCCAAGTAGGGGCTATCTTTGCGGAGGTCCCGATCAACTCCACAAGCTCGAAGATTTGGGCCAGTCATGCCATAGCTGATGGCGTCTTCCTTGGAAATCGTGCCGACATCACACATCCGCTCGAGGTAGATCTTATTCTTATCGAGAAGAGAGGAAATGTCATCGATGCTTTTGCTGCACTCGTCTAAAAATTTACGAATGTCGCCGACTAAGCCATCTGGAAGATCGCGAATTTGACCGCCAACCCGGGTGTATGAGGTGGTGAAACGAGCGCCGGTAAGCTGCTCACAGAAATTGTAGATCTTTTCGCGCTCGGCAAAAGTGAAGAGGAACACGGTCATCGCGCCTACATCCATGGCACAGACTCCAACACCAAGCATGTGTGAGGAAAGGCGAGCGAGCTCACAGCAAAGAACCCTGAGCGCTTTCCCCCGGGGAGGGAGTTCCCAACCCATCAGCTTCTCAACAGCACAGGCGTAGGCGACATTGTTCGCAAGAGGGGCCAAGTAATCGAGTCGGTCCGTGTAGGGAACGAACTGATTGTAATGCATGTTTTCGGCAATCTTTTCGTCACCACGGTGAAGGTAGCCTATGTGTGGTTCTGCCTTTTCAATGATTTCTCCATCGAGTTCCAGCACAAGTCGAAGCACCCCATGGGTCGCAGGGTGGGATGGCCCCATATTCAGGACCATCTTTTCGCCGAGAACATCATCCGTTTCAGAACGGTAGTCATCGGCTGCTTTTGCTGCGACACCAGCGGTGTCTGGAGCCTCGTAAGTAGTGGTCTCACTCATGGTGCGCGCTGGGATAAAACCCCCATATTACGGGTCTCGCAAGGAGTTTGTGAAATATTTCACAAAGTCGACCACCTACCGGCGAGGGAGGAGTGTCACTCTGATCGGTGAGTAGACGTCAGCTGGCGAAAAGAGCCAACCCGGATCCTTGTTGAGCAGTTCGTAACGCGTCAGGAGAAACTCAGGAAGGAACTGATTGCTGTTGGGCTCGTAGAGTGTCCGTCCGGTATAGTTTCCGTAAATACGGTAACCGTAGTTCTGATCAAAGCCGTAACGGCGTCCCGCAGTGCTAGATTCAGGAAGGCGATCAGGATTTTTCATTTTGGACTCATTAAAGATCACGAGCCTCGCGGAGGTCGCTGATTGGCCAGGCTTGCGGAGATATCCCCAGAAACGAGTTTTTTGAACGAAGTAACGTCTACCATAGAAAAAATCCCCTCTTGGCTCAGCTAAGATATTTGCTCTTCTGGTCTCAAGATCGGGATGGTCGCCTAGATTTCCTCTTCCCATTGGCGTGCCGAAGCAGGAAGCCAATAGGAAGGCAATCAGGAGGCAGGGGAAAATTCGCATTGAGGGAGTGTCGACGAGATGGCAAAGCGGGGTCAAGCCTCGAGACTGTGATTGGAATTGGTCTTGAATCTTCAGGAAATACGAACTAGCACGAACCTTCCTCTGACACACCTGGGAGGAGCTTGTTTCATGAACCTTCGCCAATTAATTCCTCCTGAGTGCGTTATTCTTGGACTCGCCAGCGTCAAGCATGAGGACGCCATCGGGGAAATGATTGGCCATCTTGCAAAGATTGGCCGTATTTCTCCCGAGGATTGTGAACGTTTTGGTGAAGCCGTGATTGATCGGGAGATTCAGGTGGGTACCGGTCTCGGTTCAGGGGTCGCGATTCCTCATGCCCGGGTCGAGGGGCTCGAAGAAATCCTCGCGGTATTTGCGCGTTCAGAAATTGGGGTTGATTTTGAATCTCCTGACAACGCTCCTTCTCACGCCATAGTGCTCCTCCTTGCGCCTGAGGAACAAACGGCACAACATCTCCTGACTTTAGCGGAGCTGGCGAAAGTGTTTTCTCAATGCGAATATCGTGAGAAATTAAAGGCTGCTTCAATTACCTCTGAAATCTCTGCTATCTTCTCTTCTGGAGTCTTCTAACTTCCATATCTTCATGAACATTTCGAAGCTGCTCACTGAAAAACTCCTCGCCGCTCTTGCCGAGATCGGCCTCGAAGTCCCTGATCCTTCACGCATTCAGGTGAAGCCGGCTGATGATCTGCGTTATGGTGACTACCAGAGCACAGTCGCGATGATGCTCGCGAAGCCAGCTGGTAAGAACCCTCGTGTTATTGCTTCCGAACTCATGGAGCATCTCGATGTGGCAGCTCTTGCAGAGGTCAGCATCGCTGGTCCCGGTTTTTTGAATTTCACAATCACTTCAGAGACTTGGAGCGTCTTGGCAAAAAAGCAGTGGCAAGATCCCAATCATTCGGTCCAAGTAGTTCCCAAGCCCGAAACAGTCGTTATCGATTTCTCAGCTCCAAATGTCGCCAAGCCAATGCATATTGGGCATATTCGCTCGACCATTATCGGCGAATGCTTGGGTCGTATTGCTTCCCGCCTTGGACACAAGGTCATTAAGGATAATCACATCGGAGACTGGGGGACTCAGTTTGGAATGGTGACCTGGGCCTGGAAGAAGGAAGTCAATGAAGAGCAGCTTAGAATCGAGCCACTTCAGGAATTACTTCGGCTGTATCGTTCTGCGACTGACGCATGCAAAGAAGACGAGTCAATCAAGGACGCCTGTCGCCAAGAGTTGGTGGCGCTTCAAGATGGTAACCCAGAGAATCTTGCGATTTGGAATCGCTGCTTGGAACTTTCTAGAAAAGGGCTGGATGAAATCTACACGCGCCTCGACGTTTCTTTTGACCACTGGTTGGGCGAGAGCTCCTACAATGATGCGCTTGCACTGCTGGTTGAGAAACTTAAGTCCCAAGATTTGGCGCGTGATAGTGACGGAGCGCTTTGTGTCTTTTCTGACGAGTCCGGCAAGCCCAAAAATGATCCCTTTAAGGTCAATCGAGATGGCGAATGGCAGGATTACCCGATGATCGTTCGCAAGAAAGATGGCGCTTTTAATTACGCGACGACCGACATTGCCACCGTTGTTTTCCGAGCTGACGAGTGGAAAGCCGAAAAGGTTTGGTATGTCGTCGACTTCCGCCAGGGTGGCCATTTTAAACAGCTCTTCGAAGTTTCTCGTCGGTTTGGTTACGATCAAATCGATCTTGTGCATGTTGCATTCGGCACGATCCTCGGAAAGGACGGTAAACCGCTTAAGACGCGTGCAGGGGATCTGCCCCAGCTCGCCAATGTCCTGAACGACGCGGTCAAGGCGGCTCGTGAGGTCGTTGGAAATAAGAGTCATCTTAATACCGAAGAGGAGAAAGATGAGCTTGCTGAGCTGATCGGAGTTAATTCGGTGAAATTTACTGAGCTATCGCATCACCGCATGTCGGACTACGTTTTCGATCTCGATAAAATGGTAGCTCTTGAAGGGGATACTGCACCTTACCTCTTTTACAGTTACGTTCGTGCACGCTCGATTTTTCGGAAGCTGGAGGAAGGTGCTGTGGACACTCTTGATGCAAAAAAGCTGACCATTACGGAACCAGCAGAAATTCACCTCGTTCGGATGCTCACTCGCTTTGGCGATAATGTGAGCGTTGTTTTGGATGATTTTCGTCCGAATATTCTTGCAACCTATCTTTTGGAACTTGCCCGTTCTTTCCACTCATTTTTCGAGGCCTGCCCGGTCTTGAGAGCAGAAGGGGAGACGCGGGAAAGTCGACTCATCCTCTGTGACCTCACTTCGCGAGTGATTAAGGATGGCCTCAACCTCCTGGGGATTCAGGTTCCGGAAAGAATGTAATTATGATTCCCCCCATCGTCATTAAGGTCGGCACTGGCGTTCTCACTCGTGAGAATGGCACATTGAAGGGTTCTTCTCTGGTGAAGCTCGTGACCGCGGTATCGGCCTTGCATGGCAGCGGGCAGCCTTGTATTTTGGTCTCTTCTGGAGCAGTTGGGGCAGGGGTTTCTGCGCTTGGATTGACTTCTTACCCCGAGGAGGTCGAGGGTCGCCAAGCTGCAGCAGCGGTTGGACAAGCCCGGTTGATAGGGAAGTATGATACCCTTTTTCAGGACTTTGATCTTCATGCAGCGCAACTTCTTCTTACAGGAAGTGATCTTGAGGGAAATAAGGAGCGAGTCTTGGCAACTTTAGCGCGTCTACTCACTCACGGATCTATTGTTCCTATCATTAACGAAAATGACTCGGTAGCGGTTGATGAAGTGCGAGTGGGCGATAATGACATGCTCAGTGCCCGTGTCGCCAAGTTGGTCGGAGCTAACAAGCTGATCCTATTTACAACGGTTGATGGGCTCTTAGATGGGGAGGGCACACTGATCCCCGAAGTTCCCGAGGTCGGTGCCGTCCTCCATCTCGCACGTGATGATAGTGGTAAGTTTTCCATTGGGGGGATGGCCTCTAAGCTTCAAGCGGTCGCCCTAGCTACTCAAAATGGAATAGAAGTGATGATTGCTAACGGGAGAAATCCCGAACAATTGAGCCAATTGGTATCTGGTTCCGGAATGGGGACAAGATTCCTTGCGCAGTCTCAATGAATTCTCCCCACAGAATCACTTTCACCCTCGATCATTCTCGGTTATGACTCTACGTAGATGACGAGCGAGCAAATTAAATCAGAGATCTACGCGATGGGCGAAAAAGCGCGCTCCGCAGCTCGCGCCCTCGCCATTCTTTCCGCCGATCAAAAAAACGGGATTCTTCGCGCGATGGCACAAGGTATCCGATCTGCCGCAGCTGACATCCTCGCTGCCAATGCCAAGGATCTCACTGCCGGAGAAGAACGCGGTCTCACCAGTGCGATGCTGGATCGCCTTCGCCTTGATGAAGCTCGTCTTGAAGCAGTTGCCGCTGGAGTAGAAAAGGTGGCTACTTTGCCTGATCCCGTCGGGGAGATTCTCGAAGAATGGGAAAGGCCCTCCGGATTACGCATTCAGCAGATTCGTGTTCCTATTGGAGTGATTGGAATTATTTACGAAAGTAGGCCCAACGTAACGAGCGACGCAGCCGTCCTTTGCCTAAAATCAGGAAATGCTACCATTTTGCGCGGTGGATCCGAGGCCATTCATTCGAACAGAGCTCTCGCTGACGCTTTGCAAAAAGGGGGCGAAACAGCTGGGCTTCCTGAAGGAGCGATCCAACTCATCCCTTTTACTGATCGTGAAAGTGTCGGCATAATGGCAGGGATGGATCGTTATCTCGACCTTATCATTCCTCGGGGAGGAAAGGGCCTGATCGAAGCTGTCGTCTCGCGCGCACGGATGCCTGTCATCAAGCACTATGATGGAATTTGCCACGCCTATATTCACAGCGAGGCCGACCAGGAAATGGCAGTCAAAATCGTCGTTGATTCCAAAACCCAAAAACCCAGTGTCTGCAACGCTCTTGAAACGCTTTTAGTCGATGCCGCGATCGCCGATGAATTTCTACCGAAGGTAGCCGCCGCTTTAGGTGCTAAGAATGTCGAGCTCCGAGGGGATGAAGCAACTCAGGCCGTAATCCCGGTGGTTCCCGCCTTGGAAGAAGATTGGGATCGCGAGTATCTCGATTACATTCTCTCGGTTAAAGTCGTCGCATCTATTGATGAAGCAATTGCCCACATCAATGCGCACAGCTCACAGCACACCGAGACTATTGTGACTGAAAACGTTGAGCTCGCGGAGCGCTTCTTAAAAGAAAATGATTCCGCCTGTGTCTTCCACAATGTTTCAACCCGCTTTAGTGATGGGGAGGAATTTGGATTCGGTGCTGAGATTGGTATATCGACCGACAAATTGCACGCGAGGGGACCAATGGGTCTACGCGAGCTGACTTCCTATCAATATCGCGTCCGTGGAAACGGACAGACGAAGCTATAGGAAGCTATTCATCCTCGACCTTCTTTTGCTCAAGGGCAGGCTGACCGTTTAATAAGTCGCCATGAAGAGTAATGTCGCCGGTGCGTCCCAGCTTCTCCTGTTTCTTGACGTAGCCGTTATTGAGGCCAGCAATGAGGGCTAAGATTCCTAAAACAAGGGTAGTGAAGGAGATCATTCCGCCACCCGCCTCACTTGAGGCGAGCATCTGCTGAGGAGGAAGGCTTGGCGATTGAGCAGCTGAGTTACGAGTGATTTTCTTGGGCGCGGCCGGAACATCTTTCGCCTTCTTCTGTTTCTCGTTCGATTTAAAGTCCTCCGTATCAAGGGTATCGAGCTCCTCATCGGCTAAACCATACCCAAATTGGACATCACCGACCTTTACGTCGTCTCCATTCCGAAGATCGATGACCTCCATTTCTTCGTCATCGAGACTGATTCCATTGGTAGAATTTCGATCACGAAGAATGTAACCACCGTCTACTCGGTCCATCGTGCAATGGGCACTCGAGACTGAGGGGTCGTCGATAACGATGTCGTTATCGACGCTGCGCCCAATCGTGACCTTGTTACGGTCGAGTTTAAAACGGTAAGGCTGAGAGTTTTTTCCGGGGATCGTGATGCTGACGCGAGGCATGGAATAAGAAAGTTGACTGGAAGGTAGTATTCATAGTTTCTAAGGGATTACCAATGGAAAACTTGCATTCGTGAGCTTGCCTTTTGCTTTAAAATTGGAAGCATTCGCCCCAATGGAGGCAATCAGGGCTCAGAAAATTACAAAACGATTTGGGGATGTCACGGCACTCGATAAGGTGACGCTGGAAATTGCTGCGGGAGAACTCTTCTTCCTTCTTGGTGGGAGTGGCTGTGGAAAGACGACTTTATTGCGATGTATCGCCGGGTTGGAGAAGCCCACCGCGGGTACAATTCACTTTGGTGAACGTGATGTTACTGATCTTCCACCCCACAAACGAGAGGCCGCAATGGTCTTTCAAAGCTACGCGCTCTGGCCGCATATGACGGTCGGGCAAAACATCGCCTTCGGACTCGAGGAGCGGAAGGTTCCCAAAGACGAGATCAAAAGGAGGGTCGAGGAGGCTCTCTCAATGGTGAAGCTCGAGGGCTATGGGCCGAGGGGAATCGATCAAATGTCAGGAGGCCAGCAGCAGCGAGTTTCATTAGCACGTGCCTTGGTGGTGAAGCCCAAGTGTCTTCTTTTGGATGAGCCGCTTTCAAATCTTGATGCCCAGCTGCGGCTCGAGATGCGCTCGGAGATCCGCCGGATCACCAAGGAGAATGAGCTCACCGCAGTTTATGTGACCCACGATCAGTCAGAGGCGCTTTCAATGGCTGATCGCATGGCTGTGATGGATTCGGGGCACGTGGTGCAAGTCGGACCACCCGAGGAGATTTATCGAAATCCATGCTGCTCCTACGTTGCTGGATTCATTGGTGAGACCAACCTGTTGCGAGGAACCATCAATGGCGTCCATCTGAGCACTCCAAACGGGAATCTCAGGGGAAGGATTACTGTCAATGATTGGACGCCCAGCGAGGGTGTGGAGGCGCTGCTCTCGATTCGACCTGAGGCCATCACCCTTGGGGATCCCAACGGAGCCACCTTGATCGGAAGAGTGCGCGAGAGAACTTATCTGGGCAACCTAGTCCAATATGCGGTGGAGCTGAGAGACGAAAGTAAAATCCAAATCACAGAAATGAATCCGCGCCGAATTCGGGAAGCCGGAGAAACCGAAGTGGGTCTTCACGTAGCTCCAGACGACATCACTCTTTTAAAAGACTAAGATGAAAGGATCCTTGAAAAAGTATCTTGGCGTTTTTATCCCGCTCGCAATTGTCGTCGCGGCACCTCTCATTATGCGGGACACCGTGAGTGAGTCGGCCGCCAATGCCGAGTTGCGTCTTGAAATCATCACGCCGCATAACGAGGCTATTCGTCGCGAATTCGGGGACGCCTTTTACGAATGGTATGAGAAGGAAAAGGGAAAGAGCGTCTACGTCAATTGGCGCACTCCAGGAGGAACGAGCGAAATTAAACGCGTGCTCGATGGCGCCTTCCAAGCCGCAGAAGAGCGGGGGAGTGAGGGGGTTGGGATCGATTTATTTTTTGGCGGAGGCGAGTATGACTTTTCTGGCCAAGCCAAAAAGGGGCGTTTTGTGGAGCTGGCTATTTTTAAAAATCAGGCGAAACTTTTCGAGGACGATATCATTCCACCGACCGTCAGCGGGGAGACCTATTACGACCCCAATAAAACTTGGATCGGGTGCTGCCTCTCATCGTTTGGGATTTGTTACAATACCGATAGCTTGAAGAGGCGGGGGTTGAATCCGCCAAAATCGTGGATGGATCTCGGTGACCCCGCATACATGAAGGGAGTTGCGCTTGCTGATCCGACGAAAAGTGGCTCGGTAGCCAAGGCATTTGAAATGCTCATTCAACAGCAGATCCATGAAGAGATTGCCAAAGGCGGAGATCGCGATAAAGCTGTTTCACGAGGGTGGATAAGAGGGCTTAACTTGATCCAACGGGTCACTGCGAACGCGAAATATTTTACGGATAGTTCTTCAAAGCCACCTCGAGATGTCGGCCAGGGAAATGCGGTTGCGGGAATGTCGATCGACTTCTACGGGAGGACTTACAATGAGATCCTCAAGAAGGACGATGGAACTTCGCGAGTTCACTTTGTAGCACCAAAGGGAGGGACTTCCGTGAGCGTTGACCCGGTTGCTGTTTTAAAAGGAGCACCCAATATGGAGCTAGCGCAAGAGTTCGTTCGTTTCCTCCTCAGCAAAGAAGGTCAGATGATTTGGAATGCACGACCGGGCGAAGAAATGGGCCCCCGGTTTCGAGCGCTACGACGGCTTCCCATTCGAAGAGACCTTTACCAAGAGCCTTACCTTTCCATGATGACTGATCCTGATGCCATGCCCTACGAAGTTGCCGATCGTTTCTTTTACGATTCGAAGCTAACCGGTCACCTTTTTACTCCGCTCAGAAACATCATCCGGGTGATGAGCATCGACAGCCATGATGAAATGAAATCTGCGTGGAAGGCTCTTGAGAAAAAAGGGTTTCCGGAGGAGGCCAGCAGGATCTTTTTCGATGTGAGTCCAGTGTCTTACGAGATCACAGGAACCGAGATTCGGAGCACTTTTAAATCAAGTGATAAAGTCGAAGCGGTGCGCATGACAAACCGACTCGGGAAACACTTTCGTGAGAATTACGAAAAGGTGGAAAGGATGTGCCGATGAATCGTGGACTCGCCTACTCGCTGACCGCAATCGTCACTGGTTTCTTCGCAATCTTTTTTCTCTACCCGGCGGTCATCGTCTTGAAAGAGGCTTTCTATGTTAAAGAGGAGGGGCTGACCTTTGGATTCATCCGTGAGGTTTTCGCGAACCCGGTTTATGTTGAAGGACTTTGGAATGCCTTTGCTCTCGGAATTACAAGCACCTTGGGAAGCTTGCTGATTGCCTTTCCTTTGGCGCTCTTGGGGCACCGATATCTCTTTGCTTTCAAGAAATCACTCTCGGCCCTGATCCTGATTCCTCTGGTGCTGCCGCCTTTTGTGGGAGCGGTTGGAGTGAAGCAAATCTTGGGAAGCCAGGGAGCTCTTAATGCTCTTTTGGCAAGTGTTGGGATTATCGATGCAGGCTCGCCCGTTGATTGGTTGGGGGAGAACCGCTTTATGGGGATCGTCATCATGAACGCACTCCACCTTTACCCGATCCTCTATATGAACATCGCTGCCTCGCTTTCGAATATCGATCCAGCGATGGAACAAGCGGCACAAAATCTCGGCTGCCCGCCGTGGCGCCGACTTTTGCGGATCACCTTGCCTCTGTGCATGCCGGGGATCTTTGCGGGAGGGGCGATCGTCTTCATTTGGTCGTTTACTGAACTTGGAGTTCCGCTGGTATTCGATTACACGCGTGTCGCCCCGGTGCAGGTTTTTAATGGCATCAAAGATTTGGGGGCGAACCCGTTTCCCTATGCCTTGGTTGCAATCATGCTGGTCATTTCCACCACGGTATTCCTCATCTCCAAGGCGGTCCTCGGTCGATCAAAATTAGGGACAGCTCCAAGGCCGAAAGGTCGCGCCAATGAAATTCGTCTTAAAGGAGTTGCATCATTTGCGGTAGCGGCCTTCTTCTTTGCGATCTTCTTCATCTCCTCGCTACCTCACCTGGGAGTGGTCTTTCTTTCGCTGGCTCAGGATTGGTATGCCACCGTGCTCCCGGAGGCTTGGACCGCTGATCACTACCGCGAAGCCTTGGGTCATCCACTTGTGGTGCCCTCGATTCAAAATAGCCTGCTCTATGCAACTGGATCTACCTTGATTGATGTGGTGCTCGGGGTTGCGATCGCTTGGGTCATTGTCCGGAGTAATATCAGAGGACGCGCCATTCTTGATGCGCTCGTGATGTTGCCATTGGCGGTTCCTGGATTGGTCTTAGCATTTGGATACTTAGCTCTTTCTCGCGAGGGTCAGGGATTCCACTGGCTGGTCGGAGCAGCTGAAGACCCGACCTATTTGATTATTATTGCCTATGCAGTCCGGCGACTTCCTTACGTCGTGCGCTCTGCCGTGGCTGGACTTCAGCAAAGTAATATCGCGCTCGAGGAAGCAGCGCAGTCTCTGGGAGCAACCCCCGCACGGACCCTCCGAAGAGTGTCGTTACCCTTGCTCAGCGCAAATCTGATTGCGGGCTCCATCTTGGCCTTTGCCTTCGCGATGCTGGAGGTGAGTGATAGTCTTATTCTCGCACAACAAGCGGAGCACTTCCCAATCACGAAAGCAATCTACTCTCTCTTGGGAATGCTTGGAAACGGTTATGAACTTGCGGCGGCTCTCGGGGTCTGGGCGATGGCCTTCCTCTCGATTGCAATTATTGGAGCGGTTGTCCTTGGTGGCAAAAAAGGGGGGCTTTTCCGGATGTGATCGATGGTGATCTAGATGGTAAGCCAGACCGATTTCAGGTAGGGAGACTCAATGAAATCTTGAGGCATTTTAGTGGATCTAATTTGAGATTCCGACGGAGCCAATTCACGGAGTTGATCTTCGAATTCTTTGGCCGTCATGCCTCGGTAGTTGTGGCAGGCAAGAATCGATCCACCTGGAGTCAGGCAGGCAAGAGCGAGCTCAAAGAGCGACGGGTAGTCCTTCTCGACCCGGAAGATTTTTCCCCTGTTGTCTCGAGAAAAGGTCGGTGGATCTAGGACGATAGCATCGAAACGACGTCCCTGTCTCGCGAAACGACGGAGCCAGTGAAAGGTGTCGCCCTTGCAGTAATAGTGCTCAGCTGGATCCATCTCGTTGAGGCGGAAGTTCTCACGGGACCAATCGAGATAAACTTGTGAAAGATCGAGAGTGCTCGTGGTTGCGCCTGCTGCTGCTGCGACGATTGAAAAGAGGCCGGTATAGGCAAAGGTGTTTAAGAGAGTTTTTCCGGGCGCCATTAATTCTCGGAGAGCAGCTCGATTATCTCGCTGATCAAGGAAGATGCCTTGGGAGTATCCCGATTGGAAAGAAAGTCGCATCTTGAGCCCGTTTTCCAAGCCCGCGAAATATTCAGGCGCCTCCTCGCCCCCAAGGTGAACGGGGGACTCTTTCTGGTGCTGATCCAGCCGTTTCCAATAGAGCGATCTTGGCGCTCGATGAAGTAATTCGACTTTGAGTTCCTGTGACAATGAGGGCCCTTGAGACGAGATAAGCCAATGCCCACCGAGTGTTTCAAGATAGATACCGGGAAAATCGTCACCTTCACCATCGATCAATCTAACAAGATCGTTATTCGGAGAGAGTAAGGACTTGCGTTTTGCAAAGGCGGAATCAAGTAATTGACTAAGGCGAGGGGTGGACATCTGGCGCGCATCTCTTAGCATCTCATCACCAATGAGCGAATGGAAATCCTTACTTGATCAGGCAGTCACTGATGGTGACCTTTCTTTAACCTCCTGTGAAAATATAGAGCTCTACCTTGCTGGCACAAGCTCTCCAGTAGGAGAAACCGCAATTATTGAGCTGGTTGAGCAGTCTGCATGGCAGGAGCTTGATGACCGTTTTTTTAAGACTCTTGCCTTTGGGACTGGAGGGCTCCGCGGCCGGACGATTGGTCGGATGGTCACCAAGGCTGAGGAAGGGAATGGTGGGCCGCTTGAGCGTCCTGAACATCCTTGCGTGGGGACGGCGACAATGAACTTCTTCAACCTCAAACGAGCAATGCTGGGGATGGTGACCTATCTTTTGAAAACTTGGAGCGGGGAAAAGCGACCGTCCATCGTGATCGGTCATGATTCCCGTCATTTTTCGCGCGACTTCGCTGAGACCTGCGCCAAGGTCTGTACTGAACTCGGGGTAAATGCTTACCTTTTCGAAGCGGAACGAGCGACGCCTGAAATCTCTTTTGCGATTCGCGAGCTCCGGGCAGACGCGGGTGTCTGTCTCACCGCGAGTCACAATCCGGCGCACGATAATGGCTTTAAAGCTTACTTCTCGCAGGGCTCCCAGATCGTTGAACCAGCTGCGACTGGAATCATTTCTGAGGTGAACGCGCTCACCAGTGATAAATACGAGCCGAAGCCGGAGAGCGAGCAGGGTCAGTTGGTCGTGCTAGGCGAGGAAATGGACCGCACTTACATGGGGCGCCTCAGGAGCGTTCTCCTTCAACCCTCCTTGCTTAATGGTAAGAAGGCGAAGATTGTCTATACCAACCTTCATGGAACCGGAGGGGTGATTATCGTGCCCATGCTCCGCGAAATGGGCTTCGAGGTTCTCACTGTCCCTGAACAAGATGGGCCCGATGGCCGTTTTCCCACGGTCGAATCACCCAATCCTGAAAATGCTCCCGCGCTCGCCATGGGAATCGCCCTTGCTGAAAAAGAAGGAGCTGATGCGGTTATCGGTACTGATCCTGATTGCGATCGCATGGGCGTCGCGGTGAGAAATGGCGCGGGTAAAATGGAGCTACTGACCGGTAACCAGATTGGCTCCCTGATCGGATGGTATCGCATCAAGACGATGTTCGATCTCGGTTGGCTCAGGGAGAGTAATCGCAGTCGTGCTGTGCTCATTAAAACGCTAGTAACGACTGAACTGCAGTCCAAGATCGCCAGCAAATTCGGCATCAGCGTCGTGAACACTCTAACGGGCTTCAAGTTCATCGGCGAAAAGCTCGCGAAGTATGAAGCTGTTATCCCCACGGACAAAAAGGGTAATTACCGCAGCTTATCCGAAGAGGAGAGTCGTAAGATTCGCCTCGAATACTCCAAGTTCTTCGTCTTCGGCGGGGAAGAAAGTTACGGCTACCTTGGTTCTGATTTCGTGAGGGACAAGGACGGTAATGCTTCGGCAGTAATGTTCGCCGAACTCGCGGCGTATGCCATGAGCGAGGGCACCACGATCAGCGGACTTCGTGATCAAATTTGGAAAGAGTATGGCGTGCACCTTGAGCAGGGTAAATCGATCGTGATGGAAGGAAGTGCCGGAGCTCAAAAAATCGCAGCGCTGGTCGAATCTTACAGTTCAAATCCTCCCGAGGAAATTGATGGAGCTAAATGCGTCGACGTTAAAAATTACGCAGAGGGCGGGTTTTACGACGAGGAGGGCGACGAGCTTCCGGCCGCAGATATGCTCTTTGTCGAACTCGATGACGGCCGTCGTTTCGCCGTGCGTCCCTCTGGAACCGAGCCAAAGATTAAATACTACCTCTTTGGAGAATCCGCGCCTGGAGATGTCGCCACCGGCAAGGCTCAAGTCACTGCTGCCCTCGACTCTCTATGGGCCGCCGCCGAAAAAGACGCCTACAAGCGCATGGGCTAATAATGCAACGTTTTTTGAAAATACTCGGAGCGCTTGCGAGTGGATGCGCGCTCTCTCTTTGCTTCGAGCCTTTTCAACAAGGCTGGCTCGTTTGGGGCTGGCTTTGGATCCTGTTGCCGATCTTGTGGACGACAAAAGGAAAGTGGCGCCGCCTTAAAGGCTTTGGATATGGTTACCTGAGCGGTTTTTCTTTCTGGCTGATCAACATGAAGTGGATTTGGACCGTCACTGGATTGGGTGCGGTCACGATAGCGCTCTATCTTGCGCTCTATTTTGGAGCTTTTGGGGCCTTTGCTGCGGTTTCAGGAAACCCGTGGCGAAAGGAAGCAAAGCTTGCCAAGACCGTCCCTCAGCGCTTTCAGGAAATGTCGCGAAGCTTGGCTTACGCTGCCGTTCTCGGTGGTTTGCGGTGTGGTCTGGAGAGGATCCGTGGCTGGATGCTCACTGGCTTTGGCTGGAATGGCTTGGGAGTCGCCTTTTCAAACAGTCTCATGCTGGCCCAGAATGCTGAATTCGTCGGCGTAATTGGTTTATCGTTTCTTCCAGTGTTTTTCAGCGCCGTCGCGGTGCAGGTCGGAAGACGCTTTTACCAGCAAAGCGTTCTTGGCGGGGTGAAGATACTTCACTGGGATTTTGCCACTGCGATGCTCGTCATTATGGCAACTTTTACGCTCGGAACCTTCCGTTTTACGACGGTGATTGGGAGTGAAAAGATCAAGGCCAAAGTTCTTCTGATTCAGCAGAATATCCCCCAGAAAGCGGGTCAGATACAGTGGTCTGCACAAGACATCGTGGATGGCTTTATTGAACTGACGGAAGACACACTTGAAAGAATCGACAATCAAACCATCGAAGACCTCAAAAATGTGGGAGAGGAAGTGATCGTCTCAGGCCAACGCCCCGATTTAGTGCTTTGGCCTGAAGCCTGTCTCCCGGAGTGGTTTTATCTGGATGAGGAAGGGCGGCCTGTCGGGGGACCAGCGATTGAGAGCATCCTTAAATACATCGTTTCTATCGGAGACTTCACTCTAATCACTGGGATTAACGAAATTGAAGGGAATCCTGAAGACCCCTCTGCTCGATTCTACAATTCTCTTCTCGCGCTTGATTCGGATGGAATAAGACAGTCCTTCAAGAAACATCATCTCGTTTACTTTGGTGAAGCCATCCCTAATATTCAGTTTCTCAGAGATCTCTACGAAGAAACCACTGGCGTTCCCTTCGGTGGAGGACTCACACCGGGACAAGACTTCGATCCTCTGACCCTCAAACTGCGCGGCGTTGATATCGGGCTCATTCCTTCTGTTTGTTTCGAGGATACCGTCCCGCGGCTTGCTCGAAAGTTCGTCCGTCCGGAGCCTCAATTGATTGTGAATATCACTAATGATGGCTGGTTTCAGGAAAGCGAAGGGGCAGCGCAGCACTTTCAAAACTCTCTTTTCCGGAGCATTGAACTCAGAAGGCCCATGCTTCGCTGCGCGAACCAAGGCGTTACCTCTGTAATTTCCATGGTGGGCTCAACCTTCGATCCTGTCACTGCCGAGGATCGGCGTTTAGTCAACGGAGAGGGGAGTCATTTTCACCGGGGAGCGCTTCTTGCAAACGTCTATCTTCCTACTGATAACGCCGTGACTCTCTATTCGCGTTGGGGCGATTGGTTTGCTGTGACAGGACTTGTCATCGGATTTCTTTGGAGTCTTGCGCTCCGTTTCGCAATTTGCTGAGTTCGTGCCTTTGCACCGCTTGCCGAATGAGGCGTAATCTGCCAAGTTCTCTGCGTGCAGAGTGACGTCAGAGCAGTCCTTCAGTATATTCCCTCTTTCCGGGGGAATATTTTCGTCGTTGTTCTGAATGGAGGGCAAATGACGGAGCTAGCTCTCGCTGAGGCACTCCTTGATTTGAGTGCTCTTCTTCAGATTGGTGTTCGAGTTGTGGTTATTTCGACAGGGAATGGAGAGGCGGAAATTTCGCAACGCTTGGTCGATGGAGAGCTGAAATGGGGATGCTCGTCGATGGATACGCCGGAGCACACCCTAGAAGTCCTAAATCGAGGGCAGCTAGTGCTGATCAACGTTCCAGGAGCGGAACCACTTGATGATCGTATTGTTTCCTTTGGACGAGAACTCGGTGCGTCGAAATTGATCTCACTGTTGGATCAACCTATTCACACCGAAGGGATAACCCTGCACGCGATCTCCAGAGAGACTGCAAGGAATTGGGAAGGAGACAGAAAGGAACTTTTCGCCGCGGCCGCCGGGGCTTGCGATCGGGGAATTCCGAGAATCCATCTCCTGGACGCTACCCGGCAGGGTGTCCTCATGGACGAGCTTTTTTCAAACGAAGGAGTTGGGGTGATGATTCACTCGGATGATTATTTGAGCATCCGCCCTATTACTTCGGAGGATATTCCTGAGCTATTGGCGATGATTGGACGTTCGATTCGAGACGCTTTCCTCGTTCCTAGGTCTTACGAAGAAATCGAAAGCTCGCTCGATGAATTCCTCGTCCTTACGATCGACGATAACGTCGTTGGTTGTATCGCTTTGCATCAATATTCGGAAGGCTGCGGTGAAGTAGCCTGTCTCTATGTCAAACAAAGCCATGGCACAGAGGGATACGGGAGACTTCTTGTGCACGCGGCAGAAATGCGCGCAAAAAAACTAAGGCTATCTTCGGTCTTTGCTCTCAGCACGAGGGCCGTTGACTACTTTACCAAACAGCTCGGCTATCAGCTGATCGATGTTTCAGAAATCCCTGAGAGTCGGCAGGTTAGACTAGGGGAAAGCAGCCGGGGCTCTCTCGTCGTTCGAAAGATACTCGATTAAATTCTTAGTCGATAAGATCGATGGCTAAGCCCTTCACGCTAGCAACCTCGATGAGGAAGAAATCGGGGTCCGTTGAGAGGCTTCCATAGAAAAAGCGATTCTCTGCACCGGGCATCACTTGAGAAATTCTTAGTTCCTTTGGTGTCAACGCGACCGATATCCCAGCATCGTTAACCTCCTCAACAATTACCGTTATGCTTAAATTTGGATTATTGAGTTGAAACTTAGCATTCTCGGCGAGGGGCCCCAGCCATCGGTGAGTTTTAATATTCGCCAATTTTTCCAGAAGTCGGTTTGCCTTATTTGTGTTGAGACTGGCTGTGACATCCCTGCCGTCGAGCTTCGCTTTCCAGTTCTGACTGAAAAAATTGTAACTTAATTGGAGGAGAGGCTGCCCCGAACGTTGAATCAAGAGACCTTTAATTTCGAAGGGATCGATATTCCAGAGACGTTTTGCCCTCCAACGATAGTCCGTCATCGCAATCTTCGTGAGAATCTGGGGGGAAACCTCTGCGACACGGGATGTCCCAATGCGACTACTGAAAAAGTGAGTGCGTTTACCTCCCCCAAATTCCAGGGTGCTCGCGTCTGATCCGCTCCCGATGGTGATTTTCTTTGTCTCCGTGATTCCCAAAACACTGAGATCAGCAGGTTGGTTTGGAGCGGGCGTTTCCGCACGAAGGAGTGGTGCCAGTTCGGGAGCACTTTGCCCCTTTTTTAACGCCTCGTGGGCTTCCTTTGAAATTTCGGCAATACGCCCTGATTTCAAATGCCTCACATAGTAGTGTTCTTGTTCTCTCTGGCCGATAGCGAACTCAAGCGTCGAGTCGTCTTTGAGTTGGACTTCGATTGTCCGCATCGGTTGATCAAGGCCATAGAGAGAAAGATCCGTTGCCGCATCATCGCTAAAGCTTAAGATCTCATCACCAAAGAGTGCTTTAAAGAGAACGCCAACTTGTTCCTCGTTTGCTGGGCCTTCGTAGCCTCTAAGAGTGGCATGCCAACGTCTAGCACGTTCATGAGGATCAAACTCCAGCGTGAGCTGCAGGTTCCGTCCTTCATGATCCTTAATCCGAAGCGAATCAATCTGAGAAACCCCAAGTGATGTCAGAGTCTTACTTCTGAGCTGATTGACATTGGTTGGGAGCTTCGCTAGGGCGGCTACGGGGAGCTTCAAAATAGCAGGTCGTTTTTGGTTGGGGCCAGTACCTATAATGGCAGAAGTAATGAGGTCTCCCGCCTTTTCCGGTGGGTAGACATAAACGGTCGTGGGCGAAGAAACGCTACCGTCAGGAAGGAAAAATTTAACCCTGACAATCTGCGCGAGATTTTCCGGAGTGGGTTCAGCTAGGGTCTCGCTTGATTCGTCGTGGACTGCCACCGCCCGGAGGGTGGACAGTTCACTAATGAGTGCGTTCACCGTTTCCGGATTCGCTGCCAACTCGTAAGGTTTGGTCACGCGCCAAGACGTTTCCTTGCTTGGATTCGCGCGGGCAAGAGTAAGTTCAGAAGTACCATCATTGAGGCTAATCTCTGCCGCAAAGGCGGGCGGGCGGTAAAATACTCCATGATTCCTCAAGGACTTCAACTTGTCATCGAAAAGGCTGCGGATTCCAACGCGGCGAATTGCGGGGTTGGCCTGATCACCACAGACGTAGAGATAGTCCCGCTGTTCTCTCTCGGCGGGCCAGATAATCACGGTCGGGAAGCTGCTCGTCTTCTCCTTTTGCGTTTTCCCGTAAAGCTCAGGCCCTTGATTATCGTCGATCACGATACTCCGCCATGCGGTATTTCGACCTAGGTTGAAATGGCAGAGTGCTCGACCACCTTTGTCGTAAAGTTGGAGTTCAATTTTGGATCCGCTGAGCCCAAATTCAGCAAGATCATCGACCTCATCGCGATCGATGACATCCTCAATCACAAGATTGCTTGCGAAGTTAATGATGGCCTGTGCGACTAGTGGATCTGCGATATCTGCCCAAGGTTTTTGGACAACCCATGCGCCTCCAATTTTTTCAACGACCGCTTGGGTTCCATCGTGACTCAAGATTTCGATTCGCCCTACCTCATTAGGATCGAATTGATAAACCCGATCATCCTGACCAAGTGGGGGAGCGCCGAAAAAGCGATAGAGATTACCGTCATAGGTTTGCATTATCACCAGGCCTCCCAGGAAAAGGGCCAATATTGCGAGCAGGATAGAAGAGAAGTAGCGCATCACTTTTCAGGGTTACGCACGGCGGGTGCTCCAGACAAAGAGAGAGATCAGCAAAAAGCCAATTGGGATGAAGAAAATAATGATGTTTTGGAGCCAACTGATTTCGCTGGGAATGAGATTGAGTTTTCTTCGTTCTAATCCACGGGGACCAATTCCCATTAGCTCCTCGCGACCGAGTAGCCAATGCGTCGAGTTCTTAACGAAATCCAATTGCTCGCTATTCATCCGCTCGGGGTCCAAGAAATCGCTCGTGGAAAGGATCATCATTTTCGAAACCGTTTCCTCAATCTTATCAAGGTTGGCATTTCCTTTGATGACTCCCGCGCCAATAAAGAGAGGTCCAGGGTAGTCCGAGGAATCATCAAAACTTGGATCAGGCTGCTTATAGTCAACTTCGCCCCAAAAACCCGGCGCGGTCTCAATCACTGCGAAGCAGCGGATTCCCTGTGTCACAAGATCTTCCGCGCCTTCCCTGATTTCCAAACTAGAAACACGACCTTCAAAACGGGTGGCCTTTCCTTCGAGAGAGACCGTGACACTGTTTACCGGAGCGTTCACCGAGAAAAGTGCTTGAACTTGACTGTCGGTGCGACCGTTCGTGACTTTTAAAATACGATCATCACGGCGGGTGACACCATGTTTTCGAAAGAAAGATCGGAGATTGGTGAGGTCCGCAGAGGGATCGAGAAAGGCTAAAATCGACGAGCTTGGTCTCTTCCAATATTCTTTCACGACAGCGAGTTCCTTATCGGTGAGATCATACTGCGGAGCTGCAAAAACAACTCCTTCCGCATTCTCGGGAATCTTATTAATTTCTGAAATTCTGATGGGCGCAAGAAAGACGTTGAGACGTCCCATCGTCTCGGACAAAACTTGACTGGGATTTACTGAGGCAGTGGCATCGAGGTCATTCTTATCGGAAATCAAATACATGACTCGTGGACGCGGTTCGATTGCCGCCTGCAGATAGGAGGTTAGCATTTCCTCGTCTTGGTAACCGATCACCCGGCGTTGCTTATTCTCATCGGAGCGCATCACCAGCATGTCTTCAACTCTGACAAAACTCAGTCCGGCATTCGGTGATGTGGGATCAAGCGGTGGGCTTAATCGACCGTCGATGATGAAGATATCATCGCTGAATAGCTGATCAGCTAGCAAGTCGCTGTAATTATTAGCGACCTCCAAGGAGCGATCTTGATCTCGAATGGGATCAAGGTAATCAACATCGAGCTTTCCCTCAGCCAGTCGTTCATACTCTTCGATCAAAGTTCGCAAGCGCGCGTAATGCGTGGAGTTTTTCCGCAACGCCGCGATTACTTTCACAGGCTCTTCGCGATCCTGAAGCTGTGATGACTTTAAAAGGCTGGTAGTCTGTTCCGATAGGGTGAATTGCGAGGTCTTCGTCAGATCCATCCGCTCATGATGGAGAATTCCTATATAAAAGGCGCTCATTAGAATCACAACAGCGAGGAGAAGTTGAATGGCAACACGAGAGCCCGTTCCGACCCTCGTAATTGGGGTGGGTGGGGGAGCCATCTCGGAGAGATTTGTTTTAGGATCTTCATTCATGGCTTCCAACGTCGGTAGTCCAACAAGTGATGAGTAATGAAAAGTGTAAAGCTGGTGGTGGTAAGATAATAAATAATGGGCCGAGTATCGATCAGGCCACGGGAGAAGGTCGCGAGATGTTCTCGAGATGAGATGAAACTAAAGAAGGGAGCTGCATCGATCTGATCTCCATAGAAGAAGGTGATTAACCCGAGGAGAAAGTGAACGAAGAGGATTCCCACACAAACGACTCCGGCAATAATTTGGCTCGAAGTAAGGCACGATGCCAAACAACCGAAGGCGATAAACAGTGCTCCCATAAGGGCCAGAATCGAGAATACCCCAACTAACTCTCCGCTGGAAAAGGGAGGGGGGACGTTAGTGATAATGGTGAAGAGTTTAAAGTGAAAAAAGGCAGGTATCCACAGAATCAGATAAGTAACATACGATGCAAAATACTTGGAAAGCACCACGTGCCAAGTTTTCACCGGGGCGGTGAGGAGGCCTTCAAGAGTTCCCGCCCGGCTCTCTTCAGAGAAGAGACGCATCGTAAGAACAGGGAAGAGGAACAGGAAATAGAACCAAAAGGTGGGCGCCTGAAAGGTCGCGAAGACGAGGCTTTCAGACCGGGGAGAGTCCAAGAAGCCTTTCATTGTCGTAGAGAGCGAGAGAGCCTGCATGAGTGCTGCAAACCCACAGATCAACCAGCCAAAAGGCGATAGAAAGTAGGATTTAAGCTCTTTGAAAAAGAGAATTCGGAAGGTGCGCATCTGACTAGTCTTTTCTCGTGAGTTCTACGAAAACCTCTTCCAAGTTCGCGTTTCGACGAGCGAGGGAACGAAGAGGCCATCCTTTTTCGGCAGCCAAAGCGGCCAGACGAATCCGGGTGTCGGTGTTTGGAGCGACAAAGACCGAGAACCTTGTCCATCCATCTTGCAGAGGTTCACTCGTGACCTTTGTGACATTGTCCAAGGTCGGGAGAACAGTCTCTCCAACTTCCGGAGCAATCTTGAGTTCCATTGTCACTCTCCCTGCCCGCCTCATCGAGGATATGAGGTTCAACGGAGAGTCCGCTGCCTTCACCCTACCCTCATCGATAATGACGACCTTGTTACAGGTCATTTCAACTTCGCTCAAAATATGGGTCGAAAGAAGAATGGTGTGCTCTTGGCCCAAATCTTGGATCAATCGTCTGATCGCCCGAATCTGATTGGGATCGAGACCGTTTGTGGGTTCATCGAGAATGAGGAGTTCAGGTTCGTGAATGAGGGCATCCGCCAAGCCAACCCGTTGCCTATAGCCTTTGGAGAGGGTCTTAATCATTTTGCGCCGCACATGAGTGAGCCCACACGTTTCCATCACCTCGCCAAGTCGGGTGCGGAGCTTACTTCCGGAAAGTCCTTTCAGTGCCCCACGAAAGCGCAAATACTCTTTAACGCGCATCTCAATATAAAGAGGAACATTTTCCGGCATGTAGCCGATCTTCTTTCGCACCTCGAGTGACTCTCGAAAAATATCGAGTCCGGCGATGCGCGCGGCCCCGGAACTAGGTGGGAGGTAACCGGTTAGCATTCTTAGGGTGGTGGTCTTTCCGGCGCCATTAGGCCCCAGAAATCCGACGACTTCTCCGCGCTGGACTTCAAAAGAAATCTCATCGACCGCCAAATGGCGGCCATAGCGCTTACTGAGATTTACAATCTCGATCATGCGATGGTGAAAATAGAGGTGGGATTAGGAGCTGAGCGATTGACTCGCGGAGGTGTGGGAACTAACTAACGGCAACGGGCGTGCGATTCCAAGCTCGAATCTCGACCTCCTTACCAACCTATTACCATGTCCTCGCACATTTCATCACGCCTGAATGCGTCACTTCTGGATGAAAAGTATGCGGAGTGGGAGAACGACCCTCAATCAGTGGAGCCTGTCTGGTCAGCTTTCTTCGAGGGATTTGAGTTGGGCTCGACCCAACCGCAAAAGAGCGGCCCTAAGGGCAGCAATCCCGCAACTACAGGCTCATCAGCTCTCCCTGAGGAACAGCTGATGTTCCGGGGGAAGGTCGTGAGCCTCGTCTACAACTACCGCACACTGGGTCATACTCAAGCGCACATCAATCCGCTCGACGATGCTCCAAAGCAGAATCCCAGACTTGAATTGACGGCATTTGGACTCAAGACGAGTGATCTCGACAAAGAAGCGAGCACACAATTTTTTAGAAAAGGGGAACCGATGCCCCTTGGATCACTGATCGAAGCTCTTCACGAAACCTATTCTGGGAAAATCGGCTTTGAATTCATGCACATCCACCAGACGGAGGTGCGCCATTGGATCAGACAGCGTATCGAAAACCGGGTGGCCCGGCCTGATATCACGACAGAGGATAAGAAAAAAGCACTGCAATGGCTCCTCGAGGGAGAGCTTTTCGAAAGCTTCCTTGGTAAAAAGTTTCTGGGGGAGAAGCGATTCTCCCTCGAAGGAGGAGAAGGCTTAATCGTCCTCCTCAATCGAATCCTTGAAGCGTGTCCTAGTGCGGGAGTGAGCGAAATTGAAATGGGCATGGCTCACCGGGGCCGCTTGAACGTCTTGGCGCATTTCGTCAAAAAATCACTATCGACTCTCCTTTACGAATTCACCCCGAACTACGTGCCAGATCTGGTGGCAGGGGATGGTGATGTGAAATACCATCTCGGATACGAAAAGGTTCGCAAACTTCCGGATGGCGAAGTCCGCATCAGCCTGGCAGCCAACCCGAGCCACCTTGAAGCGGTGAATCCGGTGGTGGAGGGGAAGGCACGAGCCAGGCAGCGCCTCATTGGTGATGACGGCGCTCAAACGGACCGTACGGTGGTCCTTCCGCTCCTCATCCATGGCGATGCCGCGTTTGCAGGACAAGGTCCGGTAGCCGAAGTTCTCAATCTTTCACAGCTAGAGGGTTATCGTACCGGGGGAACAATCCATCTGATTATTAATAATCAGATCGGATTCACAACGATGCCGGAGGACGCGCGCTCTTCGCCCTACGCGACTGATGTGGCCAAAATGATCGAAGCACCCATTCTTCATGTAAATGGCGAGCGTCCCGAGGAACTCATCTGGGCCGCGCAATTTGCACTCGATTTCCGACAGGAGTTCAGCCGCGATATCGTGATCGACATGTATTGCTACCGTCGCCAAGGGCACAACGAAAATGATCAGGCGGCATTCACTCAGCCACACATTTATCGCAAGATAATGGGTCGCAAGACGGCAGGACAGCTCTATCGAAACGAGCTCATTGGAGCAGGGGTGATTTCGGAATCTGAAGGCCAAGCGATCCACGACAAGATTTGGGAGGAGCTTGAGGAGGGGTTGAGCAAGATGCGGAAACACAGCGATGAAGGCGACAGGACGGTCTTCACGGGTTCAACTGCTGAGGTTCAGCCGGAGTTTAGTTTCGACAATGTCACAACAGGAATTTCACTCGAACAGCTCCAGCACATCGGGAAGACACTCACGACGATTCCTGAAACTTTCTCTTTGCATCCGACTCTCGCGAAACGTTTCATCCCGCGAAGAATTGAAGCGCTTGAAAACGGGGGACCTTTTGATTGGGCATTCGCTGAATCATTGGCGTTTGGAGCTCTCTTGATTGAGGGATATCCAGTTCGTCTCTCGGGGCAGGATTGCCGACGTGGCACCTTTTCGCAGCGCCATGCGGTGTTCTACGATTATGGCACTCGTGCGCGCTATATCCCTCTGCGGAATCTAAGTGAAAAACAGGAGAGATTCTGCGTTTATAATTCGCTTCTTTCTGAGACGGCGGTCCTCGGTTTCGACTACGGCTATTCTTTAGGTTGCCCCAACATGCTCATCCTTTGGGAAGCTCAATTCGGCGACTTTGCCAATGGGGCTCAGGTCATTATTGATCAGTTCATTTCCTCTGCGGAATCCAAATGGCAGACCCCTAGCTCGATGGTGATGCTTCTTCCTCACGGATACGAGGGTATGGGACCCGAGCACTCGAGCGCCCGACTGGAGCGTTTTCTTCAGCTTTGCGCAGAGAAAAATATGATAGTGGGAAACTTTTCGACACCTGCGCAATATTTTCACGCTCTGCGTCGACAAAAGCATTCACCCACCCGGAAACCGCTGATTCTGATGACGCCCAAGAGTCTCCTAAATCATCCTCAAGCAGTTTCCCACCTTGAGGATTTCCTCGATGAAACAGCGTTTCAGGAAATCATCCCCGATCATCACGAATTTGATAATCCGGAGCGAGTGAATCGAGTCATCTTTTGTAGTGGAAAAGTCTACTATGACCTCCTTGCTCACCGGGAGGAAGATAATATCAAACACGCTGCGATTGTCCGCGTTGAGCAACTCTATCCTCTTGATGCCGAAGGGATTAAAATGGCAACGAGCCCCTATGCCTCGGCAAAGAAATTCATTTGGTGTCAGGAAGAACCTCTTAACATGGGCGCTTGGTCATTCATACAACCGCGGCTCGAGCGCATCACAAAATCCCGCGTCCGCTACGCCGGCCGGGACCGTGCATCCAGCCCCTCAACTGGCTCCAAAGCCGTTCATAAACGCGAGCAGAAGATGCTCGTAAAAAAGGCCTTTTCCGTCTAGTTTTTTACATTCTTCTCTTACCTCGATGTTTCACGAAATTAAAGTTCCACCAGTCGGTGAATCAATCACCTCTGCTCTTGTTGCTCAATGGCATAAGAGAGAGCGGGATGTTGTCCAAAAAGGGGAAACCCTCGTCACTCTCGAAACAGACAAAGTGTCGAACGAACTTGAAGCAGAGGTATCTGGCACTCTTTCCATCACCGTTCCAGAAGGTGAAGAAGTCTCTATTGGAACTGTAGTTGGCGTGATTACCGAGGGAGCTGTCACCGCGGCCCCTCTAGCGCAAGCATCGGAGAAGAACACAGGGGAGCCAAAGAAATCTCTTGTCCAGGAAAACCAGGGAGAAGTCGTCCCAATCAAAGTTCCAGCGGCCGGAGATTCGATCACTTCTGCCACGGTCGCGGCATGGTCGGTAGCCGATGGGTCTTATGTTAAAGAAGGAGAAGTCATAGTGACTCTCGATACCGATAAGGTCTCATCCGAACTTGAAGCCGACGTCGCTGGAGTCATCAAAATTGAGGTTTCCGAAGGATCAGAAATCGACATCGGAGCGACTCTTGGAACGCTGACTACAGGGCCAGCTCCTGAGGGAATTAAAGAAGAGAAGGGGACTTCCCCATTACAAAAAACACTGCAAGAAAAAGAGCCCGTTCAAGCGGCGCCAGCTTTGATTCAAAAAAAGAAAATTGCGCCGTCAGCTGCTGAGGAAGGCCGCGTTACTAGGAAAAAAATGACGCCGCTGCGTCGCAAAATTTCCCAACATCTCGTCAACGCCCAGCAAACTGCCGCCATTCTGACCACCTTTAACGAGGCTGATATGTCGGCCGTGATGAAACTTCGCAAACAAATCCAGGAGGACTTCGTCGCAAAACATGGTGTAAAGCTTGGGTTTATGTCTTTTTTCATTAAAGCCGTGGTTCAAGCGCTCAAAGAGGTGACCTCGATCAACGCCCGCATTGAAGAAAACGATATTATCGAGAATCATTTCTTTGACATCGGAGTCGCGATCGGAACAGAGAAAGGGCTTGTGGTTCCTGTTCTTCGGGACTGCGATCAAAAGAGCTTCGCGCAGATCGAGCAGGATATTTTGGATTATGCGATGAAGGCTCGCGACGGGAAAATCGAATTCTCCGATCTCTCTGGCGGTGTTTTCACGGTTTCGAATGGCGGCGTTTATGGCTCACTCCTGAGCACGCCAATCCTAAATCCCCCACAAAGTGGCATTCTAGGAATGCACACTATCCAACAACGCCCGATGGCGGTGAATGGGGAGGTGAAGATTCTCCCGATGATGTACTTGGCAATGAGCTATGATCATCGACTCGTCGACGGAAAGGAAGCGGTGACATTTCTAATCAGCGTTAAGAATAGCATTGAGAACCCGACGCGGCTCATGCTGGAAATGTAGACAATGTTCGAAGGAAATCTCTACGCGCCGCAGCCGACTGAAGGCGATGCCCTTGTTTAATTATCCTGTACTGGGGTGGTTACGGAGTTTTCGGTTTACTGCGCCGGCAGGTGGGGCTGTTCAGCGGTAACTTGCCACATGATTTTCTAAAAATGGAATGTTTTGTGCTGGCTCATTTCAAATACCCCAAAAACCGGGGGACTTTTTGATCTCATTGACGTGTTCGTGATTTTCCGCAGGGAACACAAAATAACTTTCACGACGAATTGGCCGGGATTCGTATGATTCGACTTACCATTTGCTTTAGAAAGCAATCCAAGCTCTTAATAAAGCATTACATATATTGTGTGAAGTTATTAAAGAGGCTTTTTCTAGCCCTTTCAGAAACAGTGTCAGTTCTCAATCCCCGTAAAATTGCGGATGATGATCTCCTTTCACTTCGCTGCGTCTAATCGTGTGACCGCTTTCCCAAAAACAAAATTCCGCAGATTTCTCTTGGGTCTGGTGGATTGGCCTCCAGAGAGCGATAGAGCAAAATGGCAAATTATCTAGGTCGGACGCAGTTCGTATTCAAATATGCGATTCTCAAGGCCTTTAAGAATCACCTAATGAACAAGCTTCAGGAATTTTTTCTCGGCCTTATTGGCAACCACTGCAAAAACCTGATCACCTTTACTGAGGACGTCATCGGCGCTTGGGACGGTTGCGTGTAGACCTTTTAGGAGTCCCACAAGAACACAGCCTTCGGGCCATTTTATTTCACCCACTTTTTTTCCGTCGGCTTTAGCTCCTCCATTAATCTGAGTTTCAATCACCATTCCATGTCCCAATTTGCGGACCACATGAAAGTTCTCCGTTGTGAGGAAACGTGAGATTTCCCTCCTCGAGGCTTCCCGCGGACTGACGGCCGCGACCACCCCAAAATGCCGACCAGAGCCACTGATCGCTTTTGCATAATCAGCACGGTGAATTAATGTGAGGCAGTTTTGTGCACCCAGACTATTTGCCTGCAGGCAGGTCATGACGTTGTCCTCATCACTGCTACTTGTCGCCACGAAAAAATCAGCGTCACCAACTTGCTCCTCCTCGAGCTCGGAAAGTGACGTCGCATCCGCATTGATCACGGTCGTGTTTGAGAGCTTATCCGCCAGATCATTCGCGAGATCCACGTCACGCTCAAAAATTCTCACCCGACAATCCCAGCTTTCTAACATTTGCGCGAGCGCAAAGCCATACTCGCCACCACCGAAGATGACGACGCTGGGTCCTTCCTTCTTGCTCACTTCCTTTTGAAGGCTCTCTACCAATTGGCGTAACTTTCTTGGTTCTCCAAAGATAGTAATAATGTCCGCAGCCTCAAGGATGGTTTCCGCGTTAGGAACTTCATGAACATCGCCGCGACTCACCAGAGCGATCCGCGTGCGGCCAGGAAAATTAATTTCCCGAAGTGGCTTACCAAGAACATCACTTTTTGGACTTACTTTAACCTGCTGGAGTTCAATTTTCCCACGCGCAATCTCCTCAACAACCAAGGAATCTGGATTCCGGATAAATTTTGCTAATTCAATCGCTGATAGTCTCTCGGAACTGAAAATATGATCGATATTGAAATGCCCCCGAAAGTCAAAAAGCCACTCTTCCCGCTGCAAGCCTGGGTGGACACGGCTAATGACACGTTCGACCCCAAGCGATTTCGCAATGCTCGCGCTCATGAGATTTACTGTGTTATCGCTCGTCAATGCGAGAAACAATTCGCAATCACCAATGCGCGCCTCTGCAAGCAAATTGATGCTGCAACCATCCCCTACAATCACTTTTGCTTCGATCTTCCGTTCGAGTTCGGCAGCTCGAAGTCCATCACTCTCGATAACGGAAATAGTGTGGCCCCGACGGGAAAGATCGATAGCCAAATGACGACCAATTTCCCCTGCTCCCACGATGACTATATTCATATTATTATGTTACTCGTATTGTCGCCCTCCTGAGGCCTTTCGCGAAGGAAAATCTTCTACGAGTGATCGCGGTGCTTCTCGTAGGCACCAATGATTCTCCCGACAACAGGATGACGCAAAACATCACTGGTGTCGAAATGATTGAAGAAGACTCCTTGAACTCCACGCAGCGCATTTTCTGCCTCCAAAAGCCCGGAATCGGATTGGCGCTTTAAGTCGACCTGCGAGCCATCGCCGGTAATCACACAACGAGAACCTTCTCCTAATCGCGTGAGAGCCATAAACATTTGCTCCCTCGTGGTATTTTGTGCCTCATCGAGGATCACGAAACTCTTAGAAAGAGTACGGCCCCGCATATAGGCGAGAGGCGCAATTTCGATACTTCCATCCTCGAGCCTGCGTTGGCCATCTTCGAAGCCTAGCATATCATCGATCGCATCATAAAGCGGTCGGAGATAGGGCGCTACTTTGTCGCGCATATCACCAGGTAAAAACCCTAGGGCTTCCCCTGCTTCCACCGCTGGTCGAGTAAGAACCACTCGCTGAACCTCTTTCTTTCTTAGCATATGAAGACCCATAGCAACCGCGAGGTAGGTTTTTCCGGTTCCCGCAGGGCCGAGACCAAAGACGACTTCAGTTTCAAGCATCGCGTTCAAATACTCAAGTTGGTGGGTGGTTCGAGCAACCACCGGCTTTCGCCCCCTGGCTCCAACAAGCTGAACTCGAACTAGGTCCGATATTCCGGAGCTGTCACCCATGCCATTTGCAAAGTCGACCGCTGTTGTAAATTCCCGTTCCGTAATTTCAGTGCCACTTCGACGAGCGCCCTCCAGATCTTCAAAAATTCTTTCTACAAGATTGCACCCTTCTTTATTCCCCGTAGCAGTAATCCACCCCTCTCTAGTAACTATTCTTACGCCTGCCTTTCGCTCCAAATACTTCAGGATTTTTTCATCATGCCCAAAAAGCGATTGAAGAAAACGCGGTGTCTCGTATTCCAGTCGGAGCTGATATTCGTCATCGAGTTCAATTAGCACGGAGTCCTCCTAGTTTGCTTGGAGTGAAAAAACGAGCTGGATTATTGCCCCTCCACAGCCACGGGACTCATTATCGCTGCTTCTTGGCACACCGGTAGACAGAATCGGCCCACTTCCGTTTCGCAACGTGCACAGCAAAAGAACTGGGCATTGCAGGGCTTCCAGCTGCAATTACGATACCGAATGGAGGGCTCATTACAGATGGCGCAATGGGAAATGATCGACGAACCTCCAGTTCTATTGACTGGGACACTCAGACGCTCGTCAAAGACGTAGCACTCGCCCTCGAAACCTTCTCCTTTCAACGATTCGTCCTTTCCGTAGGTTACGATTCCGCCATCGAGTTGATAGACGTCTAAAAGTCCTTCTTTTAATAGAAAACCGCTAAACTTTTCGCAGCGGATTCCGCCGGTGCAGTAGGTTAGGATTTTCTTACCCTCTAATTCGTTACGGTGCTCCCTAACCCATCCAGGGAGATCTCTGAAACTTGGAACGTCTGGGAGGAGAGCTCCTTCAAAACGGCCAATTTCCCACTCATAGTCATTTCGAGCGTCAATGATGACGACGTCATCGCCATTCATCATCTCCCGCCATTCGTCTGGCTTCAGATGAGTTGCGGTAAGATCTTCGGGAGAGAAATCGTCACTTCCTAAATTAAGGGACACCACTTCGTCACGGACCTTGAGCGAGAGTTTTGGAAAAACATGAGTATCAGAATGGTCGATTTTCCAGGAAATCCCGGCAGTTATCGGATCCTCGTCCATTGCACGTCGGTATTCAGCGGTGTCGCGGATTGAGCCAGAAACCGTGCCATTAACCCCTTCCCTGGCGATAAGAATCCTGCCCTTGAGATTGAGTCTTTCGCAAAGAATACGGTGATTCGCAGCATAGTCTTCGGGATCCGAAATGCGGGAATACTTGTAATAAAGAAGAACCTCGTAGGGGGAATTCATCGCTGTCAGCGAGAGCTAAAAAACTCTCGGCCAAAAAGCGAGGTCTCTTTTTCATTAGCCCTGCAATGAGATCTCAGAAAAAGCGTCAAAAGATGATCGACAGATGAGACAGGCCTTAGAAAGTGATTCCGACAGACAAACTAGCGCGCAGCATTCGCTAGCACTTTAACGCTCTATTCTAATAGATGAAAGACAGCTCGATCTCACCCTTCGCCGACCGCCCCGGAACACCCCGAATCATTCCTCCTTCCCCAGCGGGGATCAAGGGAAAGGTTGTTTATTGTAGCAGTAACGAGGTCCAAAAACGCATCATTCCTCCCTCTCCGGTTAAGATTACTGGCGGTGTCCGCTATTTGTCAGGCGGGAAGTTAGCTGCCGTGACAGCCAGTCGAGCGACTGGGGCTGACGACGAAGCCCCGGAGATCACCCTTCCATCGAACAACGGAAGTCTCCCGGCTGATGACGTTGCTGCGATCAATCAGCTCGGTCAGAAATACCAGGTCTTTAAAAGTGAACTCTCCAAGGTCATTATCGGCCAGGAAGAGGTCATCGAGCAGCTCGCCATTTGTCTCTTCTCCCGTGGTCATGGTCTTCTCATGGGAGTTCCAGGCTTGGCAAAAACTCTTCTCGTTTCCTCTGTCGCAGAGACTCTTAATCTGGATTTCAAGCGCATCCAGTTCACGCCCGACTTGATGCCATCTGATATCACGGGAACTGACATCATTCAGGAAAATGAAGAAGGCCGCCGTGAATTTGAGTTTGTCAAAGGGCCCGTCTTCGCCAACATCGTGCTCGCCGATGAGATTAATCGCGCACCCGCCAAGACCCAGTCGGCAATGCTTGAGGCCATGGGTGAGCGAAAGGTCACGGTTCTTGGCAGAACCTACCCTCTTTCCCCGCCCTTTTTCGTTCTAGCGACTCAAAACCCCGTCGAACAAGAAGGGACCTACCCCCTGCCCGAGGCTCAACTTGACCGCTTCATGTTCCTCATCGAAGTGGAATATCCAACCGAGGCTGAAGAGCGCAGGATCGCCCGTGAGACCACTGGAGCAGACAAGCCCCCGCTCAACGGCCTTCTCAGTGGCGAGGAAGTCATTAACTACCAGAATCTCGTTCGTAAGGTTCCTGTTCCCGATCATATTTACGATTACGCCGTGGAGATCGTCCGACGCACTCGCCCAGATTCCGACGCAGCGCCTGAATGGATCAAAGAATTCGTGGGCTGGGGCGCAGGTCCTCGTGCGGTGCAGTATCTTATTCTCGGATGTAAGGCCCGCGCCGCACTTCGTGGAACCTATATGGCCTCGCTTGAAGATATCGAAGCAGTCGCCCAACCCGTCCTAGGTCACCGCGTTCTCACCAATTTCGCTGCTGAGTCGCAGGGCATGACTTCTAAAAAGATCGTTGCTCGGTTGATTGAGGAGATGCGGGATGATGCTTAAGTGATCTCTACTAGAGATACATGAAATACGATTTCCTCGATACTGAAGTGCTCGCCCGACTTAAGGCGATCCCGATGGAGTCGCGTTTTCCGATGATCGGAAATGTCGCGGGCCGCCACCGATCCCCACATCGCGGATCATCCGTTGAGTTTGCGGAATACCGAAAGTATGTTCCTGGCGATGACACCCGCCGTCTTGATTGGAAGGCCTTTGCCCGTTCCGACCGCTACTACATTAAGGAGTTCGAAGCCGATACCAATCTCCGCGCATACTTCGTCGTTGATTCGTCGGGCTCGATGAATTTTTCCTCGGGTGAGAATCCCACCAAGATTGAATTCGCCCGACGCATTGCCGCCACCTTGAGTTATCTCATCGTCAACCAAGGAGATTCCGTGGGACTCTCTTGTTGTAACGAAAAACTCCATCTGGAGATCCCTCCAAGCCGTCGCCCTGCCCAGCTGCAGCACATTTTTGAATCGCTTCAAACGGTCGAACCCAAAGGGGAAACAGGCCTTATCCAAGCACTTCACACGATCGCCGAAAAGATCCAACAACGTGCGCTTGTTGTGGTTCTCTCGGATTTTTTCGTGGAAACCGATGAATTGGCTGACGCCCTACAGCACCTTCGCTTCCGCAAGCACGACATTGCGATGTTTCACTTGCTCGATCCCCAAGAGATCGCGTTTCATTTCGAAAGACCCCACCGGTTTATCGATCTTGAAGATGGCACCACCGTGGTAGCAGAGCCCAATCTCATAGTCGATGAGTACCACGCAGCGCTTAACGAGTTCCTCGCTACAACCGAGAAGAATTGCCACAACGTGAATGCCGATTATCAGCTACTCCAAACCGATGCTAATATCGAAGAAATTGTCTCGGGCTTCATCACCGGACGTCTCAGAAAAAAAAGATAACCTCCACTCTTGAACTTCCTCGTACCAGCGCTCCTTTGGGGGCTCCTTGCAGCAGCCATCCCGGTGATCATTCACCTTTTGAACCGACGCCGCTTCCGCACGGTGAAGTGGGCTGCCACGACCTTTCTTTTAAAGGCCTCGCGGGAATCTCGTGGAAAAAAGCGGCTCAAGCACATTCTTATTTTGGCCTGCCGTGCCCTGGCCATCGCCGCGCTTATCTTTGCCGTCGCCCGTCCACTCGTCGGAAGTTTTCTGGGCTGGGGAAGCGGCTCCGTGGAAACAGTCGTTCTCGTGCTCGATCGTTCACCCAGTATGGAAATACGGGGAGCTGATGGACAACCGAGTCAACGCGAGGCGGTTCTCGAGCGCATCGCGACCTCGCTCAAGAGCATGGGGGAACCTCGTCTCGTTCTTATCGATAGCGCCACCCGAGAAATGCAAGATGTAGCCTCCCCCGAAGTTCTCCCTGAACTCTCGAGCACTCAGTCAACCGACACGCAAGCCGACATCCCCGGACTCCTCATTACTGCGATTGACTACCTTCAGGAAACGAATCCCGGGAAGGCTGAAGTTTGGCTCGCCTCCGACCTCCAGCGTGGGGATTGGAAAACGGCCGACAATCGCTGGCAAGCGGTGCAAAGTGGGATCGAAAACCTTCCGACAAAAACCAAGCTTCGCATCTTGGCGACGGATACAAAAAAACGACAGAATCTCTCACTCGAAATGGTTTCCTCGAGGCGAATTGATAGCGATCTCTTTCTTGATTTAAAACTCTCCCGAGCTGAGACAACAGGTGATGCCTCAGTGGCACTGACTTTTTCTCTTAACGGGGCCCGCACTTCGGAACGTATCACTATTACTGGACAGAACTCCCGTTTTCAAAAGCGCCTTTCGCTCGGCGCTGGCAATACAAGCGGTCATGGTTGGGTTGGATTAACTTCTGACAACAATCCGCGCGATAATGCGGTCTTTTTTGCTTATGGTCCCCGCTCGAACGTCCTGAGTTATTTGGTGTCTGATGCTCCCACGAACCAGGCCGCACGCTTCCTTCATCGGGCCGCCGCCCCTTTGGGGTTCACCCGACAGGAATGCCAGGTTCTCACGCCGGTAGAAACGAGGAGAATTGATTGGTCAAGAGCGTCCCTCATCATTTGGCAAGCGGCCATTCCTAAAGGCGCGGTAGCCTCCGAGATTCTCCAGTTTGTCGAAGGCGGAGGTTCGCTTCTCTTTGTCCCGCCTGAAATCGAATCAAGTGAGTCTATCTTTGGACTCTCGTGGGGAGAAGAGCAGACCGCACCCGATGACCAATTCTTCATTACCGGTCCATGGGTCCCCGACGATGGCCCCTGGGCGCATGGAACCAATGCTATCCCCCTTCCTCTGAAGGAATTGCGGGCTGTTAAACGTCGAAAGATCGATGGCGAAGCTGCTATTTTCGCCGAATGGGACGACAAGTCCCCTCTCTTGGTCCGCTATCTCACCGGGAAAGGAACCGTCATCTTTATGGGGACTCTCCCGGATGATAGGTGGTCCAATCTTGAGTTCACAGCCCTCCACCTTGTCGCCGCCCAGCGCCTCATTCAAAAGGGAACCGATCGTCTTCACTCTGGCTTCCGCGCCGTCGCTGGAAGTGAAAAGGCGGAGACGAAAAATGATGAAGTCCGTGAGCGACTCGACACTTTCGAGGATGACGACCCTTCACAAGAGCACTACCGCGCCGGCGTTTATCGACTTGGTGAACGCGTCATTGCCGTGAATCGAAAACCTGCCGAATCCTCACCCGAAAAGGTCACGAAGGAAGGGCTCAAAGAGCTCTTGGGAGACACTTCCTACTCTCTCTTCAGTGACGAAAACAGCAGGGACGATTTGGTCAAAGAAGCCTGGCGTGCCTTCCTGATTGCGGTTCTCGTATTTCTCATCACGGAAGCCCTCCTCTGCCTTCAGCCCAAGCCCGGACAAACCCCGATTAAGGGTGTCATCAAGCCCGTTTCTACCCCGTGAGACATTTCAATTTCGGCAACCTCCACTTTCAAGCCAGTAACTTCATCGTAGTGCTCGTTGTATTGGCTCTGGTTGCCACCGCAGTCTTGTGCTTCATGGCTGTTAAAAGGTCCCTGCGACCAAAGCGCACCGGAATTCTTGAAGGGCTTCGTTTTCTCTGTGTCCTCATTGCTGCTATCATGCTTCTTGGCCCAGAGTGGCGCACGGTGGAATCGTCGGATCTTCAACCCGAAATCGTAATCATCTGGGACGAATCCCTCTCGATGTCGACTGAGGATGCACGCCTCCCTAAATCCCTCTCCGCAGATGAAAAGATCGTGGCTCGACAGGATCTCGTAGAAAAACTTCGAGAAAGCGAGTTTTGGAAACCTTTTGAAGTTGATGGCAAAAATCGAGTCACATTTGCCAGCTTTGGATCCCCTCCCGCGGATGGAGATCCTGCCTTGATTTCAATGGCTGGCTCGGATCTTAATCAAGCACTCAAGAACACTCTCGAAACAGGGCGCAATCTTCGTGCCGTTATTTTTTTGAGTGATGGGTCTTGGAATATCGGTAAGTCCCCTGTTGATGCCGCTCAGCAAATGCGTATCCGTGGAGTCCCTATCTACAGCCTCGGAACCGGAGCAGCCAATCGACTTCCTGATCTCGATCTTGAATCGGTCAATGCTCCTACCTACGGAATCGTCGGCGAGAACGTGCAAATCCCCTTTACCATCGCGTCGTCCCTCTCCCGGGATGTGCGCACCATCGTGAGACTCCGAAGCGATAGTGGAAAAGAGCGGACCAAGGATATTGTCATTCCCGCCAACAGCACCTTTTACGACTCCATGCTATGGCGGATTGAAAAGGAAGGTGCCAGCAAACTTGAACTCTCAATTCCTTACGCGAACGACGAACTCGTCGAGAGTAACAACTCCCGCGAATTCGTCATTGCAGGCAAGCCCGAGTCAATCAAAGTCCTGGTGATCGAAACTCTCCCCCGCTGGGAATATCGCTTCATTCGTAATGCCCTCTCCCGTGATCCTGGGGTCGTTGTTGATTGTCTCCTTCTCCATCCACAGCTTGGAAGTGGTGATGGCCCCGACTACATCAAGGCCTTTCCTGAGAAACTTGAAGACTTGCAAAAATACGATGTCGTTTTTGTTGGGGACGTCGGTATCGGCGAAGGCGGCTTGACCGTCGATCAGGCGAACCTGATCAAGGGTCTCGTTGAGAATCAAGCTTCGGGGGTCGTCTTTATCCCAGGCCCTCAAGGAAATCAATTTGGGCTCGCTAAATCCGAACTCGCCGATCTCATTCCTGTCGTCTTGGAAGAGGCTAAAAAGGAAGGTTACAGCGATAGCACAGCGTCGCCCATGCGTCTTACTACAGAGGGCGAAAAGAGTCTCCTTACTATGCTTGGCGACGACGAAAGAGAGAATGAATCCATCTGGCAGAGTCTCCCTGGATTCTACTGGCATGCTCCAGTTGTAAAAGCCAAAGCTGGAACTCAGGTTCTCGCGGTAAATGATAATCGACGAAACTCTTCAGGCCGCATTCCCATTCTCGTGACCTCACGTGCGGGATCTGGAAAGGTTCTCTATATGGCAATCGATTCAGCTTGGCGTTGGCGGCGGGGAGTCGAAGACCTTTATCACTATCGCTTCTGGGGGCAAGTGGCGCGTTGGATGTCCTATCAACGAAATATGGCTGCGGGAGAGCGTGTCCGTGTCTTCTTCTCGCCGGAACGCCCCAAACCTGGCGAATCGGTTTTCATTTCTGCCAATGCCTTCTCGGTTGAAGGTGCTCCACTCATCGATGGTGCAGTGCAAGTCGACCTAACTGCACCCGATGGGAAGTCCCGGCGCTTGGAGCTTTCACAAGGAGATTCAGCATGGGGTGCTTTCAGTGGGAAGTTCGAGATCAACCAGCCGGGCACTTGGTCCTTGCGAGCGTTTGTTGCCGGAGACGAAAATGCATCCGTTGAAACTAAAATCATCGCTCAAGCGGACCCTATCGAAAAAACTGGACTCCCCGCGCGCCTTGATGTCCTCGATGAAATGTCAAGGGTGTCCAAGGGACGTCTTGTTACTCCATCCCAGCTGTCCGACCTCGTGAATGAAATCAACTCTCTTCCCGAGCCCCAGCCCTTAGTGAACTCAATTAAACTATGGGCCCACTGGCTTACACCCGCACTATTGACCGCATTCCTTGCCCTCTTTTGGACGGGCCGCAAGCTAAATGGGACCTTCTAAAGAGAGTTTTGGAATGAATTAAAAAAACGATCTAACTAACCCGATGAGCCTCCGCCGCATCGAGTGAAGACTCGTCTTTTTTACCAAGGATCTTCTTCATCTTCGCAAGCGCAATATTCTGTACCTGGCGAATCCGTTCCCGGCTCACACCAAAGTCCCGGCTAATTTCCTCAAGCGTAAGAGGCTTTTTTCCGTTGAGTCCGAAACGGTGATCAATGATGTGCGCTTCCCGCTCATCAAGACTATCGAGAAGTTCATCGAGCTCCCCGTGGAGATTGCTGTTTTCCAAAGTCATCGAGGGATCAACCGCCTTTTCGTCTTGAACCATTTCCCCAAGGTGAGTCCCATCATCATCGCCAAGAGGCGCGTCAAGCGAGACTGGCCGCATCGCATACTGTTTTAGTAGGACTAGCTTCTTCAAGGGAATACCAAGCTCTTCACTCAGCTCCTCGTTTGTCGGGAGACGGCCTAAGTCCTCCGAAAGAAGCGCGGAAATCCGACGCACTTTGGCCAACTTGTCGATCATATGGACTGGCAGACGAATCGTCTTGCTTTGGTTCGAGAGGGCGCGCTTGATCGACTGCTTGATCCACCATGCGGCGTAGGTCGACAGCTTCCCCCCCTTTTCTGGGTCAAACTTATCAACCGCCTTCATCAAACCGATATTCCCTTCCGAAATAAGGTCAGCGAGCGGAAGCCCGTAGTCTGAATAGTCGCGGGCAATTTTCACCACCAACCGAAGGTTTGCTTTGATGAGGTGCTCTCTCGCCTTTCCATCACCCTTTGAAATGCGATCTGCCAATTCGATTTCCTTTTCAGGAGTGATTAAATCAGTCTTCATGATTTCACGCATGTAGACATTAGTGCTGCTATTTTCTGAGCTATTTGTCATCGCTTAAACCCTTAGTGGGCATGCTCTTATCCTAGTGCTAATTTTAACTTTTACTAGAAAATTCCACTAAATTTTCAGTAATTATCGAAAACTCCACAAGTTCAGGAATTTGACCTAAATCGGTATTCCCTCAAAATGGTGGGATTTCAGCTCGAAAAGCCCTTCCAAAGAAGAGAAGCTTCCAGTGAGGATGAAGGACGAGGAAAGCATCGAGGAGATGATGCGGCAAGTGCGCCGGTTGGAGATCCGTGCCCGTCGCTTGGCGAGTGAGACCTTTTCGGGTGAATATCACTCTTCTTTCAAGGGCGCGGGACTCGATTTTGATGAATTCCGGGAATATCAGCCAGGTGATGAAATTCGCTTCATTGATTGGAATGTCACGGCAAGGATGCAGGAAACCTATATTCGAAAATTTAAGGAAGAGCGTGAACTCTCAGTAATCATCGTCGTCGACATCTCTGGTTCAACCGATTTCGGAAGTGAACGACTCTCTAAGCGCGAGCGAGCTGCTGAACTTACTGCTCTCATGGGATTTAGCGCGCGCTACAATGGAGACAAAGTAGGACTTCTACTCTTTTCCAAGGGGCCCGTCCTCTACCTCCCTCCCAGAAAGGGTGGTAAAAATGTGATCCGTGCGATTAGAGAGGTTCTAACCACGAAACCCGAGGACCCGACAACCTCGATCTCATCCGCTTGCGAATTCCTTCACCAGTCACTCAAGAGGAAATCGCTGATCTTCTTTATCTCCGACTTCATCGACTGGGGCTTCGAAAAAACGCTGGGGTCGCTGGCTCAGCAGCATGACGTGGTCGCCCTCTCTCTCATCGATCCGCTAGAGCAGAGTATCCCTGCAGTTGGAAAGGTTCAGTTCAAAGACCCCGAATCAGGATTTTCCGCGGTCGTAAACACTTCGAATCCAAATGCTCAAATGGGACTTTCGAAACTTTCGCGAAGATATCGGGAGGGACTTACCGCTTTCTTCAACAAACAAGGTATCGATAATACGGAGATTTCTACAATTGAAGATTATCTCCCCTCACTCCATCAACTTTTCCAGCGCCGCGCCCGGCGAAAAAAATAAACAATGCCAGACGAAGAACTGCCCGCGCTTCCCCACGATATCGGAGCCCCGGAGGATTATCTCCCAAGTACCCCCCTTTGGTTCTGGGTCGCTATCGCAGTGGTGTCGCTGGCGATAATCGTGATTATCGCCAGCCTAATCCGCCGTCTCTGCACCAAGAAGGCTCAGCCAGTGGCATTTGGTCCTGATCAATATATCGTAGCTCAAAAGGGCTTGGGTAAGCTGAAGGATCAGGTTACCTCACTCCCCATCGGCCGATTCGCATCCGCAGTTTCACTCATCATGCGGGAATACCTCTCACACGTCCTTCGTGATCCAGCTCTCTACGAAACTGATGAAGAAATGGCCGTGCGTCTAGAAAGCCTGAATCGCGTCCCTGCTTCCGCACGCTCCTTTCTCCTCGATCTCAGCTCCGCAAAATACGCTCGATCCCAGGTCGATGACCAGAGCGCACTTCAATTTCTCGAAGAAGCATTCACTGTGCTAAACGAGATTCGCCAATCCCAATCTTCGGAGAACCCATTATGAGCGCTTCTGATTATTTTGTCTTTGCGCAACCTTGGTGGCTCTTGCTTCTTCTGGCCGTTCCGGTTCTCATGTGGTTTGGATACAAGCAAGGGGCTCAAAGTTGGGTCATCTATCCCACTCTTCGCGTTCTGGGAACCTTGGGATATAAGTCGAAGGATCGTCCCTTCAAACTTGCACCCCTCGTTTTACCTCTCATTCTGGTCCCAGCGATCTTTGCTCTCGCTCGACCACAGTGGCAAAACGAAAGGAACTCACGAACGGCTAGCGGAATCGATATTCTGGTCGCTCTCGATATTTCACAATCCATGAACACGTCGGATTTTCAGTCCTCCGATCCCCGTTTCATGCGACCGCAGCGCAGGATTGATGCGGCTCGCGACGTCATCCTAACCTTCATCGCACAACGTGCCGATGATCGAATTGGCCTCGTCTCCTTCTCCGGTCGTCCTTATACCGTTGCTCCTTTGACACTCGAACACGAAGTTTTGAAGAGCAAGATCGCAGATATCATCCTCGTTAATGGACGCCGGGAAGAAGGTGGAACCGCCATCGGCAGTGCCATCAATGCCGCCAGTATCCGACTCGACAACCAAAAAGAATCGAAGAGTAAAATCGTAGTTCTCGTCACCGACGGCGCCAATAACTCCGGAAAGATCTCTCCAGAACAAGCTGCCGAGTTGGCAAACGATCTCGGAATCAAAATCTACACCATCGCCATCGGAAGCGAAGAAGGCCGGCTCCAGGGAATGGCCAGTCAGGAATACGATGAAGACACCTTGATCAAAATTGCTTCTACCACCGGTGGAGAATTCTTCCGGGCCAAAGATATTTCTGATCTCCGTGACGCTTTTAAAAGTATCGATGACTTGGAAAAAACTGAAGTTGTGCGCTCCAGCTGGGTTCAAGTGAAAGAGTATTACCCTTGGTTTCTCGCTCCCAGCGTCATCGCGCTCGTGGGATACTTCCTTACGATGGCCTTCAATCCCCCGCCTTTCCCCTAGTCCATGAGTTTCGCCGAGCCCCTCTGGTTTCTTTTACTGATAGCAATTCCCTTGGTGATCGTTCTTCAGATATTTATCTGGAAGCGACGTGGCAAAGCTTGGAAACAACTCATTGCGCAAAGACTCAGAAAGCGCCTCAGTCACCCACGTTCGGCCACGAAGTATTTCGTGGGACTTGCTTTGGCGATGCTCGGACTCCTGCTCTTGGTGATTTCACTAGCGATGCCGGAAGCTGGAGATGAATGGATCGAGACCCGCAATGAAGGCCGCAATCTCTTACTATGCATGGACATTTCTCAAAGCATGCTCACCGAAGATGTCGGCTCCGGGAGTCGACTAGATGCCGCGAAAGCTGCAGCGCTTGAAATTGCGGACCGTTTTCCCAATGACCGGATCGGCCTTCTCATCTTCTCTGGCGAAACTCAGATCACCGTTCCGCTCACCATCGATCATACCTTCCTCACCCAGACTATCAGCCAACTCAATCCGCTCGACCTTCCTCTGGGTGGATCCGATCTCTCTCAGGCACTCAAGGATGCCGTCGAGGTTTTCGTCGAAACGAAGCAACGTAATAATGTCATGATCGTCTTTAGCGACGGCGAGGATCATTCATCCGGAATTGAGTCCGCTGCACGGCGCGCGAAGGGCCAAGGGGTCTTCATTTACTCACTCGGTTTTGGGTCCGAAAAAGGTGACTTCATTCGGGATCCTCGGATGCGCGACGGCTTCTTCGTTGATCGACGAAACAATCGTGTCGTCAGCCAGCTCAAAGAAGAATCCCTCCGCACCATTGCTGCGGAGACAGGAGGCGTTTATTCAAAGGGCGCAGGCGGTGATTTTCTTCAAACCCTCAACGCCGCCGTTGGCCGCATGGATGTTTTTCAGCAAGAAGGAAATCACCAACGGATTGCGAAACCGGTCTATCAATGGTTTCTTCTCCCAGGTCTCCTATTTCTTATGAGTTCAATCATTGTCAGTCGTCTCCCTTCAGCCCCGATCGCAGCCTGTCTTGCAATCATGGTCTTCTTTTCTTGTGTAGACCAAGCGCCGGCTGGAGAACTCAGGGAGATCTACGAAGGAAAAGCCGCGAACGAACGCGGTGATCACGAAGCAGCTCACGAACATTTTCATGAAGCCGCGGAATCGGCAACCGGTGAAAGAGGCGCTCAACTCCACCTCGCTTCCGGCGCCTCCGCATCCAAAGCCAAGCTCTGGGGGTCAGCCGTCTCGTCCTACAGCCAAGCGCTCCTCGCAAACAATACCGAGATCAAACAAGATGCTCACTACGGGTTGGCGAACTCTCTCTTCTACCTCGGCTCTTCCCGTGAGGATCAAGCCGAACGACAGAAAGCTTGGGTAGGTGCAGTGAAGCACTATGAGGAAAGTCTCAAAATAGAGCCTACTAAAGAGGCTGAGGAAAATCTCTCCTTCGTCAAATCTCTCCTCAAGAAAGATCAATCCGAGGAGCAGGAAGACAAGGAAGACAAGGAAGAGTCGGAAGAAAAAGACGACAAAGAAGAATCATCGGACGAAGAAGAGTCAAAAAAGGACGATCAAGAAGACTCCGAGAAAGGCAAAGACGATCCGACGGATCAAGAGGATAAAACCAAGGAGGAACAGTCCGATGACCCCAAGGAGGGAGGAGAGCCCAAGCCCGAAGACGGGGATCCAAAAGATGGAGAGGATGACCCTAAAAAAGAAGAGGGCAAAGAAGGTCAGCCTGACGAATCAGAAAAGAAGGACGGCGAGGGGGAATCAGATCCCCAAGAGTCCGAGAAATCTGAATCCGATCAAGAAAAGGGCGAGGAAGATGAAATGGCTAACCTTCAACAGGAAGAAAAACCTCCCAAGGAAGAGACTGCTGAAGAACGGGCCCGCCGGATCCTTAATCAACAAGCTGACTTCGGCAAACGTCCCCCAAGTTCTCAGCGTCGTGTTCTTCGCCGTCCTAAAAAGGATTGGTAACCAGCCCCTCTCTCATTGATCCGCATGTTACGCGCCCTTCTTTTTTTGCTCCTGGCCCAATCTCTTTGGGGCCAGACGCCCTCGCTTCAAGCCGAATTGAATAGCTCTTTTGTCGTTGAAGGAGAGGTGGCACTAGTCACCATTACGGTGCGAAATATCAACGTCACCGGATGGCCCACCCAGCCTAACGTTAGCCCACTCACTCTTCGGCAGGAAAGATACAGCCGCCACATTGTGAACAGAGATGTCTCGGTCAAATTTAATTATGCCGTTTCCTCCATCAAGAGCGGAACTTTCACCATCCCTCCTTTCAGGATAGGGCAGGTTGTCAGCAATCCCCTCACCCTTACCGTCGCATCGAGGGATCAACTCAAAAAGAATTCAATCTCAATTGGAGGGCAGAGCTACCCCTACTACTCGACCATTTTCATCAATAACCTCACTCCCTATCTCGGTGAGACGCAGACCATCGAAGCACGCCTCTACTTGTCCGATCGCCTCCAGCTCATCACTGAGCATTATGCCAAAATTGAGAAAAATGAAGCGGTAATGTGGCGTTTTGATCCTGTCAAGAGCAACGGAGGACTTCAGGAAAATGGTCAATCTTTTTCAGCCGTCACCTATCGTAGCGCCGTCACTCCACTGAAGACCGGTTTGGTGAAAATTGGGCCGGGTACCGTAGAACCATTGGTTACCCGTAGCTCTTCAGGCCGGGGAAATATTTCATGGGAACGATATCAAATCAAATGCCTCTTTGATAAAATTCTCCTCAATGTCAAAGAGCTCCCCAGCCCCCCCCCTCCGGGATTCGCAGGAGCGATCGGTAACTTCCGGCTCTCAGCGAGTGTCGCAGGCCGCGAAATCGACGTCGGCGATCCTCTCACGGTAGAACTTCAAATCACCGGATCAGGAAACCTTGACCAACTCGGACCTCCGAGGTTTCTCGATGAAGCGAGTCACTTTAAACAATTCGATATCACCAAGAAACCCCAGGGAACCGACCGCCGGACTCTTTCCGGCACAGTGGAATTTTCCCAAGTGATTCGACCCAATCAAGTCACCGATCGGCTCCCTCCTTATGAACTTGTCTACTTTGATCCCATTCTTTCCCAATATAGCAGTTCTCTAACTCCGGAAATTCCGCTCACTGTAGCCGCTTCGAAAACCCCCAGCCCTGTCACCGCTTCACCCACGGAGAAAGGGAGTAAAAACGCGCCTCTCACTTCCGGCTCCTACGTCATCCCGGCGGTCGCCGTTTCACAACCACTTTGGTACTGGCAAATCTTCCCCGCACTCCTTTCGCTCTACCTGCTGATCAAGGCACTTCGCCCCAAATTTGCAAAAAAACAAAAACAATCGTTCTCCCAAAGAGAGTTCGCAAGGGAACTAAATGAGGTGACCTCCTCGAAAGATCGAACCGAAGTCTTCCGCCGTGCCTCCCGATTTCTGGATCGCTGGGGTGACAAAAAACCACTTCCCGAAGGCGCGAGCGAAATTATTAAAACTCGAGACGAAATCTGCTTCAGTCCCGACTCCAAAGCGGAGCTGATTCTTCCTAAGGAAAAAAGCTCCCTCGTTGCCGTTCTCCGGCAGCTGGCTCCCCTCGTCTTACTCGCTCTCATCCTGAGTCCATCGCTTCTCAACGCATCCGAAACACGAGGGGAACTGATCGAGCAGATCACCGCCAACCCAACCCCCGAGGCTTTTTACAATTTGGCACTCGAAGAGGAAGGTCTCGGAAATACCGCAGCCGCCATTTTCTACTACTACCGCTATCAAGCCTACGGCGATAAAAGTGAACCCCTGACCCCTCTCCTCCGCAGCACTGGTTCGATTCGTCTGGCTGAGCCCAGAGGCATGGAAATGATCGCCCTCCTCCCTCGCTCGTTATTCCACCACTGTGGCATAGCCTTTTTATGGGGACTGGGAATGTCGCTCTTCGTTCTGATGATGAGAGTCCGACGATGGGCTTTTTTTCTAATTCCGATCACCGTGATCACCGGAGCCCTCTGGCTGCTCGCCGAGTTTTACTACCCTCAGGATATCAGTTTTGAACCTCTCAAGGAACTTTCTATCGTGACGACAGAACAAGCACTTCGCGACGCGCCCTTCGAGGGAGCCGGAACAGGAAGAATAATCCCACTCGGGAGTATCGGCAAAATCGAGGGCACCAGCGGTGACTGGAGTTTCATCGAACTTCCGGGTGGCTCTAAGGGCTGGGTTTCTCGGAGAGAGGTGGCTCCAATCGCAGGTCGGGAACTGCTTGATCCGCCGACTTCACAAACAAACTGACCTGTTCGAGTTCCAGAGCGAGGTCCACGCTGTTCACTGTGACCTCTTTGGGAACCTGCAAAACGGTTGGCGAAAAACTGAGAATTCCTTGAATCCCTGCGTTTACTAAGTCATTTGCCACTGACTGAGCGTGCTCAACCGGAACCGAAAGAATTGCGAGCCGGACGCTCTGTTTTTTGACCATTTCCGGCATCTCTTTTACATCAAACACCGGGATAGAAATTCCACGGCGAGCCACTTTGTCAGGGGCTGCATCAAATGCCGCCACTACTTCAAATCCCTCCTTGTGGAATCCTTCATAACGGAGAAGCGCCGCTCCTAAATTTCCAGCACCCACCAAAACAACAGGCTGCAAATGAGCCCTCCCCAAGATCTCAGCGATGGCAGTCGTTAGTTCTAAAACAGAATACCCCAAGCCTCGAGTTCCGAAGGTTCCCAGATAGGTCAGGTCTCGTCGAAGCTGGGCAGGATTCACCCCGGCAGCTTTTGCGAGAGCAGAAGAAGAAATGGTCGATTTTTCAGCATCTTCGAGACGCCTCAAACAGCGATGATAAATCGACAAGCGATAAATCGTCTTTCCCGGAATTTTATCCTTTCCCACGTGCTGACAATCCAGTCCGTGAAGCCATCTGTCAAGGAACCCTTAAGGATACTTAAATACCAGACCCTCGCCTTGTCTTTCTCCCTCGATCTGCGATTTTCCCGCAGTGAAGGAATTGAAAGACGGAATCCGCGCCCTTGTCCGCATCGATTTTCAAGGAAATGTCCACAAGCAGTTCCGTGGAACCGATTCTGATCTCCGTTTTGCCAACGAGATCAAGGTCCTGCAGGCCCTCGAAGAACGCGACTGTCCCAATGTCCCCCGGCTTCTCGAGTCCGATAAATCCACCCTCACCATCATTACGACAAACTGCGGAGCCCCGGCTCCCCTCTTAACGAAGGAAAAGGCCACTGCTCTCTTTAATGAACTCGAAGAGTGCTACGGCATTCGCCACGACGACCCCGAGCCTCGAAATGTCACCTACGCGGCAAAACTAGGCCGATTTTGCCTCATCGACTTCGAACTCGCCGAAATCCTACCGCTCCCAAAAGAAGAAACGCATCAAACTAATGTTTGGCGCACGAACTGGCAGGTGCTCACTGAGCAAGGCACCGGTCACGATGGGAATGACGACTCTTCCATCGTTCTCGCCGTTTGCCCAAAGGGTGTCCGTGTGCTCGCAGACAGCGGAGAAGCACTTCTCGATCCCGAGCATCTTGTCCTCGCCGTGTCCGATGGTATGGGCGGTCGTCAGGCTGGAGAGTTCGCCTCTCGTCTCATCACTAACTACGTCCGTCATGAAGCGGATGCCCTCTATCATGGCCTCACTTCTGGTGGAGATGTCGACAAACTCCTTGGCGGTCTTCTCGTGAATGCACATCAGGGTCTTATCGAGATGATGGTCAATAATGACAACGCCACCGGCATGGGTGCCACCCTCACTCTCGCCTGGATCACTCCTGAAACTCTCCACTGGGCTCATGTGGGCGATTCCCGCCTCTTCCTCCTCCAGAATGAAGAGGCCAACCAGCTCACTAATGACCACTGTATTGCTTGGCATCAATATCAGCAAGGCCAGCTCAGCGAATACGCTTATCGCCAGCACCCGCGTCGCTCTGTTCTCACCGAAGTTCTAGGTGGAAGCGGCCGCACTATTTTCCCGGAAACCGGATCAGAGACCTTAGGAGACGGAGCCCGACTCATGCTTTGCTCCGATGGCCTCGTCGATGGCCTCTGGGATAAAGTGATTGCCGACGAACTCTCACAAGAAGGCTCAGCTCAAGAGATTGCCCAAGCACTTTTAAAGCGATCACTGGACAACGCGCACAGAGATGACACCACCCTCGTTGTCGCTGATCTCTCAAGGATCTAGAACTGGCACGAAGTTTGCTGCAGATTGGTTGAAAGTCCCGAAATATGGTGTTGCCAGAGCCTCGATTCTTGTTGAGTCTCACAACTCAATCGCGGGAAATTACATTCCACGTTATCAATTAGACCAATGGCTAAATACCGACTCGATTACATCTGGCTGGACGGCTACACGCCCGTTCCAAATCTCCGCACTAAATGCTGCATCAAAGAATTTGATGATGCACCCACTCTCGAGCAGCTCCCTGAATGGGGCTTCGATGGTTCCTCCACTCAGCAAGCTGAAGGTGGTGACTCTGACTGCGTCCTCAAGCCTGTTGCTCTCTATCCTGACGGCACCCGTGAGAACGGCTTCCTCGTCATGTGCGAAGTCATGCTTCCAGACGGCTCCGCTCACCCATCCAACGCCCGCGCCGATATCCTTGATGACGAGGGTGCATGGTTCGGCTTCGAGCAGGAATATTTCCTCGAAAAAGGCGGCAGAATCCTCGGCTTCCCGAAGGGCGGCTATCCGGAGCCACAAGGCGGCTACTACTGCGGTGTGGGCTATAAGAACGTGGGCGACATCGGCCGCGCAATTGTCGACGAGCACCTCGACCTCTGCCTATACGCCGGCATCAACCACGAGGGTATCAATGCTGAAGTGGCTATGGGCCAGTGGGAATTTCAGGTCTTCGGAAAAGGCTCCAAGCGCGCCGCAGACCAGATCTGGGTTGCTCGCTTCCTTCTTGAGCGTCTCTGCGAAGAGTATGCTGTCGATGTGAACTACCACTGCAAGCCGCTTAAGGGCGACTGGAATGGTTCCGGAATGCATGCAAACTTCTCCACCGACAAACTTCGTGACGAAGGCGGTAAGGAATACTTCGACAAGCTCATGGCCCAGTTCGAAAAGAACACCATGGAGCATATCGCTGTCTACGGCCCCGATAACGACATGCGCCTCACCGGCCTTCACGAGACCCAGTCAATCGACAAGTTCTCATGGGGAATCGCCGACCGTGGTGCTTCCGTCCGCGTTCCTCACGGATTCGCCAAGAACGATTGGAAAGGTTACCTCGAAGATCGCCGGCCAAACTCTCAGGGCGACCCATACGCCATCGCTTCCCGGATCCTTAAAACGATTCAAGAAGTCGGCTAGGTCCCTCACGACTTTAACTTTCAAAACGGTCTCCGGTTCAACCCGGAGGCCGTTTTTTCGTATCTGAAAATCTCCCCCACAACCCAAGAGAAATCACTTCTTTCCTTGGTCATCGTAGATTTTTATCGTTGTGATATTGGGGGCTAAGCATCTCTTGGCTCATTCGGAGATCAGCCCCATTCGCAAGAGACTTCTCATAAACTAACCTCCCTCGGCCCGGAAGCGGGCTGGATTCAATAGGAGTGGGATTAATTTCTGGCGTAACTAAAGTAACTTTCATGTGCTTCCGGCTCTCAGTATCGAGCCCATCTTGACAAATCCTTAAAAAGTGTTCTAATGAACACATATTGAGTGTTTCGCAAATTACCGACTTACGGAAGCAGCTACAGGAACAATTTCCTAGAGCGCATCGGGGATTGGACCTGCCTAAAGATACCGAGTTGGATCCGCTCTCGCTTTCTTTTCCTGCCGGGACCTTGCACGAACTTGTCGCGCCGGGGCTTTGCTCAGGAGTTTCCTTGATGATCTCCCAACTCTTGGAGCACTCACGAGATCTCCCCCTTGCGCTCATCGATGGTCGCGATTCCTTTGATCCGGCATCCTACGGCTCGGAAAAATGCCGACGCCTCTTCTGGATCCGTTGCCGGGAAGCGATGCAGGCAATCCAGTGCGCCGACCTCCTCCTCCGCGATGGCAATCTCCCGCTCATCCTCCTCGATCTCCATCTGACTTCCGCTCGTGAACTGAAGCGGATTCCCAACGCGATCTGGCACCGTTTCCGGACCGAGTCCCGCGCTTCCGGAGCCTCCCTCCTTGCGCTTACGCCCCGACCATGCCTCCCCTCGCCGCATAGTCGCTTTACTCTGAGTTCCACTTTCACTCTCCAAAACCTCGAAATGGACCCCCCCCAGCTGAGAGTAACGAACTCCGAAGAGGTCCGCGAGGTCGTCCATTCCTAAGATAAAATGTCTTACTACGCCGCGCTCCATCTCCCCGGACTCCCACTCACTTGCCTGCTGGCACGTAAACAGGTCGATTCCAGTCTGCCGGCCGCCCTCCTTTCCTCAGGGAAGCGGGAAAAGTCCTTCCTCCTCCACCTCAATGAAATCGCCACCCGCTTCCAACTCAGCATTGGAATGAACACGACCCGTGCCCTTGCCCGCTGTCCCGAGCTCACGCTCTACGACGCCGATCCCAAACTGGAAGCCCAAGCTCGGGCCGAAGCGCTCGCACTCATCGACACTTTCACGCCGGATTACGAGGATACCGGAGCCGATACTTTCCTTCTCGACCTCTCCACCGTAATCTTCGCTTCCCGCGAGGAATGGCTCCATCAAGCACTCGAAACCTCCCGCCAACTGGGACTCCCGCTCAACCTCAGTCTTGCCGAAACGCCCGACCTCGCGCACTTGGCCGCGCTCTCCTGCCAAACCTCCTCCTCGCTACGCTACCAACCCAAAGCGAGCCTCTCCGTCCTCAGCGAACCACCATCGATTTGTGACCTCCCGCTGGATCTCCTGAGGCGAAACCACGCCTTCCCGCTGCCACAGGCCGATCTTTTACAGCTCTGGGGGCTCAGGACTTTGGGCGATCTTATCGATCTCCCCCGACAAGGTCTAGCCGAACGCCTGGGACCCAAACTCGCCCGGCTCCACGATGTTTTAACGGGCAAACATCACCGACTCCTCAAGCTCTCGCGACCCCGCCAGGACTACCAGACCTCACATCATTTCGAACCTTCTGTGGAAGGCGTCGATCCACTCCTATTCATGGCTCGACGTCTCCTCCAGACCCTCTGCCAACGACTCGCGAGCAAACAACGGGCCGCAGAAGCCCTTCATCTCGTTCTTTCCTTCGAAAACGGCGCCGCGCATTCCCGCCAACTCCGCCAATCCGAGCCCACTCTCGATCCCGATATCCTCCTGCGTTCGCTCCACACCCACCTCGACAGTCTTCACGCGCC
>Ga0115004_10000011_pt1 | contig 90910 bp, 77 predicted proteins | sample ArcticOcean_MG_C_10_FD_88737 | JGI IMG/M metagenome (GOLD analysis project Ga0115004, IMG submission 88737) | Marine microbial communities from western Arctic Ocean - ArcticOcean_MG_CB11_90 | ecosystem: Environmental > Aquatic > Marine > Oceanic | place: Arctic Ocean: Canada Basin | collected... | reverse complement strand
GGCAGAGACGGGAAGTCCAGCGGTGAGGCGAAGGTGTTTGATCTGCAGGCCAGCACCGTGGTGTATCACGGAAAAGGATTTGGCTCTCAGCAAAGCATCGCACCAGGCCAGTTGGTTCAGATGAATCTTACCTGGGCAATACTCTTCGGTCCGGGGAGGGTGTTTGAGGTTTGGCTGGATCAAGAGAGTTGTAGAGAGTTGTGACCTGGCCTCCGCCCGTCAATTGAAACGGCATCACGATCATATTCGTGAACGGGGGATTCCAGGATGGGTCAGTCTTTGTGTGAATCTACAATTGCCCCGTGGAATTCGCGGCGACGCTTCTCTTCCTTCGTTCCGCGCAGTGTTACGATGATGTTGTCTATGCTGGGCATTTTTCTGTTCGTGAGGACTGGTCCTTTCAAAGTAGCGACTTGATCGTCCAAGAACAAGTCACTGATTGTGCGGGACGACTGCTCAAAAACCTGCGACAGTGGCGGTATTATGAACATTCAGGTCACATTCATCAGCCTCTTATCCTCTTCGTGCTTCCTCGCCGCGAAGGAGATCCGTGTGCCGGACGATCATGAGACGATTCAGGATGCGATTGCCGAAGCAAATACGGGAGATGTCATTCTGGTGATTCCGGGGACTTACCGTGAACGAATCGTGCTCAAAGCGGGAATTCAATTGCGCAGCGTCGGGCCCGAAGGAAAAGGGGAAATCGGACTGACGCGAGCGGAGACGACGATCATCGACGGAGGCAACGAAGTCGGTGATTCCCCGGGCGTCACGATGGCTGAAGGCTCAACGCTCGATGGTTTTACGATCACGAATGTCGGGAGATATGACGACGAAAAATGGCAGAAACACTGGGATGAAAAGGGGCAAAACCAGATGCACGCGCATATCGGAAAATTTGGAACTCCGGGGATCGCCATCACGGGTGCGACTTCCACTGTGACCAACAACATCGTTCACCATAACGGTGACACGGGAATCGCGATTCGCGGTGCGGAGGGGAAGCTCTGCGCCCCTGTTATCTCGGGCAACATTTGTTACCGGAATATGGGTGGTGGAATCGGGTCGATGATGGGTTCGAGCGCGATCATCGACAGGAATATCTGCTTTCAAAATTTCTATGCCGGAATTGGCCACAATGGGGCTGATTCCGTGGTGACCCGGAACGAGTGCTACGAGAACATCCGGGCGGGGATCGGGATTAGCGAGGGAGCTAGTCCGACCGTGCGAAAGAACCGTTGTCATGGAAATCGCAGGGCGGGCATCGGGATTCGGACGGGAGCCTCCACCTGCCCCGTGATCGAGGACAACGACTGCTACGAGAACGAGATGGCCGGGATCGGTTCGGAAGAAGAGGCCGCGCCGGTTATCCGGGGTAACCGTTGTTATCGCAACAAGCTCGCGGGCATCGGATGTCGCGATCATTCATCACCTCTCATCGTGGAGAATCATTGTTACGAAAACAAGGCAGCTGGTATCGGGATCAACTCGGCGGACGCGCTCATTTTTCGAAATCGCGTCGAAAGAAACGAGGCGGCCGGGATTGGGATCAATAATGGATCCAAGGCCAGTGTCATCGAGAATACCTGCGCAGAAAACCGTCTCGTCGCCGTTGGCATTCCAAATGGAGGTGAAGTTCTCTTGCAAAAAAACACCCTCGTCAGAACGGGAGGAATGCCTCCGATTATCGCAATCTTTGGCGATTCGAAGGTCGTCCTGACGGGCAACCTTATTAAGGGAGGTGGTGTTGCCGGCGTAATGTCAACGGGTCGACTTTATGCCATTGGCAATACCATCGAGGGTAAGAACGGTGCCTCCGGAATTCTTGCGCGCAAGGACAGCGAAGCCACTCTTTCGGGAAATCGCATCAGCGGCTATCGAATGGCGGTGCGGGATCAGGGTGCAAAATCCATCGTCAACAGCGAACAATTCAGAGGGAAAAAGACCGCGGAGTGAAGTGATGCCCACTGTGCGCAAATGGTTTGGTCACGACGGATTGAGTGCAGGAATTTTCTTTTTGGGTGGACTGCTGGCAGGCGTCTTTGAGGGGGGGTGGGTCTACCAGCTTCTGCCGTTCCCTGTTATTTTGGGGAGGTGGCTTCACTGAGGCAGTAGAGGGACTGGCTTCCTCGAAGAATGAGATCCTTGCCAACGAGGGCAGGTGAGGCGCTGAAAGAGTCGTCGAGGTGATTCTGCGCCAGGATCTTGGGGGAAGGGCCGGCGTTGAGGACACCGGTCTTGCCATCGATCGCGGTTAGGTAAATGCGATCCTTCGCGGCCACCGGGGAGGAATAGACGTCCTGAATGCCGGGGAAACGGGCGCGGGCATAGATCTCCTCGCCCGATTTGATATCGAGGCAGGTCATAACTCCCTGATAATGACGAAGGTAGTAGACGAGGCCCTTGTAGAGGAGGAGAGAGGGGACGTAAGGGGTGTCGCGGCGCTTGATCCAGGCCACTTGTTTGGTTCCGGTGATATCGCCTGTGGCTCCCGTTAGTTTGATTCCCAGGATGGCCTGTTTTTCGTAACTTGATCCCGCGATGAGGATGCCGTCTTCTGACACCGGACCGGCCACCACGTTGTGGGAGAGGCCGCCACATTCCCAGAGAAGCTTTCCATTTTCTAGGTGATAGCTTCGAATGCGATTCGCGGCGGAGATAACGACTTGAGGCGAGCCCTCGTGCAGGAGGATGTGGGGAGAGGACCAAGAGGAGGGTTCGTCTCTCTCTTTTCGCCAGCGTTCTTCTCCGGTGTTTTTATTGAAAGCAACGACAAAGGAAGGTCCTTCGTGATCCCAGTTGACGACAAGAGTCTCACCGTGGAGGGCGGGGGAGCTGCCTTCGCCGTGGCCGTGTTTGGTGTGCATGTCTCCGAGATCTTTTTCCCAAAGAATCTTCCCCTTAAGATCCATGCAATAGAGCCCGTTGGAACCAAAGAAGGCAAAGACCTGCTTGCCGTCGGTGATCGGGGATGCCGAGGCGTAGGTTCCGGTGAGGTGATGGCCTTCGTGGGGCACCTGATCCCGCACCGTGGTTTGCCATAGGATTTTTCCATCTTTACGGTCGATTGCGATGACCACGAACCTGCTCTTGCGGACTTTCAGAGTGTTGTCATGTGCGCCCGGCCGATAGCCGGTCGGGGGATCTTGTTCCTCTCCGTATGGAATGGTGGTAGTGATAAAAATCTGATCGGCCCACACGACCGGAGAGGAATTTCCTGATCCGGGAAGCGCCGTTTTCCAGCGGATATTTTTGTCTTCACTCCACGTAAGAGGGGGGTCTGCGTTTGTGGCCACGCCATTGCCGAGCGGGCCCCGCCATTGCCCCCATTGTTCTGCGTTCTGGGCGGGACTGGCGAAGCACAGGGTAGGGAGGCAAGCGATGAGGATGAGGAGTTTCATAGTGAAAGTAGTCGAGGGTCTCTCTTGATAGCAAATGCGGGTCGGCGATCGAAGGAAAACCACGTGGAATTCAACTCTTGGCGATTCTGCCACGGTTTTCTTTTGAATGGTGCGATGACGCTGCTGGCGTATCCTTGGAAAGGATTTAAAATCCCAAAAAAATAGTCAAACTTCGTTGCACGTAAATAATATGAACTTTTCCCTTCGGCCCTTCCTCCTCATCGTCGCCCTCAGCACCCCCTTGCTCGCTGAGGAACCTACAAAAGATCTCCAGGATGCCCTCGCCGCCCTCAAGCTTCCGGGTGTGAAAATTGACCTTGAGGAACGTGCTGTCGATGTCACTGCCATCGTAAATCTTGATGAAGGTTTACTGGAATTTGTGGCCTGCACCAAGGACACCAAAGAGCACGAATCCATTGTCAAGATTCAGGCAAAGCCGAGCCACATCCATACTGCCCTTCTCCTCCTCGGAGCGAAGGCGGGCCACCCCGCGATTCGTAAGATCGTCGGCGAAGGGGATGACCAGCGCTGGATCGACCTCCCGCCCAAGGGAAGCGCGGTGACGGTCTCCTTCGTCACCACTGATGACGGAGGTGAACAAACAGAGCGGCCGCTCTCCGCTTTCGTGACGCGTATGAATGAAGAAGGTGAACCCAATCTTGAAGAAGCCGCCAAGCGCCTCAAGACCTTCCTCTTTGCTGGTTCCAACCTCTACGGAGATGGTGAGGGCCCCAAGACCTACCTCGCCGACCGCAGTGGCAGCGTCATCAGCCTCACGACCTTCGGCGACGAACTCCTTTGCCTCCCCGAAATCTATGGACACGAAAACCATGCCCTGCTGTGGGAACTCAACTCAAAGCACCTGCCCAAGATCGGTGCCAAAATCATCCTGAGACTTCGTCCTCAAACAAATATTAAATCTCCCAAACGCTAACCTTTCCTGTTCATACAAGTTCACCATCTCCCACTCATGAAATTTCTCCTCGCGGTCTCCTCGCTCACCCTGGCAGCCTTCGCTAATCCCATCCCCGTGGTCCTGCCGGATCCCGATGATAAACCCGGCGACCTCACCAAACCGGTTATGGTCTACCTCCTCGCCGGCCAGTCCAATATGGTCGGAATGGGAGATCTCGCTGGAGCTAAAAATATTTACGCCGGCGTCTTCTTTACCTCTGATCCCGCCGCCCCTGAGGGTCCTTTCGAAATCTATAAAATTGGAAAGTATAAGGTCGTCCACTTCCCGATCTACGGACCCGACGGAAAGCAAAGCGAGCAAGCTCTCGCCAAAGGCACCTTCGAGGTTCCTCTCTCGGGCACCTTCAAGGTCCACTGTGATTCAGCGATCACTATCGATGGGACAGTCCCTTCTGCCGACGTCACCCTCCAACCCAAAACACGCTATTCTTTCGCAGTCACCAAAGCCTCTGACACGCCCCCGCGCTTCTGGCTTGAGAAGACCGACCTCCTCGGTAACGGCGACTTGGAGAACGTCGTGAAACGCGAAAAAAAGTTTCCCTATCTCATCGACGACTCCGGCGCTTGGACCGTCCGCCAAGACGTCTACTTCCAAGAGGCCCGCATCGCCGAAGGTGGCAAAGGTTCTCCTCTCTCTGCCGCCTCAAACGGCAAAGCTATCGGCCCTGAACTCGCCTTCGGTCACGTCCTCGGGACTTTCCATGAGGAGCAGGTCCTCTTGATTAAAACCGCGATGGGCAATCGCGCCCTCGGCTTCGACTTCCGCCCACCCTCCAGTGGCCGCACTGACCCTGGGAATAAGTGGGAGGCTTTGGAATACAAACTCATGATCGAAGGCGTCCAAAAGACCCTCGCCAATATCGGAAAAGTTGTCCCCGGTTATCAAGGCCAAGGATACGAACTCGCCGGCTTCGCCTGGTGGCAGGGTCATAAGGATAGCCCGCCGGAAATGGCAGCTGAGTATGAGAAACACCTTACTAATCTTATCAAGGATGTCCGAAAAGATCTCAAGGCCCCGAAGATGCCCGCGGTTGTGGCCACCGTTGGCTTCGGTGGTCATCGTATGGATCCGAAGTATCTCCCCATTCTTGACGCCCAACTCGCCGTCAGCGATCCAGTAAAGCATCCAGAATTTGCTAATACCGTCGCCTCGGTCGATACCCGCGACTTCTGGCGTGAAGTCGATGAATCCCCGCGTAATCAGGATTACCACTACAATCGTAATGCCGAGACTTACCTTCTTGTGGGCGACGCCCTTGGCCGTGCCATGGTCGGTCTCCTAGGAGGCCAGGCCGAGCCCACACCACGGCCGAAGCGTTCCGCCCCACCTCAGGTCGTTGATGCTGCCGAAATCACTGCTGCCGAAAAATCAGAGCACCAAAAAGCTCTCCGCGCCATCATGCTCGATGGCATTGCCGCAAGCTACCTCACCAATCCCCGCAATCAAAAAGCCCTCGCAGCGGAAGCGCAAAGCGAGCGCCCCGAACGGCAAAATCAGTTCCTCCGCGGATCGATCTACGGACTCACGAATATCTACCGCACTGCTGGGATCGACGACTATGAATGGACTCCTTTCGGCACTGATCTCCGCACGGTAGAGTGGGACTACCTCACTTTTGACCCTCCTGAAAAACTCGCCAAGGACCCCGCCGGCCCGCGTTACCGTAAGGTCACCTACCCGGCAGGGATGGAGAATTGGTTCGCCCCTGATTTCGATGCCGCTCAGTCCGGCTGGAAACAAGGTCAACAACCCTTCGGCCAGCTCGATGGGAAACTTGCTCCTCTCCGCGATTGCACCTCGCCCTCTTGCGGCTGTGGCACCGTGCCGATGTCTCTTTGGGAGAGGGAAGTTCTTCTCGCCCGCACCATCGTCGAAGTTCCGCCCTTCAAAGAGGGTCACCGCTACCGCCTCGTGGTAGGTGGCAGTAATCACGTCTTTGCCGGTGAGGGATACGCCCTCTACATCAACGGTAAAAAACTCGCGGAGTCCAATCGTGGCGTTGCAAGACGCGAAGGCGGACAACCACGGGGTGGTCATATTTTCAGTGACTTCCATGAGGATTTTAAGAGCGGGAAGGTCATCATCGCCGCCACCAGCTTCCTCACCTACGCCTCCCCCCGGGGTCCCATTCCTGCCACCGGCCACTTCAGTGTCTGGATCGAGGAACAAAAGGTCCCACCCATCTTAGGTCAATAAAGTCACGCCCATCTTTAAAGTCGTATTTACTCTGATTGTCCTCACTACAGGACTTCTCCAGGCCCGCTTTTACGTGTATGGGGAGCGCAGTCCTGGACCGCCTGGAATTTTTGGCATCACTTCCCCGACTTCCATTATCATCACCAAGGTTTCCGAAGGCTTTCTCGCCGCCGGCAAAGTGGGGCCGAGCGACCTCTTGATCGGAGCAGGCAGCACGGACTTCAAAGATCAAACCCGCAAGCAACTTGACGATGCCATCGACGAAGCCGAAAGCGGCCGTGTTGGCGGCAAGCTCAACCTCGTTCTCAATGCCGTGGTCGAAACAAACTCCACATCACCGGCAAGCAGGCTGATCAATCACTTTGGTTGCCTCCGACGGGAGTCGCTGAAGCGATCAAACTGCCCGACTCCGCCCTCGCGATCGTCAAGGACGTGGGCCGAACATTTCATTGCCACCACGGTCTTGGACCACAGACGAACGTTATCGAAATTTTTGCGAAGTTCAACACCGAGGGCGGTCGCGAAGTGGTTTTTAAGATCCCCGAATCGGCCGAAGGCAAAGCCGGCTTCAAACTCCACCTGCTGATGAGCGTCCTCCCAAACTACGGCGAAAATGCGAAGTATGCCCTTCCGAAAATCAAAGCCATCAAGGCCGGAAAATTTCAGAGGGAGTGGGACGCGATGGTAAAAGAGATCGCGGCTTCATCCGGAAAGGAGAAGATGAGATATTAGAAAAATAGCGACCGCCCGTGAGCGGCCGTTTTACATAAGTCTGTTTTGCTCTCCCTCCTTGGCATCTTGTTCCCTGCGATGTAGAAAAGCGGCCATGATAAATTTGAGGATGACACTCATCGGTCTGTTTGCATTGGGTAAGGGTTTCACTGCCGCCGTTCAGGCTGCTCCGGAAGGCTTCGACAAAGGCAGGGATCTCTACAACAGCGCCGGTTCCTGTGTCGCCTGCCACATGGCGGATGGCAAAGGGCAACCCGGTTCCATTCCCGCTTTGGCAGGAAGCGACTGGCTGGATGACCCGAACCGAACCATTGCGATCGTTCTGCGGGGTCTTGCAGGCCCGGTTACCGTGAACGGAAAGCAGTTCTACTCCGCCATGCCACCACAGCTTCTCTTCGGTGATGACCAACTCGCTCTCATGATCACCTACGTCAACAATGGGTGGGGAAACGAAGGACCCGCTGTGACCACGGAACAAGTCAAGGAGGCGCGGGCGACACTCCCGATGGCGGTCTATACTCCGCACGCCATGCTCAAGGCATTTCCTTTTCCCAAAAACAAACAAAAGGCCAACGGCACCTTCAAACCCGATTTCGACGATGTGCTCACCACCGTGACGGTGCCCATCGTGTATCGGACGTTTATGCCCGGAGCATCTCCGGCGGCCTTCGCGGTCGCTCTTCCGGGAAATCAATACTATTGCTGGGATGCCGGTGAATGCCGGCTTCGCTACTCGTGGACAAAAGGGGGATTCATCCGCGGGAACAGAATTCACTGGTCGAGCAACGGACAGCCGGTCGCCGAGTTCAATGGCTTTCCCTACTACCGGGCAAGATCAAGCCTGCTCAAACCGGAGGACTACCAGGATCTGGCAAAGACCAACCTCAAAACTCCTTTCTACGACACCACCGAAGCGCTCGATTTTCCGATCCGAATTTCGGAGGAAGATGAGTTGCCTTCATTCCGGGGTTACCGCTTGATCGGAGGTTACCCGGAGTTTCGATACCAGGTGGGCCAGTGCGAGATACGGGAATTGATCAAGTCCTCGGAGGATCATTCTGGGATTGTCCGTTCCTTTACCGTTAGCCCGGCGGTTCCCATCACCTTTCGACTTACTCCGGATGAGAATGCGTCGATCACCGCTTCAGCGGGGTCGATTGAGGAGGATGGAACGCTGCAATTGAAGGCCCATGAAGCGGCGGCCTTTCAAATCACGATTCTTGAAAAATATCCGGCTGTTCCAGCAACCACGACCACTAAAGGAGGAAACCAATGAAAATAATAATTACCCCATTTTTGATGGGCTTCGCTTTGATGAGCGCTACCGCCCTCGGTGGAACGGCCCCCAACTACACTCTCTCGAAAGTTCCTGATCCGCCTTCGAAATTCCAAACCAATCAGATCGACGGGATGGCTTTTCTGCCCGACGGAAGAATGGTGGTTTGCCTGCCCAGTGGTGAGATCTTTTTCTATCATACCGAGAAAGATAAATGGCACCTTTTCGCTGAGGGGCTGCACAATCCTCTCGGTGTCGTGGTCCTTTCAAACTCCGAACTCGTCATTTCGCAGCGCCCCGAGCTAACTCGCGTTCGTGATACCGATGGAGACGGAAAAGCGGACGATTTTGAGGTGATGAGTGATGCCTTCGGGATGTCCGGTAACTACCACGAATTCCATTTTACTCCGGTACGTGATACTGAAGGAGCCTACTATTTTGCCCTGGGCACCGGCTCATCCGGGAACGGCGTGCGTGCCATCGTCCGGGGGGAATTCGATCCCCGTGGGCGTCCCGGCCGGATGCATGCTTCCACCCCATATCGGGGCTGTATCTTGAAACTCACACCCGATGGTAAAACGATCCCATGGAGCTACGGTCACCGGACCCCGAACGGACTTGGCTTCGACCTAGAGGGTAATCTTTTTGTCACCGACAACCAGGGCGACTGGGTCGGGTCCAGCAAACTGTTTCACGTCCGCGAAGGTAGATTTTTTGGACATGCCGCAAGCCTCACCTGGAAGGAAGGGTTCGACGGAATTCCGATTGAAACAGCTCCCGGTGAACTCGCCAAAATGCGAACCCGCGCCTGCGTCGTATTTCCCCACGGTTCGATGGCCAACTCTCCCACCAAAGTTCTCGCAATTACTCCCGAAGCAAAGTTTGGCCCTTTCACGGGCCAGTTGCTCGTCGGGGAAATGAACAAGGGCCGAATCATGCGGGTCATGCTCGAAGAGGTCGGTGGTGAATTGCAGGGAGCCTGCGTGCCCTTCATCGATGGCGGTTCGCTACGTGGAGGATGTAACCGGATGGCGTGGGCGCCGGACGGAAGCCTCTACGTCGGCCACACAAAACACACCTGGGCCGGTAGCCAGGGAATTACGAGGGTGGAATGGGATGGCGAAGCTCCCTTTGAAGCGCAGTCAATGAACCTCACCAAAACCGGATTCCGCTTCACCTTCACCAAACCGGTCAACAAAGAGACCGCCTCAAAACCGGAGACCTGGCCTTTCAAGCGCTACTACTATGAATATCACAAGTCCTATGGATCGCCGCAATTTGATGTGAGTCCTGTTGCGATCGAATCGATAGAAATATCAGGCGATGGAAAAGTCGTGAACCTGCATCTTGCTGAACTCAAAGCGTGGCATATTCATGATGTTAATATTCGGGGCCTGAAGTCCGCCGGCGGAACCCCTCTGGCCAACACCAACTACGCCTATACCTTGAATCGACTTCTGGAAAATACTCCACCCGAAGCTCTGCAATTTGGAGGAAAAGGGAGTTCCGCGAAGAAACAGTCCAAACGGAAAGCAATCGCCGTAATCGATCCCCGGGGTGACGTCTACCACGTTCACGAGGCGAAACGAAATGGCCCTACTCTGGACTCCAGTCATGGAGGTTTCTCCGGTCGTGGCTATGCCGATTTTGGGGACGGTGAACAGTCGTTGGAGTGGACCGTGAAAAGTAAAAAAAGCGGCCAGGCCGAACTCCTCTTTCGCTATGCCCTGTCTTCACCGAATCGTCCTTTAAAGCTGGAGGTAAATGGAGCGGAAATCTCCACGCTCCCTTTCCCTTCCACCGGAGGCTGGGAGGAATGGGGGAATCTTTCTGCAAAGGTTTCGCTTCGCAAAGGTGACAATGTTATCAGCTTGAAGTCTACGGGGAAGAGCGGAGGAAATATCGATCATCTCCAGGTAATCGTGGATTAACCCTCATCGTGATTCCATTGTAGTTACCGAAATAGCAGGGGCTTGTCCCCGATAAGTAAGGTATCCGAAAAATATTGCTTGTATCGGAGTTCCCCATTGCAGGACGTCTTCGCATTTGAGACCAAACGACTAGTGAAAATCATTTTTGTTGCGAGTGAGAAGGCAAGTGCCGGAGTGGCGGGGGTTCCGATCTTTGATGGAGGGAAGCTCTTCGGGGCTGCGAAGAGCTACGCGAGTGACTCCGAGGGGCAGCTTGCGGCGGCGATGAAGGCCGGGCATTTCTGCGGAGAGAAGGGGACGTCGGTTTCTGTCTATGCTCCGACAGGTTCTAAACTCGCAGGCCTGCTGCTGAAGGGCGCAGGGGAGCGATCGAAATTTGATGCCGAGATGTTCGGGGCGGAGGTGATGCAGGCTCTCCGGGTGAGCGGAGAGAAGACTCTGACTCTCCACTTGGATGGGCTCAAACTGTCACCGGATGAGGGCGCGAGAGCAGCCGTAGGGGCTCGATTGGCCGCGTATCACTTTTTTAAATATCGCACGAAGCTTCCCAAGCGGAGGGAGACGACGGTTACGACCTTGCGGGTCAGCGTGGATGATCCGAGGAAAGCACGGGCCGCGTATCAGGGATTTCATGGTCCCGTTTGTGACGGTCAGCTGATGGCCCGGGACCTGGTGAACGAGCCGGCAAATACCCTCTATCCAAAGTCCTATGCGGCGCGGATTAAGAAGTTTGAAAAGATCGGCTTGAAGGTCGAAATTTTGGGCGAGAAGAAGATGAAGGAACTGGGGATGGATGCCTTGGTTGGGGTGGGTCAGGGATCCCGGCGGGAGTCGCAGCTTGTGGTGATGCGATGGAACGGCGGAAAGAAGGCTGATCAGCCGGTGTGTTTGATCGGGAAGGGCGTAACCTTCGATACCGGTGGGATTTCTCTCAAGCCCGGCGCGGGGATGTGGGATATGAAGGGCGATATGGGGGGCTCGGCTGCAGTAGTCGGGGCGATGCACGCGATCGCGACCCGGAAGGCCAAAGCGAATGTCGTGGGTATCGTGGGCTTGGCGGAAAACATGCCGGATGGGAATGCCCAGAATCCCGGTGACATCGTGACCTCGATGTCCGGTCAGACCATCGAAGTGCAGAACACCGATGCCGAGGGGCGTCTGGTCCTGGCGGATGCCCTGTGGTACGCCAAGGAGAATTTTAAACCGCAGGTGATGGTCGATCTTGCGACCTTGACGGGAGCCATCCTCGTCGCTCTCGGACACGAGCATGCCGGCTTGTTTTCGAACTCGGATAAAGTGGCGGATGCCTTTGCAACAGCATCTGCGGGTTCCACCGAAAAGACGTGGCGGATGCCTTTGGCGGCGGAGTATGACAGGCTCATCGATTCTCCGGTTGCGGACATGAAGAATATTGGCGGACGTGCGGCCGGATCGATTACGGCGGCTCAGTTCCTGCAGCGATTCGTGGGGGAGATCCCCTGGGTACACCTAGATATTGCCGGAATGGCGATGAAGAACACCCGACTGGACCCACGGGAGACGACCTTGGGTACCGGGTTTGGAGTGCGCTTGCTCAATCAGTGGATCGCGGAGAACTACGAATAGCACGCAAAGGCACACATTCTTCCGCTTTTCGGTTAGAGAACCCGCACGCGGTAAAAGCGCCGACCGTCGGGTCCTTTAATATCGCTTTCCGTAAAACTACCGGTGTTGCCGATGATCATCGGATTGTCTTCCACTTCGTCCCAGCTCACTAGATCGTCCGAGGCCTCGATTGCGTAGGTCTGCCCGAAACGAGTTGGCCAGGTAATTGTCGCCGATTTTAACTCCTCGTCATAGACGATTGAAGTGATGACGAAGGGCGTATTCTGCGGTTGCGCGATGAGCATAAATAATCCGCCGGCATAGCCTCGGTAGTCGTCGGCTCCGGCGATCCCACCAGTCGCGCTGCCAATACCGTGGGCCGTGCGAAGTGCCAGGGTGCCGTCGGCTCCAGCGCGGACGTCCGTCCATCGGGCGACCAGTCCAGCGACGTTGTCTCCGGTGCTGAACTCGGCGCTGGTCTCACTGATCTTGTGCGCTCCGGCCGAGCAGGCATAGGTCGCCGATTCCGCGCCGTTGAGGGTCCAGTTAGTGATGCGGCTTGCATAATCCAAGCCGCCGTTGCGATGCGCGGTGGCCGCTAAGGTATAAGAGACGTTGGGATCGAGATTACTAATTGTGAGATCCATCGACCAGTCGGGTGCGTCGTTGTAGGACATGTTTCCGGTGAGATTCAGTTTCCCCTTGAAAATTTCGGCAGCATCGGTTCCCTGCGTGTAATCGGCGGAATCCTGCGACCAGTTGATTGTATTCCCGGTGGAAAAATTCTCCTTGAAAGTCACCGTCACGCCCGTGTCGGCACCCGAATCAAAATCGATGAGATTCCCCGAATTCCCGTCGCCGAAGTAGGATCGCCCGAGCCCGAAACTCGTGGCATTCGCCGGAGTCGATTCGGGCGTGGTGTCGACGCAATCGTTGTAAGCCACCCACCCGTCGGCGAGAGCGAGCTGCGCGAATATTGGGAGAATCAGGATTCTGGAGAGGCGTTGGTATAACATAAAAGGAGGAATAGCTTGGCCTTCGGACAAGCACCACTTGGAATTACCACTCTGAGCAATTTACTTTTGGGCTTGAGCGCTTGAGCGCCTGGGGGATCGGCGGGGGCGCGTGGTCGGGATCCGTCGAAAGTGGAGTCGAAGCAATCCGTGACGGGCTCGATTTTGCTGAGAAGAATGGCGTGTTGATCCAGATCACTCTCTCAATCGGAAACACGTCGTAGCTCAATTCCTGAAAGAACCGTCTCACCAGCCTCGGGACGAAGGTCGATTTGTAATTGGCCATCGTCTTCGACATCCACCGAGGAAATTTCCATGAGATATCCTTTCAGGACACCCCGGGCCTCCTTCATCACATCCAGGCCGTCAGCGACCTTCTTTCCATTGACGGCGACCGTGAAAACGGAGGGACCGTCCTGCTCCTCGGGTTCACAAAAAACGAGACGCACCCGATAGCTTCCCGACTTGATCCCCCCAAGCGTCGCCGAACGGATACCCCGCACACCAGACCCGGCAACCCAAGGCCAGCCTTCTCCGCCTTCCAAGAAAAGCGAATGCCGATAAAAGGTTTCCAGATCCGCCAAGGGAGGATCGGTTACAAAATCGATCTCTGGAGAGGGCCCACCCATCCCCGGTTGGTCGAGCCACATCATGCCGTCCTCGGTCACCCGGTCACCCGGCGCTCCAAGATTGATCCCCAGCACTTGAATCTTCCCACGCGTCTGCTCAATCGGCACCGTTCCCCACGAAGCCCACTGCTCGAATGCGGGGGGCATACTCACGAGAGCCACCGCCATCGGCAAGGGGTAGCTACAGGTGCAGCCATCGTAAAAGTAAGGGAGGTTCAGCAGCCCGTTCGCCGGAATGATGCTGTTGGTACAGCCGGAACGTGGCCCGCTGATATTGATCGTGCCACTTTCGATTTGCTTGTCGTAGAAGGCCGGCGTTCCCGATCGCATGGTATAGTGCAGTCCGTAGTCCAAACCGCCGTCACACCCATAGCTCTTTGGGAAAATTCGCGGCTCGGATTCCAAGGTCATGGGGTTCGTCCGCTCACCCGCCTGCGGTGCTTTCGGTTTCCAGTCGTCCTTCTGTCCCGGAGGGCGGTATTGACTCGGTTGGACTGTCTCGAGATCAACCTTTGAATACGAAGATCGCAATCCGGGAGCTTCTTTCCCGGTCAGGATCCTTCCCGTGTAAACATCAGAAAAAACCGGTGGGAGTAGTCGGTAATCAACCTTTCCCCCGCGAGTCGTTTCATCAGTCCAATCCTTCGGCGTCGAAATCATCACGCCGTTGATGAATTTTGGTTGCGGCGAGCGCTTGAAATGGCTCAGAGAGTCATCGAACCACAGCACCCCCAACGGACCGCGCACTCTCTCGTCCCGGCTCTCAGCCCAGTCACCCTCGTAGTTGGCCGATCCGGTCAGCTCCCCCTCACGCGTGATGACGGTCCAACCGGATTCAGTTTCAGACCGCTTCGCACCTTCGAGTTCGATCTTCTCCGGAAGTTGCTTGTCCGATCGCGCCATCAACTTACCACCAAACGGCCGCAACGATTCATAAACCCGTCGCAGCTCGGAGGGCTTAAGTGTGACCGACTCACTGAGCACGATCAATCCCGCGAAATACGGTGGCAGCTCGATAGCAGCGGGGTCGTCTCCGATGACTGCGAGCCGCTCATTCGTCGTGGCATTGATCCATCTCTCCTCCCGCAACGAGCGAACTCTCTCCGATCGCGAATCGACTGCGATCATGCGAAAGTCGGTCTCCGCTAAGAGCGATTCGATCAACTCTGAATCATCTCCGGCCCCTAACAGAAGCGCATACCCGTGCTTCTGATCCAGCTTGGCAAACACGCTTGGCTTCAGAGTTTTGGCACGCCTCACCTTTTCTGTCCCATGTTTGATGGATTCGGCGGACCCCTTCCCAAAACAGCTCAATCCCCCTGCCTCCGTGACAACGAATAGCTTCCCGTCCGCGACCACCATTGAGTGGATTGGATCCGTCACGCCAGGATATCCATCACTAAACTTCATCTCATACCCTGCCGCCGTGATCTTACCTCGGACTCCTTCGACTCCCTTGAAATGCGGTTTGTCCTCATGAACCCGATAGTTAACAGCATTGTCGAAGATCAGGCCACGCCGCTTCAGTTTCTGCTGTTCAAGCTCGGACGGTGTCGATGCGAACCAGCCACCTGGAAGTCGCCCCGGCGAGGGAAGTTCGAACGCCTTCAACTCACCTGTTTTTAAATCAAACTTAGCCGGGTAAGCCTGACTGCTCGGGACGATCAGATGCCCGCTCTCGTCGTCGATCAAAAGGTAACCCTGCGGCGCCAGCCCTCCGAACGCCTTGGCATTGTGTGGATGGATTCCGTAGCGGTAAGATGAGCGGTCATTCCGCCAGATCGTATCTCCCGTTGCCGCATCCAGACAGAAAACAAAAGTGCCCTCCAGCGGCCAGACGCCGGCGGCGAAATAGACCCGATCATCTTTTAGAACCGCCCCTCCCCTGATCGGCCACACCGAAATCAAGCGGCCATTTCCAAGTAATTTTCGCTCCGATGGCACTGCACGCTTCTTCCAGACTAGCGATCCGTCCGATGCGCTCACACAGTAGAGGCATCCGTCGTCGGAGCCGAAAATGATTCTCCCTTCCCCTCCGACCGGAGCGAACCTCACCGGACCGTTGGTGAAAAACTTCCAGAGCTGCCCGCCGGTTTCGGTGTCGAAGGCAGTCACGCTATCGTCCAGTGACGACCCCACAAAGAGCCGCTTCCCAAGCACGATCGGTTCGTAGCCAGCATCGAACTGCAGGCGGTTGTCGCGGTAGGCCGGCGTCAGACGCGGGAGCTCACGCGACCACCGCAAACTCAAATTTTCAGCAAGTGCCTCGGCCGAATCTGACGTGCGTCCCGTGTCGTGTCGCCACATCGGCCAGTCGGCACCAACGGTCACCCCGGAGAAAAACCAGGCCGCAGTCGCGCCCATCAAAAATGCCTTCATTATCATAAATTTGATACCTTTGTTATCGTCGCTAGTTTTTCCTCAGAATTAAAATACTCCCAAGCCCCAGCGCCAACAGCACGCCACCACCAGCCGCTAGCCACAGCCCAAGGAATGAAAACTCGGGGCCGGATTCGATGGCCGCCGCAGCCCCTTCTTGGGTGACACTCCCAGCGGCCAACGCTCCAATTCCAACCAGCGGAGGCAGGGATTTCTCTACGATAACTTCACTCCCCGCGACGGCCGTTTCCCAGTCTGCGGCGATCAGCAGATCGACTCCCGGGTTCTGGTTCTTAATCTCACACGAACAGGCTCCGCAAAAGTAGGAGGTATGCTCGAACACGTTTTCAAGATTAATTCCACGACCGATGAGCGGCTCCAGGGCACGCCCACGACCGAAGACCGGGAAAACCATTGGTTCGTCTGTGAACTCCCCTAGATCGTCCTCCATGTGCAACAACATTTCCCGGAAAATCGCCTCCGCCGGATCGTCCCGCGAAATTTGGATGAGAGAGAAATCAATCTTCAGCGGGATTTTGGAACGGAGAATATCGTCTTGATCGCGGCCATCCGCCTGCGAAACCTCCTGTGCCTCTTCGACGGTCAGCACGCCATCGGGAATTTTCAATTCGCTCTTGGCTTTGAGAAAGGCTTTCTCGATTTCTGATGCCGCTTTATCGTCCTTCCCTTTGTCTCCGGACTCAACTAGCACCCAAGTCGCGGACTCTCCGTTGAGAAGTCGGGTCACGATCTTGCGCCGCGCGGGAGAATCGACTAGCGCCCTCGCGTTCTTCATGATCAAGGCTCCAGACCAGATCGCGGGAACATCAGATCCAGGCAATTTAGATGGGTAGATAAGCCGCAATGTCGCTCCAACGTCCTCGCCAACATTCTCGGGATCGATCCGAATATTTAGATTTGCGGTCGCCGAATCCGTGCTTCCTTTCGACTGCAAAAACGCGGTGACCTCCTCCTCGGCGGCAGACAGCTTCCCTCCCGTTCCGGGGACGATGATAATGGTATAAGAGTCCGCTTCCCAACGTTCCAATGCGAAGCGGAAAACTGGTACCTGACAAGCAAGCCCGGCAGCAAAAATTACCACGAAAATGAAACTAATTAAGCCCGGAGGGTGGAATCTCATTCGCTCTATCAATTTCATTAAGGGCTAACTCTTGCATCTTGTGAACTGCTTTAAAAGCTCCCATTAGGCTGCTCTCCGTATCTTTTGGCCGTCGGAGAATCAATCACGACCGCGTCCATCGTCACTGGTAGGTAGATTGAGCGCTTGAGGGCCTTGTTGAAGGGGCTGGAGAGGGGAGAAAGGGGGGCGGCTGGGATTTTAGGGTCTCTAGTTCGATGGTTAATGAATCAGAGTTGAATGATGATGAGGCTGGTTTACAAGGATTTGCCTTGGGGTGGAGGAGGATTGGGATTAGTGAAATGGGGTCATGCGTGAAGAAGGAACCGTAATATCTGGAGAAAGAGCTGTGCTCACTGTTCAGGACTTTTCCAAATCCTTTGGGGAGGTCGTAGCTTTGGATCAGATTTCATTGTCGATCGAGGCTGGAGAAATTGTGGTTCTCTGCGGTCCCAGTGGAGCCGGTAAGTCGACTTTGCTTTATATGGTTGCGGGTCTTCTTCCTCCAGATAGCGGGACCGTTACCCTTGCCGGGATAGATCCTTACGAGCTTTCAGGGAGTGAGCGAACACTTCTCCGAGGCCGGGAAATTGGCATGGTTTTTCAGGATGCCCGGCTTCTTTCGTATTTGGATATCGAAGCCAATATCCTCGCGGGAGGTGGCAGTTCGGATCGGGCTGGCGAGTTGATCGAGGAATTGGGTCTTGCTGATCGTCGAAATCATGTTCCCAAGAAACTCAGTGCGGGTGAACAGCAGCGGGTTGGTCTTGCCCGGGCCTTGGTTGCAAACCCCAAGCTTTTGCTGGCTGATGAACCAACTGGGAATCTCGATCAGGGAAGCACGGATTTGGTGCTGGCGGGATTGAAGAAATATGTCAGTGGTGGTGGCGCTGCTCTGGTGGTGACTCACGATCCGCAAGTCATAAAAATGGCCGATCGGGTGCTCACTCTTGAAAAGGGAATTCTGCAGGGATGAATTACGAAGATTACTACACTTGGCAGGAGGACGTCCCGGGATTTGGAGAGGCGGCCCAGGAAAAACTTCGTCAGTGCACCGCAATGGTTTCGCGGGTTGGTGGTTTGGGCGGGCCGCTGGCGCTCTCTCTTGCGGCAGCGGGAGTGGGACGAATTATTTTGGCTCATGGAGGGGAATTGCGGCCTGATGATTTGAATCGGCAGATTCTCATGACCCATGCTGGGCTTGGTGAGTTGCGTCATGTTCAGGCGGCGGAAACTTTACGAAGATTTAATCCGGACCTCGAAATCGAGTCAGTGGGTGAGAATATCTCGGAGGAGAATGTCGCGGGTCTCGTGGGAAAGGCTGATCTTGTCTTTTCGTGTGCCCCTTTGTTTGAGGAACGCCTCTTGATGAATCGTGAGGCGATGCGGCAGAGGAGATTCTTTGTGGACGGAGCAATGTGTTCGATGGAAGGGCATGTCTTGGCGGTGAGGCCTGGCGAATCAGCCTGTCTGGCCTGCCTCATTAAAGAACCGCCGGCATACTGGAAGCGCCGTTTTCCGGTGATCGGCGCGGTATCTGCCATGGTGGCGCAGATCGCGGTATTGGAGGGGATCAAGTTAGTGACGAATTTTGCCAAACCTGCTCTGGATCATTTGATTCATGTCGATACTATCGCAATGCGACTAAAAAGGGTGAAGCTCTTGCGCGATCCCGATTGTCCGCACTGTGGTGACCTTGTTTCATGAAACGTCCGATCCTGATTTTATTCTTTTTGCTGGCCCTTTTGGGGTCGGCATTATGGTGGTTGGCTAATGACCGTAACGAGATCGAGCGTGGAAAGGGTAGTTTGCTGGTTCATTGTGCGGCTGGATTACGGAGGCCGATGAGTGAAATCGCGCGACAATATGAGGAGGAGTTTGGCATTAAAATTATTCTTCAATTTGGTGGCTCCGGTGCATTGGAAAGTCAATTGATGGTTGCCGGGGGAGATCTTTATCTTCCAGCGGATCAAGGTTATGTAGAGTCGGTTCGTAGCAAGGGATTGATTAAGGAATCCATGCCGGTGGCGCAACTTTCGGCTGGAATTGTGGTACCAAAGGGGAACCCCAAAGGCATTGCCTCGTTGAAGGATCTCGCACGCGAGGGGGTGAAGATTTCCCTGGGAGAGAAATCCGCCTCGGTAGGCAAGTTCACCTGGGGCGTTCTTGCGAAGGAGGGCTTGTTGGGTGAAGTTGAACCAAATGTCGTCGTGACGAAGCCCACCGTAAATATGATCGTGGAAGATGTCGCGACGGGGGCCGTGGATGCGGCGATTGCGTGGGATGCGGTGGCGAAGAATTTCCCTGAGGTGGAGTGGATTCCCGTGCCTGAGTTTACAAAGCGTTCTAAGTTGGCGGGGATCGGCGTGTTGACCTCGAGCAAAGATGCATCCCGGGCCTTGCATTTTGCCCGCTATGTCACGTCGCGTGAGCGGGGGAGAAAAGTTTTCGTGGAAATGGGCTTTGAGGTTCCTGATGTAGGTGATGCCTGGCTTGATATTCCGGAGGTGACCTTGTTTTCGGGTTCGATGCTTCGTCCTGCCATTCAGGAGCGAATTCGGGGATTTGAAAAGCGGGAAGGATGCCGTGTGAATACCGTCTTCGAGGGATGCGGGACCTTAATCGGAATGATGAAAGCCGGAAGTCAGCCTGCAGGGTATTTTTCCTGTGATGTTAAATTTTTGGATATGGTTGATGACCGGTTTTTTCCGGGCACGGTGATGACGGGGAATGAGATTATTCTACTGGTGGCAAAGGGGAATCCCAAGAGTCTATCCACGCTTGCGGATCTTTCGGGGGCGGGCGTAAAGCTTGGGGTGTGTGATGAGCAAAAAAGCGCTTTGGGTCAATTGACTCACGAAATGCTCACGAGACGGAAGGTGGAGTTTGAAAATATTGCGGTGAAAGTAGCAAAGGGAGATGATTTGGTATCGGCGATGCAGGCCCGTTCCCTGGATGCTGCCTTGGTGTATCGGAGCAATGCGCTCGCGAGTCCGGTGACTTTAAAGGAATGCGAGATCGTGGATCTCAATGACGAGTTGGCCTTTGCCGAGCAACCGTATGCGGTGGCCCGTGAAACCGCTCATCCTGAATTGATGAAGCGGCTGGGAGAATCGCTCAGTAGTGATGACGCGAGAAGTGACTTCGAGAAGCTGGGCTTTACCTGGAAGCTGGAGGAAGAAGAATAAGCATAGTGATGGAATTTGGTGAAAATCAACGGCCTTGGCGGGTCAAACCGGAGCTTCCATTCCTGCTCTTTTTAATCGTGGTCCTGATTGGCTATGTCGGGATGTTGGTCTTGATGGTTGGGGCGAATGTTCTCACTGTTTCGTGGGAAGATATTGGGAACGTTCTGCGAGATGCCGATATTCAGAGGTCGATCAAACTGACGATTGTCACCTGCACGGCTACCGCGATTCTTTCGGTTTTGGTCGCGGTGCCGCTGGCTTATCTCTTGTCCCGTTACCAATTTCGTGGGCGTGCATTTATTGATACCATTCTTGATATTCCGATTCTACTTCCTCCGCTGATTGTTGGGCTGAGTCTCTTGATTTTATTCAATCGGGTTTCGCCATCCACATGTTGTTGGATGATGGCCGGAGGGCTTTGCTTCGCTGCTTGTGTCGGTTTTTTCTGGAAAAATAAGGGGAGTGATTGCTCAATGATTCCCAGGGCATTGCTTTTTATTGGCGGAGTATTTGCGGTAGGGGCATTGCTTATGCGGGGTTCTGGTTCTGTGGAGGAGGTGACCAGCGGATTAGGATTGCCGATGACCTTTCATCCCCTGGGGATTGTCTTGGCCCAGTTTCCCGTGGCGGCCGCTTTTGCGGTGCGGACAATGAGGACGACATTTGATCAAATCAGTCCACGATATGAGGAGGTTGCGATGACCCTCGGGTGTCACCGGGGCCAGGCTTTTACGCGTGTGGTTTTACCTTTGGCGGGAAAAGGAGTGGTGGCTGCGGGAACGATGGCGTGGGCACGATCATTGGGAGAGTTTGGACCGGTGTTGATTTTTGCGGGAGCGACCCGGGGGAGAACCGAGGTGTTGGCAACTTCGGTGTTTTTGGAAATCAATATTGGAAACTTACCGGGAGCTGCTGCGATTTCATTGCTGATGATATTACTCGCCGTCGTGATTTTGATGTTGGTGCGGTTTTTCGTCGGGAAAGGAGGGGCGATTTGATGTTGGAGGTCAAAGGTCTCACCGTGGGAGTGGGTGAATTTCTACTGAGCGATTTTTCGTTGTCGATCGATGACGGTGAATGTGTGGCCCTGATGGGACCAAGCGGGTGTGGAAAGACGACCTTGATGGAGGCAGTTTGCGGGCTGCGCAGCGGAGGGGTTTTGAGTGGAACAATTCTCCTGGGCGGAGTGGATATCACAGACTTGCCCCCGGGCGCTCGAATGATCGGGTTAGTGCCTCAGGATGTGGCCCTTTTTCCAACTCTCACGGTAAGGGAACAATTGGAGTTTGGTCCGAAGCTACATCGTTGGGATCGTGACGAGATGAGAGATCGAGTGGAAGGGCTCGCGTCAGAGTTAGGATTGACCGGATTGATGGATCGATTACCGAAAGGGCTATCCGGGGGCGAGGCGAGAAGGGTGGCATTGGGGCGCGCACTTGCGCTGAGACCGCGTTTGCTCTGCCTGGATGAAGCTCTGACAGGCTTGGATGAAGCCCGGCACGATGAAGTACTCCAGGTCATCCGTGAAATGATCGACAGGGAAGGGGTGACCGCCTTGCACGTGACTCACTCAAGAAAAGAAGCGGATGCGATTGCGGATCGAGTCGTGGTAATGGAGTAAGCACGATGATTTTTAATCATGACGCAGGATGGTGACGGGATCTTTGGTCAGTGCGTAGATTGTGGAAAGCCAGGCTGTGGCGGCGCAGGCGAGGGGGGTAAGGAGCCACGTGGTGCCGGGAAATGGAAATGAGGTCGCAATAGAGATGACGAAGGCGAGAGTGGTTCCAAGAAGCCCGATGAGCGCAGCCCGGCCGAGGAGAAGAGTGGCGATTTTTAGGTGACTAACGCCGATCGCGCGGAGGGTGCCGATTTCAGGGAGGCGTTCGCGGACGTTGGCGAAGGCGAGGTAGGCGAGGGCGAGGAAGGCACCCGCGGCGATGAGAGGACTGAGAACGGAGGAGAAGCGGGCGCGCTCGTTTCGTGCCGCGTTCCGGTTTTCGAGGATGGCTTGTTTGGCGTCGCGCGCTCGATCACCGACCTTGTTCCGGGCTTCGGCGCGGACCATGGCAGAGGAGCCTAGCTCGATGATTTGGACGTCCGGCAGAATGGTGGAGATTTCACTGCGGATTTCACCAAGTCGGTCGATGCTGGCGCAGTTGCAGCCGAGGGCGAGGATGGCGTTGATTTGGTCCTTTAAGCCAAATATTTCCTGTGCTTCATCGAGGTGAATCCATGCGGAGCCATCGTCGAGGAAATTGCGGGGTGGGTGAGTTTGAGCGACGAGGTAGTTTTTTTCGTTTAGGGTAATGGTGTCACCTTTTTTAATGCCAAGGGAGTTGTGAAGATCGTGTCCGAGATTGATGGAGCCCGGGGCGAGGGGGCTCATGATGGGTTTCTTTTTTGAGCGATGGGCGATGGGGACCTGGCCTTCGATGCCGATGAGGAGAATGGAGCGTTTTTGCTCCTTCCAGTGGATACGGCGGGAGAGTTGGGGCAGCAGATGGTTGACGGTGACAATTTTACTCTCTGCGAGTTTGTTGACTGAATCCTGGGGCATTGTTTGTTCCGAATACCCTCGTTCTTTGATTTGCCAGAGCTCTTCTCCTTTGGGAAAGAGGAAGACGTTAAACCCAAGCCCTTTCATGGTTTTACGAATGTCGTCTTCGAGTTTCTTTAGTTCGAAATTAGTTTTCTCTTCGAGCTCGACGAGCTGGGCCTCGGTATTGCGATCAAAGCTGGCGAGGCTGTCTGTGGAGGTGAGCCAGACGACGATTGCGGCTGCAACGGCTAGTGTGCCGAGGATGAAGTTGTATTTTCGGTGTTTGATTTCGGCGAGAAACATGGTGCTTAGCTTTTCTTTAGAATGACAATCGTTCCGATGACGAGACCGAGGCCGAGAATGGTGCCCATGACGAGGGTTGGGGTGAACTCGATAATGAAAGAATTAGGGGCAACGGAGTCATTGGATTCAGCGACGATTTCGGTGTTCAACGTGGGAAGAATGACGGGCAGTTCCTTGTCGATGACGACGAGTCCGTTTTGGAGATTTTTCCGCCAGTTGGCGAGGAGGAGAAGATCGTAGCCAGGGTTGCCGCTTTTGACCTGGCAGGAGCAGGCCCCGCAGAGGTATTCGCAGGCGTTGATGATGTCTTCGGGAGTGATGGAGCTGCCGAGAAGCGGGCCAGGGGTGCGGCCACGGCCGAAGATAGGGACGACAAGGGGTTCTTCGGGTGGTGAGTAGCGGTTGGCGGTGAGAATACGTAGGAATGATTGTTCCTTAATGTTTGAGCGAAGGACACGTTCGATCTTGAAAGAAATTCTGAGGGGGATAGTCGAGCGGAGGACGTCGTCGAGGCTGATGTTATCGCCTACTTTTCCGACTTGATCGGCTTGGATGACGCCATCGGGAATGCTGATTTTTTCCTGTGCTATTTTGAGAGTTTCCTGGAGCTGCTGGTAGGTGGCCTCGTTGGCTTCCTGATCAGTTCCCTCGACCAGCACCCAGACAGTTGAATGACCACTTAGAAGGTCGGTTTTAATGCGTTGGCGGAGCGGTGAATCGGTGATGCTTTGAAGGGCTGAACTGGTTCCTTGAAAAACAAGGGGCTCCGGATTTTTCCAGCTGTCAGGGGGATGAAGGAGGAAGGACGGATACTCGGAGATCTTTTCGAGTCCGACGATGGAAAGTTGTTGAACAGGGGTAAGCGTATCGAGATCGAGGGTTTCGAACTCGAGGTTGAGATATTCGGGGATCGTTTGGAGGTCTGATGGTGGATCGCCCCTGGTGATCAGTTGGAGACGAAAGGTGTCGGCTTCCCAGCGCTCGAGAGCGTATCGAAAGACCGGGACCTGGCAGGCAATCGCTTGGGTCGCGATGCAAAGAAGGAGGAATCGTCGTTTCACGGCTTGGGAGCAAAGGTGTGGATGTGTCCAAGGTCGGTGGAGACGATGAGCCGTCCTTCGGCCGGCGTAAGTCCGTATGCTTTGCCTTTTACCGGAGCCTTCCAAAGTTGCTTTCCTGTGGAGGCCTCGAAAATAATGACTTCGTTATTCAGGCCGGCAATGAGCTGATCCCCGGCGATGATGAGTTCGACCGGAGTAGGGTGAACGATTTCCCAAAGAAGACACTTGCCGAGGTCCGCGCGTGACTGGCTGATGGAATTTTTGAGTTTTTCGATCTCGGGTTTTTGTTCCTCGATCTTTGGATCGAGTTTTTTCAGTGCTGCCTCTTCAAGGGCAATGGTCGTTTCGAGTTTTCCTTTGCGGGCAAGATCGAGGCACTGGAGTTTGTCGTTGGAGTGCAGAAAGGCTTTTCCTTTTGTGACCACAACACGGTTGGTGTTGTTGAAGGTAGTGAGTCGTTTCCCTGATGTGGTATCAGCGATGCGGATTTGTTCATCACGTTCTTTTTGAGTAGGTGGCCCGGCAATAAGTTGGTTGTCCTCGGTGAGAAGGCAGAAGACGCCGCCTGCTTGTCCAATCTGGCCGGTGAGCTTACCGTTTTCCTGGTCGAGTGCGATCGGTGCGGCACGTCCTTGTGGGATGTAGAGACGGGATCCTCCAGCCAGGATTGCACCTTGCAACGTGACTTCCTGATGTTCGGTGACGTAAGCTACTTCGGCGGAGTTTGAGTCGATGCACCAGAGATAGGATGTCTTCCATGGGACGAGAGATGCCGCGAACCACGCCCGCCCGTTTTCGACGGTGACGCCGGTGCGCACGGGCCAAGGGGAAATGAGTTTTCCGTTGCTAGGAATGAGTCGGTCGCTGGGAGCGGCACGCTTTTTCCAAAGAGGCTTCCCCGTATGGGCGTCGGCGCAGTAAACGAATCCATCGTCGGATCCAAACCAAGCTTTATCACCCTCGATGGTGGGTGGAAAGCGGACGGAGGAATTGGTGAAGTGAAGCCATTTTTCTTCTCCTGTTTTGGCGTCCAGACAGTGGGCGGCATTGTCCGCGGAGGAGCCGAAGTAGATGAGTCCGTGATTGGCAGTGGTGAAGTGGCAGGGATCGAAGTTGCGCATTGATTGCAGGCCTTCGTTTGAGGAATAGGCATCCCACTTTGCGGGACCGGTCCATGCTTGTTGGGGCGCGCCGCCATCGTGAGTCCACGCTTCGTCGAGAGGGAGAGCGAGGGTGTCGGGAGAGACACCGCTTCGGCGATTGTCATGCCGGTAGGTTGGCCAGGGGCTGGCGGAGGCCGCTGTGCAAAGGACGAGGAGAATGAGAGTCGAGTGCATCACAATATTTATTTTTTAGATTCTTCTGACTTCTTTTGGACTGGGATGCCGGAGTCGTTTCTCGGAATAAAGGCGAGAGAGGTTTCCATCCATCCACCGCAGGAGCATCCGCCACCGCCTTCCGGAACGAGGAACAGGCCCTGGGAAGGGAGGAAGCTGAGCCAACATGATGGGCGGAGACGTGGCCAGTGCGTGGGCTTTTTTTCGTCATGAGACCAGAAAGTGAGACAGCGATCGATCCCTCTCAAGAGGAGGCCGTAGCTGGTTCCTACGACAGCGGAACAGCCCTCCCGTGGACCAAACTTGTGATCTAGGGGTTTGCCATCGGGGAGGGAGATTCCAGTGGGGTCGGTGTAGACTTTGTCTTCATAGACAACCGGGTGAGAGATGTGGGCCCCGTGGTGATTGGCTCTCCAAGCGGTTTGGGATTGGAAATTCAAACCTCCGTTAGCGAGGTCGAAATAGTGATAGCTGAAGATTCCTTTTCCGGTCGGTTTTCCTTGTTCGGTCGTGTCGCCCTCGGAAAGAGTGACAAGAAACCCTTCGCTCGTCATAGCGCCATAGGAAACCTGGATGAAGCCTCTTTCTTCCGTCTTCAGAAGGGTCTTTGGGAATGGTTTTTCCCAGATGATTTTTCCGGTGTTCGCATTGAGGCAGACGGTGTAAATGTCCTTCCAGAGATCTTTGGTGGCTTCGCGTCCGGAGGTGTCATTTTTCAAATCCGGGTTGCGGCATTCGAGAAAGCAGAGCTTTCCATCGGAAAGAGAAATAGTGGGATTGATGATGAGTCCACGACCATAAGACCAGCGGCCTTTCCAATCGGATTTAGAGTAGCCAGCAATGTTATCGCTGAGGACGTTGGCGGTGTCTGAGTCGCGGCCGACTTTGTCATACCATGCATCGCCGAAGTATTTTTTAAATTCGGCACCCAGACGAACGGAGGAGCCGATGACGGCATCGCCTTCCTGGGCGATGTATCCCCATTCGTGACTGTCGCGATGATCGTCATTGAGTTTCAAGGTCGTGATACGCTTTCCCGTGGACCCGTCGAGCACCCAGAGGAGGTCTTTGATTGCGACGTAAAGATAGTTTTCATCGGCGCACCAGTTGGCGCAGTCGTGAGGAATATTGACGCGACGGAGATCAGGGATTTCCATGCCCCAAAGAATTTGGCCATTGAAGGCATCGAGTGTCATGATTCGGTTGAGCCCTTGGTGGAAGAGTCGACCATTGGAGGCGAGGGGAGCTGACATTCGAGGTTGTCGATCGATGCCAAAGTTGGCTCCGGGCCGGCCGATCCATTGAAGCTCGAGATCTCCGGAAGCCTGGCTGCCTCCAAGCCGCTCACCGGTGTACGCGGTGTTGGAAGGAGGGCCGTATTGATGGGTCCATTCTCCCGAACCGGGGATGGGGTCGCGTGATGTCACGGTTCCGTCGGGGAGTGCGGTGCGTCCGCCGTTGGGCCGGGTGAGACGTGCCAGTTCGGAGGCTGGGCAAGGGAGGGTGGTGCGTTCTGTGCAGACGAGATTGCCAACGCATGAGGTGAGGGGGATTTTCTTAAGGTCAGGAAGATGAATAAGAGTGATACGGGTTCCGTGGAGTCCTTCGGTGTAGAGTTCTTTTCGGAGTTTGTTCACGCGATCGAGGTCGTCGTCAAAGGCGGTGACGTTGAGGAGACTCTGTGCGGCGAGGGCTTTGGTTAGGGCTCCGTCCGACAGGCCGACAACGACGGCGAAGCCAGGTTGAACAGGGAGGTCGGCAAGGTAGGAGGTGGCGGCAGGGTGATTTTTATCGGCAACGAGATTGTTGGGCATGTAGTTCATCCCGGTGTCGAATTCGTAAATGGGGCTGAATTTGGGCCCGTCGTCGGTCTCAGAACTGATGCGATAGGAATAGCGGGTGTGTGGCTGAAGATTCTCGAGAATGAGTTCGTGACGCAGGTTTTCCGAAGTGGATTCGATGACGGCACCGAGTTTGCGAGTTGGGCCGTATGCGACAATGGCTTTGCCCGGGTGGCTCGCTTCCCAATTGAGGAGAGCTTTGCCCGGGGAGAGGAAGCGGACCGCAGGTCGGACGGAGAAGGAAACACCTGCGGATTTTTTGGCGATGTCAGCGAGCTCCTTTTGAGTGGGGAGGGAGTCGAGGATGCGAATCGAAGAAATTCGTCCGTTGATGGGATAGAATTCATCTTTGTCCTTATAAGCTCCAATGACGAAAGGGGTAGGGATATCCGGAAATACGACCGGTCCGGAGGCTGTTCGGGAGGAAGCGAGGACTCCATTGACATAGAGTCGAATCTTTTTGCCATCGTAAGTGCCGAGGAGGTGTGCCCAGTGGCCTGGTTCGAAGGATTGGGGGGCAGCGGCTTCGAGCAGGAGGCCTCCGGTTGAAAGCCGGAAAGAGAAATGATCTCCATTGAATCCGAGAATCCAGCCTCTCTCGTATTGACCATTGTCTTGGCTGTAGCTAACAATTCCACCCCATCGTTGCGGTTGGTCGATACGGACGCGAGCTTCGACGGCGAAGTTATTTAAGGGGAGTTTCTTGGCAGAGTCCTCGGGTAGAATGAGGTGCTGTTTGTTGGAAAAAATGAGGTTGCCGTTGGTATCGAATTCGGGCGTTTCGCTGGCTTTGAGAGTTTGATTCTCAATCTGGGATTTATTGGGACTCCACTCGGAAATGATGTCGGAGCAGGCAGTAGAAATACTAAAGAGAGCGATATAAAGAGGTTTCATGCAGCGACTATGGAAATGAGTGGCGGAGACTAGGCGTGTTCGAATGATTTGGAAACGAGCAAAAATAAGGTCTTCTTCCATCGAAAAAAAATGGTCTTCGATTCCTGCTAGGAAATTGCTTTTGGGGTTGATCGCTTGAGGGCGTCGTTGAAGGGAGCGGAGAGGGGGACAAAGGGGGTTAAGATGTTTCTTCCCCTACTCGGATTCCTGGCCGTTCGGTTCCACGGGAGACGGGTCTGCTCCTCCCCCAAACATTTCATTGAGTTCGCGACGTTGCTCGGACGAGATACTCGCGGTGTCGAGGGCGGCGCGCGCCAAGGCCGGGTCGGTGGAGTTCCACCGGTGAAGGACTTCCCGCATCAGACCGGTACTGTGCCCCTCGTCGCTAAGACTGTTCGCCCATTCGAAGGCAGTGGCGGGGTCACTCTGGACAGTGGAATGAACCACGCGCTCGGACGCTGCGTCTCGAACATTGCCCTTGGGAAGCTCTAGGATCCATTCGCCGGCTGCCATGCTATCGATCCGCAGCCAATGTTCGGTGACGTTTCCGACTGCGGCGCGCCGCACCTCCCCCGATTCCGGTAGTCCCATCGCCCAGTTGGCGGCCTCCTGCGGATTGTTCGATGACCAGGCCGAGGCAATTTCCTCGGCCATGCGCCGGTATTCGTGGGCTGTCTGCGACTTCAGTGGGAGGGCCGTGGTAAGTTTTTCGTACATCGTGGCGGCCCGCCCCGGATCGTATTCCGCTACCTCACGCAGGATCGATTCGGTGGCGCGCTGACGATCTGCACTTCGTAATTCTTGGGCCCACTCCATCGCTGCAGCGGTGTCCTGGTTGGCCCAGCGCCGGGCCGCCACCTCCAGGACCCGGTTCCGTTCAAAATTATTTTCGATCGATGAGGCAAAGTTTGCTGCCGCGGCGGGATCAGAGTCGGACCAGGAACTGACTACTCCGCCGATCGCCCGCTCGCGTTTGGCCGGATCGGTCTGCGCCGCCCCCCACTCCATCGCCGCATTCAGATCGCGTTCCGCCCACTGGTGAGCCATGGCGTGCACGAGGTGCAGGCTCTGCTCAGAGATTGGCAGTTGACCGACGTATTGGGCGGCGCCGGCGGGGTCTTCTTCCGACCAAGCATGCAGGGCGCTATCCAAGGCTCGCCGGCGGTCAATTCCTTCCAAACTATTGGCCCACTCGGCGGCAGCCACGCCATCCCGCCTTCCCCAGAGGTGGGCGAGATGTTCAAGGGTGCGTCGACGCTCCCGGCCAGCCGGAGCCAGCTCCAAAAGATGTTTCGCGATCCCAGCATCCATGCGACCACCCCGCTCTAGTAACTCTAGGGTCTGCCTTAGCGAACCTGGAGAGCCATCATTTCCCTCGTTACGTGATTCCTCAGCCCCTTGCTCCGAGTCGCTGCGGCCGGACTGGGAGGCCATCGGGCGATTCCTCGACGAATCGACGGTTCGCGGACGAGTCGCTCCGTCCTTGGCCGGGACACTCTCCACGCCGGGTGAAAAGATGATGTGATTCACTGACATTCCGACCGCAAAAAAAGCAGCCGCGACGAGAAGAAGACTGGTGTTTATTTTCATTAGATGCTCGCGAGTATACTTCACTATAGCTTTCGATGGAATCTTCATCTTTTAATCACCGTGAGTAGGCGGCGGATCATGCCGGAGAAGGGGAGAACTTGCGACCATTTGAAGGGCTTGAGGTCGAAGCTCTCGCGGAGTTCCGGCGAGATCGAGGTGACGTTCGGGTCCTTTGTTTTTTGCTGGGCCCGATGGCGGCGAGCAGGATAAGAGCTTTCCTTTGGAAATATCGAAAGAGAGGGATTTGTGATGGGGTATTTTGTGTCACGATTATGAATCGTCGAAGTCTCTTGAAATAATCCGCGCTCTTTGGAGCTCCATTCGTTTTGCCTTCAAATGTCTGGGGTGCAGAGGCAAACGGAAAGGTGAATGTGGGCTTCATTGGAATGGGGAAGCGTGCCCAGGCGCTGATTCGAGAGTTTCTCAGACAACCGGAGGTGAAGATCGTGGCGGTTTGTGACGTCGATACCAATCGCCGTGAAGACGCCAAAAAGAAAGTCGATGCCCACTATAAGAACAACGATTGTGCGGCCCATACTGACTTCCGGAAAATCACCACTGATCCGGCCATTGATGTGGTGGTTGTTGTGACTCCGGACCATTGGCATACGATCCAAATTCTCTCGGCGATCGAGAATGGGAAGGATGTCTATGCGGAGAAGCCTCTTACTCACAACATTCGTGAATCAGTGCTTCTGATGGAGGCGGTTCAGAAGAGCGGTCGGATTGTGCAGACGGGATCCCAACAACGATCGTCTCGTGAATTTCGGGCGGCTTGCGAACTGGCTCGCAATGGCGTGATTGGAAAGATCGATCATGGCTTTGTGAACTTCGGAGGTCCGGGGAAACCGTGCGATCTCCCTGAAGAAAAAGGGGAGCCGGGACTTGACTGGGACTTTTGGTTGGGGCCGGCTCCGGATCGCGCTTACAATTCAATTCTGGCCCCGAGGGGTGTTCATTCACACTACCCGATGTGGCGGATGTATACCGAGTATGGCGGAGGATTGATTGCGGATTGGGGCGCTCATCATCTCGATATCGTCCAGTGGGCTCTTGGGAAGGACGAGTCAGGACCAACCGCGGTCAAGCCTCCTGGGAAGCAGGATGATGAAAAAGGGGCGGCGGTTGTCTACGACGATATAATCATCACCCATGGACAGGGGATTGGGGTTCATCTTGTTGGAGCTGACGGTGAGATCCAGGTCACGCGAGGTCAGTTTGCTTTAAAAGTGGACGGTAAGGATGTGTCCTCTTTCCTCAAAAAGGGAGGGGAACTGGGAGTCGAAATCGACAAAGCTGAAGAGGCTTACTTGAAGGATTCCAAGGTGAAGCTCTATCGCTCACCGGGTCATGTGAGAGACTTTCTCGACTGCATCAAGTCACGCAAGCAGCCTATTACGAGCGCTATCATCGGGTCCCGATCCATCAATGTCGCCCATCTCATGAATCTGGCCTACCAACATCACACGGATATTACGTGGGATTCCATCAAGAACACTTTTGCGAAGGGCTCAAAACATCCACTTGAGTGGCTTGGCCGTTCCTACCGTGACAAGTGGAAGATTTAATTAAAGTCCGATGTGCGATGCCTGCTGATGTTGGGGCGGTTTCGGATGCTCTTCTGGAAACTGTTGTCTGGCTGGAAGGAAGGGGGTGGCTTCTGACTACGGAGTCTCGGTCGTTCTCAGCCCTTCCCGAATCAACGCTGGCCGATTTGTCGTGATCGAGTCCATGCCCAATTTGGCCAGCTCCTCCGCCCGCTTGGGATTGTCCACTGTCCAGCAGTGCGTCTCGTAGCCTGCCGCCCGCACGCGGTTGAGAAATACTGACGTGAGCGAGCTGTGGTCACCGCAACTTAAACCATCCGCTCTTACCGAGTTCAGAGATTTCATCACCTCTGCTTCGGTTGGCTTAATCTCGCCCGTCTTCTTTTCCCGCTTGAAGGAGCACAACCAGCAGGCCTTTAGCATCGGCATGGCAATCTTCGCATTCAGGATCACCGCCTTTTGAAAACTGATGATCACGATCTGCTCCGGCTCCAATTCGCTCTCCTCGATCGCAGTCTTCAAAAAGGGAATGATTTTGGCTCCACATTTCACTTCGATGTAGATTTTTTTTCCGTCTGGCACTGTCGCCATCACCTCTGCCAAGGTCGGCATCCGTTCGCCCTTCCATTTTTCATTTTTCCACGAACCGACATCCAGGGCGCGCAATTCTTCCAAAGTCGACTTCGCCACGTCGAGGTTCAGCTTCTCCTTATTTAATCGTTGGGTGGTCCGGTCATGCGTGCAGACAATTTCTTGATCCTTAGTTAGAAAAAAGTCACCCTCGATCGCATCGGCGCCCTCCTTCCATGCCAGCTTGAAGGCCGCCAGGGTGTTTTCTGGGGCAGCATGCGAGGCACCACGGTGGGCGACCACCAGCGGAGCGTGCTCTCCTGCAGCCAGCGACTGCGACAAACAGGAAAGTGGAACAAGAAAGGCACTCAGTAGGATACTGGACATCATCCATCGAAACTCAGTGGCAGAGCAGCTGGCGTCAATTCAGAACGCTTGAATCTCTAGAATTATCAAACCCTTGCAGGAAATCACAAAAGATCGGCATGCCGGGACGGCATGATAAGATTCTTGAAGTCAATGTCTGAGAAGATGGCTGATTTTAAGAGGCCCGCCAGCGCTCGCACCCGATTGATCGAGCTCATTAAGTCACCCTGAGTGGAACTAACGCCTTTATTACTGAGGGCGAACTGCCCATGATATTTGAAACTCAAAAGAAAGAGCAAATGAACCTCACAAGAAAATTCACCCTGATTGCTGCTGCGACCTTCCCCACACTCGCAAGTTGCGAAGTTAAAATGCCCGCTGTTTTCAACAGCCACATGGTTCTCCAGAGAGACTCTCCCCTCAAGGTCTGGGGTTCTGCCGATCCCGGAGAAAAGGTCGTGGTTTCTATCGGAGGATCGACCTCCAAAACGACTGCCGACGGCGAGGGTCAATGGGCCGTCGAAATCCCCGCGATGAAGGATGACGGAGGAAAACCCCATCAGCTAAAAATCTCTGGGACGAATGAAATCGTCATTGAGGACGTCCTGATTGGCGATGTCTGGATCGGCTCGGGGCAGTCCAACATGGAATGGTCTCTTAAAGGATCGGCACAAAGTGATGAATTCATTGCGAAGGCCAACCACGATAAGATTCGCTTATTCCACATCCCCAAGGTGAAAGCAAACGCCCCAACCACCGATGTGAAGGCCACCTGGAAGACCTGTAACTCCGCAAACGTTCCGAATTTTTCGGCTGTTCTTTACCAGTTCGGGCGACGTCTTCATGAGGAAAGCGAGATTCCCATCGGTCTCATCAACAGCTCTTGGGGAGGCTCTCCCATCGAGCCCTGGATCGTCGGCGAAAAATCATCCGGAGAAATGTATAATGGTATGATTGCCCCAATCACTCAGTTCGGCGTTCGTGGCACAATCTGGTATCAGGGCGAAACCAATGTTATTAATAAGAATGGCCTTTCCTACACCGGAAAAATGAAAGACCTCATCGAAGGTTGGCGGAGAGTTTTCGAGAACAAGGACATGCCCTTTTACTTCGTTCAAATCGCGCCGTGGGGGAACACCCGATACGCCGATGGCGAACTTCCGTCACTCTGGGAAGCCCAGTGCGCCACCCTCAAAATTCCAAACACCGGCATGGTGGTAACGACAGATCTCGTCGACAACATCGAAGATATCCATCCCCGTAACAAACACGATGTCGGCGCCCGCCTCGCTCGTTGGTCTCTCGCCAGAGACTATGGCAAAAAAGACGTCATCGTTTCAGGCCCGCTTTACAAAAGGATGAAGGCCGAAGGCAGCAAAATCCGCCTCGAGTTTGCCCACACAGCCAAAGGCCTGAAATCCAGTGACAAAAAGCCGCTTAGTGAATTCCAGGTCGCCGGAGCAGACGGTAATTTCGTCCCGGCAACTGCCGTCATCTCGGATAACTCCGTGCTAGTCTCAGCAGAGGGCGTCAAGTCTCCCAAGCAAGTTCGCTTCGGATGGCACCGCTCAGCGAATCCAAACCTCGTCAACACCGAAGGACTTCCGGCCTCTCCATTCCAAACCAAGAACTGGACTGGCGGAACGGGCGAGTAGCTCCTCCTTGACCACGGGAGCACACGGATTTTCAAAAGGGCCGATGGCCCCCTAATTCACTTTGGTTCCATGTTCCCAGGTTAACTGCAATCTTGAAGAGGCCTATCATCTCCGATCCATTCAGATCAATGTCCCAAATTTGTGCTCTTCCTCCCCGTCTTACCCGGCCTCAGATACATCGAGGGAGTCGAGGAACTATAAAGGGGTTCGCCAGGAAATACCTGCATATCTTCCTTGCCGTTATCACCTTGCCCACGTCTCTCCGCGCGAATTCCGTCGAAGGCTATACCGGAATGGTCAGTTATGCTCCCGGTGAAGAATTAACCCTGCACGTCTCCACCGCCGCCCCGACATTTTCTTTCGAAATTGCCCGCCTCGGCGCCAAATCCGAATCCGTTCTCAAAAAGGATGCGATCCCCGGTGCCAAACACCCAACTCCTGAAAATGCCTCCTCCCACGGCTGCGGATGGCCCGCCTCCCTCAAGCTTCCCATTCCCGCCGATTGGAATTCCGGCTACTACCACGTCACCCTCAGCGCGGGTGAGTCGAAAAGCTCGTGCTACTTCGTCCTCCGGGAATCTCCAGACGCGCTCGAGCCCGCTCCCATCCTGCTCGAACTCGCCACCAACACCTATAACGCCTACAATAACTGGGGCGGCTTCAGCCTATACGCCTACAACGGCCTCGGCAAAAACCAGGGACACCGCGTTTCCTTCCACCGCCCGCCCTCCAGCTTTTTCAGTAAGTGGGAACAGGTGTTCGTGACCTGGGCCGAGAACAACGGGATCCCGCTCGCTTACGCCGCCAACAGTGATCTCGAATTCCACCCCGACGTCCTCAAAAGTCGCCAACTCGTCATTAGCGTGGGCCACGACGAATATTGGTCTGCTCCGATGCGCGACAACCTCGAAGCCTTCATCGGCGAAGGTGGAAACGTGGCCTTCCTCAGCGGAAACACCTGCTGCTGGCAAGTCCGCAGTGAAGACGAAGGCAGCGCCCTCACCTGTTGGAAACAAAATTACCATTCGGATCCGGTTTACGGCGCCCGGAAAGAATACGCACTGCTCTCGTCGCTCTGGAGCCACTCCCTCATCGGGCGCCCCGAGAACACCCTCACCGGAGTCGGCTTCCTGTGGGGCGGCTACCACAAAAGCCACGGCCAATACATGGACGGGTCCGGCGCCTTCACGGCCCACCGCGCCGACCATTGGATCTTCGAGGGGACTGGGATCAAACCCAACGACGCCATCGGAGGAAAGCACACCGTCGTCGGCTACGAATGCGACGGCTGCGAAATCGAATGGCGCGATAAACTCCCTTTCCCGACCCATCGTGATGGAACCCCTAAGAACTTCCAAATCCTCGCGACCGCCCCCGCACGCTGGCACCCAGACGATTGTCAATGGTACGATAAATGGGAGAACGGCCGCGAGGGCAACGCCGTCCTTGGTATATACGAACGCGGCGGCACCGTCGTTACCACCGGGACCACCGATTGGGCGCACGGCCTCAGAGGCGGAGATCCTGTCGTCGAACGAATGACCAAAAACATCATTAAGAAACTCTCCCAACCAAAGTGAGATCCGCACTCATCTTCACGCTGTTCTCGGTATCGGCTGCAGCGAGCGATTTCGATCACGACGGCACCGAAGAACGCTTTGTGCAACGCGAGGGTAAAGCTGTCATCGAGTCTTCCGACAGGAAATCAAAAACCTGGAAAGACTCCGATTTCCAACTCCCGGCGGGTATCCCCTTTTCCGCCATCGATGCCGGCTCCCTCCACTTTCTCGATCTCAATGGCGACGGCTTCGAAGACCTTCTTTTCTCGGACGAAACTCAATTTCAGATCGCGCTCTGGTCGACCAAGGTCAGACCGGATCTCGGTTGGACGAAGGGATGGTCGCAGCCCGTCCGCTCCGGTAAAAGAACCGGCTCGGCAGGTGAACCGCCATCCCTGCGCGGTGCGGACCTTCGGATCAAAGAGGATACTCTGTTCGTCACTGCGTCCAATAAGGAGCAATCCCGCATCTCGCTCACAAGCCTCCTTGCCTTTGAAACGGCACCACCTCTGTCACCGGACGACGCGCTCGGGACGTTCCGTCTACCCGAGGGCTTTGAGATCGAACTCGCTGCCGCCGAGCCTCAGATCGTCGATCCCGCCTCTTTCCAATGGGGTGCCGATGGCCGACTTTGGGTCGTCGAGATGCGCGACTATCCGTCTGGCATCGATGGCCAAGGGAAGCCCGGCGGCGTGGTGAAATTACTAGAGGATCACGATGCCGACGGCCGCTACGAAACCGCCACCGTCTTCCTTGATGGCATCCCCTTTCCCACCGGTGTCATGCCTTGGCGAAACGGCGTCCTCATCTCCACCGCCCCCGATATTCTTTACGCCGAAGACACCGATGGCGATGGTCGCGCCGACAAAAAGGAGGTCCTATTCACGGGATTTTCGCCCGGAAACCAGCAGCATCGCGTCAATGGTTTCGAATGGGGATTGGACGGCTGGATCCATGTTGCCAATGGCGATAGCGGCGGTCTCGTTAAATCCAAAAAAACCGGAACGGTTGTCGATATCTCTGGGCGCGACGTCCGTATTCGACCGGGCACCGGTGAGATCGAAACGGTCTCCTCCCAATCCCAGTTCAACCGCCGCCGGGATGATTTTGGCAACTGGTTCGGTAACAACAACCCTACCTGGCTTTGGCATATCGGTCTTCCCGAACGCTACCTTCGCCGCAATCCCAAGCTCGCCGTCAAAAGCCCGAAGCGCGTCCTCGCCAACTCCGAAAACTCCACCCGTGTCTTCCCTGCCAGCGCCCCTGCCCAGCGCCCTAATCAACCTTGGTCACTCAACCACGTCACGAGCGCCTGCAGCCCGTCGCCCTACCGCGATGACCTCTTCGGCGCGGACTTCGCCACCAGCGTCTTCATCTCCGAACCCGTCCACAACTGCATCCACCGGGAAGTGTTGGAACCCCATGGCTCAGGCTTCAAAAGCGACCGGGCGGCGGGCGAAGAGCAAACCGAATTCCTTGCTTCCACCGACCCTTGGTTCCGCCCCACGACCATCCGCACCGGACCCGATGGTGCGCTCTACTTTGCTGATTTTTACCGCTTCGTCATCGAACATCCCGAATGGATTTCCCCCGAAACCCAGGCCCGCCTCGACATCCGTGCTGGCTCGGACAAAGGGCGTATCTACCGCATCAGCCGAAAGAAAAAAAACGGAAATCCCCGCCGCCCCGTTCCCGATCTCTCTAAAATGACTACCCGGGAGCTTATTGACTCCCTCGATAGCTCGAGTGGCTGGCAGCGGGATACCGTCCAATGCCTCTTGTTAGGAAGGGATCTCGACGAAGAGCAAATCTCCCAACTTGAATCCTTCTTAGCTCTCCGCCATCGCCCCGTCGTCCGCGTCCAGGTGCTCGCCACCTTGGGCATGTTAGGAAAACTAAAATCGTCCTCGTTGCTGAATTCGCTGGCAGATCCTCATCCCGGCATTCGCATCGAAGCCCTCCGGCAAAGCGAACCTTTCGCGAAAGCCGGCCACGAAGAACTTTTCGCCGCGGTTTGCGGCCTCGCACACGACGGCGACCCACGCGTCCGACTCCAAGCCGCTTTCACTCTCGGCGCATGGCCCTCAGAAAGAAACACCCCGATCTTGTCTCGGATTGTCACCCGCGACGCCAAAGACGATTGGATCCGCGCCGCCGTGATGTCGTCGCTCCGACCCGAAAGCGACTTATTCGCCACCTTGAACAAATCCGAAGAACTGAAGATTCCGATACCGAAATTCCTCAGCCAACCAAGTACGGGCGACCGCGCCAAAGTCATCGCGCGGTATGCAGACATTACAAAAACGAAGGGTGATTCCAAACGTGGCCAAGCCCACTTCCAAAGCAATTGCGCCATTTGTCACCGCTATCAGGGAGAGGGAAAGCAACTTGGTCCCGATCTCGAATTGGTGCGTGGAAAACCATCCGATTGGCTCCTCGGTGCGATCCTCGATCCCGCCGCCGTGATAGAGGCCCGCTACGCCGCCCACACCGTCACCACAAAGAAAGGGGAGTCTTTGACTGGGATCATTGCTTCCGAAACCGCCAATAATCTCACCTTCCGCCTCCCCGGCGGGATCGACCATCCCATCCTCCGTTCAGAGATCCGCTCTTTCACAAAAACGGGCACCTCCCTCATGCCAGTTGGCTTCGAGGCCGCCCTCGATCTTCAGGCCATGGCGGACCTCCTCGCTTGGTTGAATTTCGATTCTGCAAAATAGCGGTTCCGCAGGGTAGCTTCGCAAAGTCCTTCTGGGCACTCGCCCAACCCGTAACCTGGTTTGGATTTTCATCTCGGTTCGAAATGAATTGTGATTGAGGTATCTCGGGTGTCTCGGTGAGAGTTCGACGATTCCTCTCGATTGGTATTGGGGAAATGAGCGGTGACTTAGCCCGCTAGTGCGAAACTTGGGTTAGCCCAATGCGGCGTGAGATATTCGTCCATCCAAGGCCTCTCCCAAAGCACGGAGAGAGAGCCCACTCATCAGGCGAGCACATACATAGCCCTTCGCTTTTTAGTTTGCTCCTTTGGGCGCGTCCGGGCCTATCGCGATGTCGTTGTTCACAGTTGGATGGATGACAGCGGATCGAAGCGTCAACACGCAGCGTTCGTAGTCATTGGACTGAGTAATATTTTTATCAAGGTGGCCGCGATCTATTTTTCCTTTGATGAGGACGGCGGCATGGTCGGGTTTTCCGTTTCCAAACAGAGTGACGTCGTGGAGATCCTCCAATGGGTTGAGATTGAAGATTCCCTCGATGTTGGCGATTGCCTCGTCGTGCTCTTTGGTGACTTCGCTGATGATGACTTTGCCGAATTTGCTTTCGCTGATTTTTTCGAGGTCGAGATGGAGGTACCATTCGGCGCTTTCGGGGACGCGGGCCGAGTCGAATTGGCCTGCTTGGAGGAGAGGCGCGGCAGGAGAGTAGAAAAAGAGTCTTCATAATCACCGGGAGTACGCCGGGGACGATGAAAAGGTTACAGCATTCTAGCGGACGATCTTCACCATGATGGCCCGGTGGTCCGAGGCGTCGTAGAAATCGACGGGGTCGACGATGTAGCAGCCTCTGAAATCCATCTCGGGCTTCATGGCCTGTGAGAAGAAGACGTAGTCGAAGCGGGCATACTGATCCTGATACTTCCAGTAGTGGGTCCAGAACTCAGCGCGGGAGTCCTTGGCCCAGACGTCGTCGAGGTAGCTCTTTGTGCTTCTTTGTCCCCGGATGGATTTGATGGGAGCTTCTCCCTTGGTCTCATTCATATCGCCGTAAACGATGATGCGGGCATCGGCATTTTTGGCGATGATGGCATTGCAATGTTTTTTGAGAAGCTGGGCTTCATTGAGACGCATGAGAGCTTGGTCGGCGTCTGGAACTTCACGCTTCGACTTCAGATGGACGCCGATGAAGTGAGTGGGGCCTCTGGGGAGTTCGATGGTGGCATCAAGGATTCCTCGACTCATGAACATTTCATTCCCATCAAGGGTATATGGAAGAGTCTCCTGCGAGTTGCGAGCGATGATGGGAAAGTCGGAAAGGATTCCGAGACAGCGAGTTGGGTCTTTTCCGCCGGCATGCTCGAGATGGGGGAGGTCGAGCCCAGCCTTCTTGAGGCGAGACTGGAGGTCGCGAAGGTCATCGATGGTTCCGATTTCGCAGACACCTAGAATGTCGGGTTTTTCAGAAACGATGATTTTGATAAGAGCGTCGATTTCTTCTTCAGGCTTGCTGCGGTCCTCTTTTTTGCCGCCTTTTAAATAGCGGGACATGGTGAGGTAGTTCTTCAGGTTGTAGCTGAGAAAGCGAATGCCCGGGGTTTCGGGAGCAGGTTCGTCTGCTTCCGCTTTCTGAGGCTTCGAGGGAGCTTTTTCTTTGGTAGTGGTTGTCGTGATCTTGGGTTCAACCTTGGACTCGGAGATTTCGAGGGAAGTGGGCTCGATTTTTTTACACGAAGTGCACAAGAAAAACGCCCCGAGGAGAATCAACGGAGCGCTTTTGAAAGTCGATTTCAGTGAAGAGAGCATCAGCTGTCGTGGGGTTCTTTTCCTTTGGCGTCTTTGACGTCGATGTCGTTGGCCTTTTTAGCGGCCTCCTCTTTGTCGAGATCCTCAGAACCCTTGCGGATTTCGTCCTCGAATTCTTCACGGGCTTTCCGGAATTCACCGACACTCTTACCCACACCGCGCGCGAGTTGAGGGAGTTTCTTGGCACCGAAGAGAAGGAGAAGAATCAAGAAGATGAGAACCATCTCCTGGGTTCCGAGTGAGCCGAGGAAGGCAATATGAACGTTCATGTTTGTAAGTTAATGGGGAATAGCCGGGCTTGCAAGGGATGAAACGGTAGATCTCTTGGCAACATTTCAGAAATTCTCACCTCGCTCCAATCTTATCCTGATGCTTTTCTCCTCACGTGAGATTGCCAGTGCACGAGGTGGAAAAAGAGATTAGGGCCGCGGTGAAGGCGAAGTCAGGTCGCCTCTTGCTGAAAGCCCCCACGGGGTCCGGGAAATCGACGACCGTGCCGCCGATGGTTCGGGGGGAGGTGGACGGGAGAGTTTTGGTGGTGCAGCCCCGAAGAATGGCGGCGCGCTTGCTCGCGGAGTATGTCGCAAAATGCGAGGGGACGCGCTGTGGCGAAGGGGTGGGTTACGCGGTGCGCTTTGACAGCCGTTTCAATCGAAATACCGAGATCATTTATATGACCGATGGCGTCCTTCAGCGCATGCTTTTGGATGATCCGGAGTTATCGGGGGTGGGGGCGGTGATTTTCGATGAGTTTCACGAACGGCGTTTGGCATCGGATCTGGCGCTTGGTCGAGTCCTTGATCTCCAGGAATCGCTGCGCCCGGATCTGCGGGTGGTGGTGATGTCGGCGACGCTCGAGATCGGAGGGTTGAAGGGTTTTCTCGAACCCTGTGATGTCGTTGAGGCGGGGGGACGGCTTTATCCGGTAGAGGTGAGTCACCAAGGGGAGTCGCTGGTGTCGAAGCGTCGTCGGCCCGAGCCGCGGAGTGAGGTTTGGGATCGTGTTGCTCGTTCGCTGCGCGGGGTAGTCGATGATTTGGGTCCAGGGGACCGTGTTCTCGTCTTTTTGCCGGGAATGTATGAGATCCGGCGCTGTGAAGGGATTCTGAGTCAATCGGGGTGGATACGAGGTTGGGAGATTGCAACGCTTTATTCGGCGCTCGCTCCTGACAAGCAACGTGCTGCGATTCGTGCAGATCAATCACGGCGGATCATCCTTTCGACCAATGTCGCGGAAACCTCGGTGACGATTGAGGGGGTCAAAGTGGTGATCGATTCCGGTCTCGCGAGGCAGTCGAGTTACGATGCGAACCGAGGCTTTGATTCCTTGCGGATCATGAAGATTTCCCAGGCAGCGGCTGAACAGCGGGCTGGACGTGCTGGGCGGACGGGTCCGGGAAGCTGTATTCGGCTTTGGAGCGAAGCGGATCATCGGGCGCGTGCACCCTTTGAGACTCCGGAAGTGCGCCGATGTGACCTTGCGGAAGCAGCGCTCTTTTTGAAGCAACTTGGGACCCGAAAGATTGCTGACTTTCGCTGGCTCGATGTTCCGGAGCCAGAACGTGAGCAAGAAGCAGAGGAGCTTCTTAAGCGACTTGGGGCGGTCGACTCTTCCGGGAGTCTCACTAAGGCCGGCGAGGAGATGGCGCGATTTCCGATGCATCCACGTTTGGCCCGGCTCGTTCTTGCGGGGCTGGAGTTGGGATGCGCGGGTGAGGTTCTTTTCGTGGCGGCTTGTATTTCGGGCGAGGGGATCTTCATGCGGGGAGATCGGGGGGCGAAATGGATTGATTATTTAGAGGGAGAGCCGGGGTGGAAAAACGACTTCGGCGGTGAATGGTTGGCGCTCCTGGAGGCTCAACGAGTCGATTTTTCTACCCAAGCGTGCACGGGGCTTGGCGTCCTGGCGAGGGGCGCGCGTGAGACTTGGAAGAGCTACCTACAATTCGTCAAGATCATGGAAAAGCGAGGAATTCGGGTAAAGGACCCGGACTTTCGTCAACGGGGCGAAGACTGTGCCCGAGCGCTGCTTTTGGCTTTTGGGGACCGGCTTGCCGTTCGGAGAGATGCGGGGACGGCGGTGTGTCACGTCATCGGCAAGCGGCGTGGGAAGATGCATGCCAAGAGTGCGGTGCGGCAGAGCCCTGTTTTTCTCGCGGCTGAAATCATGGAGGTTGAGGGACGCGAGCGGGTGGTGGGGCTTTCTCGCTGCGTCGCAATCGATGAGGCCTGGTTGGAAGAGCTATTTCCCGGGGAAGTGGTGGGTGAAAACGGGGCCATTTTTGATGAAGTGGCCCGTCGCGTGATGGCGGTGCGACAACGGAAGTTTCGAGGGCTCGTTCTAGAGGAGAAAAAAGGGGGCGATGTGGATCCGAACCTAGCAGGAGAGATTCTCGCGCAGCGGGTGATCGCGGGAGATTTGAGTCTCAAGAAATGGGACAACAAGGTGGACCGCTGGTTGGCGAGGCTTCGTTTTTTAAGCGCAGCGATGCCTGAATTGGAATTGCCGGGATTTAGCGAAGAGGATCGTGAGATGGCGATCGCTCAAATTTGTGCGGGGGCGACGACCTTTAAAGAAGTCCGGGATCGCGATCCTTGGCGCGTTTTGCATCAGTGGCTCTCGGCGCCCCAGGGGCAATCGCTTGAGGCTTATGCGCCCGAAAAGATCAAACTCAGCAACGGCATTTCCACCCGGGTGAACTATCTCGATGGCAGTGAGCCCTGGATTGAGGAAAAGGTGCAGCGTCTCTATGATGTGCAAGAAACTCCCTTGATCGCGAACGGCCATCCCCTGGTGGTCAAGGTTCTCGCTCCCAATCAGCGCCCTTGGCAGACCACGACCGATCTTCCGGGATTTTGGGAAAGGGGATACGAGCAGATGAAAAAGGACCTCGCCGGGAGGTATCCCCGCCAGAACTGGAGGTAGTGCATTTTATTTATTTTCAAATTCGGGGTGTCTGACACATTTCCCCCTTATGAAGTTTTTCCTTCCTCTTCTTCTAACTCTAAACCTCTCAGGGGCGGATAAGCCGAATCTGCTCTTCATCTTCGCCGATGATATGACTTATGAGGCCATCGGCACTCTGGGCAATAAAGACATCAAGACGCCCAATCTGGATCGCCTTTTCGAAAGCGGCACCACCTTTACCCATGCTTACAATCCGGGCGGATGGAATGGCGCGATTTGCGTGGCAAGCCGGACGATGCTCATGACCGGTCGTCAGCTCTGGTATGCCCATCGCGAGGAAAAAACTCTGAATACGGAATTTGTGCCGGCCCAGAAGACCTGGCCACAGATGCTTTCGAAAGCGGGCTACGAAACTTATATGACGGGGAAGTGGCATGTAAAAATCCCGGCCGATACGATCTTCGATCATGTCGGGGATGTTCGTCCTGGAATGCCTCGGGATCGGAAGAACGCCTACAATCGCCCACTCGTGGGCCAGCCGGATCCTTGGGATGCCACCGACAAGAATGAAGGCGGATTTTGGCAAGGGGGCAAGCACTGGAGCGAGGTTGAGGCCGATACTGCGATTGGTTATCTAGATCATGCCAAGACCATCGATAAGCCCTTCTTCGTCTACTTGGCTTTCAATGCGCCCCATGATCCCCGTCAGGCGCCGCAGGAGTATCTCGACATGTATCCTATCGATCAGATGAAGGTGCCGGAAAATTTCCAACCGCTCTATCCTCATCGTAATGCGATGCAGGCCGGAAAAAATCTCCGAGATGAAGCGCTCGCTCCTTTTCCCCGGACTTACCAAGCGGTGAAGACGCACCGTAGAGAATATTATGCCATCATTACTCATCTTGACGCGCAGATTGGACGTGTTCTTCAGAAACTCGAAGAGAACGGGCAGCGCGATAACACCTACATTGTTTTCACGGCGGACCATGGACTTTCGGTGGGTCACCATGGGTTGATTGGAAAGCAGAACATGTATGATCACAGTATCCGGGTTCCTTTCGCGATTGCCGGCCCTGAAGTCGAAGCCGGTCAGAGGATTTCGGCTCCCATTTATTTGCAGGACGTGATTCCAAGTTCGCTGGAAGCCGCTGGAGCAGAAGTTCCTGAGCACGTGCAGTTTCAAAGCTTCATCCCTATTCTGAGAGGGCGCTCTGAAGGTCGTGATGCCATCTACACCGGTTACCGCTTGTCCCAACGTCAGATCACTGATGACGGTTTTAAGCTGATCGTTTACCCGATTGGTCAAGCAGCACGACTCTTTGATCTCAATGCTGATCCGCACGAGAAATATGACCTCATCGAGCAAGGAAAGCATCTTGAAAAGGGCCGGGATCTTCTCAAGAAGATGAAGGCTCTTCAGAAAACAGTGGGTGATGATTTGAGTCTTGGCAGCTATCCCGATCTTATTGTTCAAAAAGGATCGAAGTAGAGATTCAGGCACGCGTTGAGTTCGCTGACCTTGCTTCCCAGGGTTCCTAAGGACAGACTTCACGAGTGACTGAACTCCTCGCCCCCGCCGGAAACTGGGACTGTGCTCGTGCCGCGGTTGCCAATGGTGCCGACGCCATCTTTTTCGGGATGCCGCGCTTCAATGCGCGCATGCGGGCTGATAATTTTACGGAGGCCGACCTTCCCGAGTTGATGGATTTTCTTCATCGGCATGGAGTCAGGGGATTTGTCGCATTCAATACGTTGGTGTTTCCAAGCGAACTCGAAGGGGCGGTCGCGCAGATCGAGATGATGGCACGGGCCGGAGTGGATGCCGTCATTGTCCAGGATCTGGGAGCGGCGAAGCTCGTGAGAGAGATCGCGCCGGAAATCGAAATTCATGCGTCCACGCAGATGACGATCACGTCGCCGGAGGGACTTTCCTTCATCGATGAGTTGGTCGGGCTGGATCGGGCGGTGCTCGCGCGTGAGCTTTCCGTTCAGGAGATCGACCGAGTGAACAAGAATAATGATGTGCCGCTGGAAGTCTTCGTGCACGGAGCTCTTTGCGTTGCTTATTCAGGTCAGTGCCTCACGTCCGAGAGCCTGGGGCAGCGTTCGGCAAATCGCGGCGAGTGTGCCCAAGCGTGTCGCATGCCGTATGAATTGGTTGTTGATGGTGAAACGAAACCGATGGGGGAAGTTCGCTATCTTTTGAGCCCACAGGATTTGGCTGCGGTTGATTTGATCCCTGATCTCGTGGAAGCGGGAGTGGTGAGTTTTAAAATCGAAGGCCGACTCAAGAGTCCGGAATATGTCGCAGCGGTGACGCGGGTCTATCGCAAGGCGCTTGATGCGGTTGAGATCACTCCGCTGGATCGTCACATTTTAGAAATGATGTTTTCCCGTGGGCTTTCGACTGGCTGGCTGGGAGGGACCAATCATCCTTTGTTGACTCATGGGAAATGGGGAAAGAAGCGCGGTGCTTACGTGGGCGCGATTACCGCATCAGGACAAGGCTGGGTGGAAGTCTCCGATCCTGTGGTGCCGATCGATCCGGGCAATGGCTTCGTGATTGATGCCGGGGAAGATCGCAATCAAGAGCAAGGGGGCATGGTATGGAAGATCGAGGGCAATCGCTTGCACTTTGATCGTCGGGTAAAGATCGAATGGACTCGAGTGAAAGTGGGTCAGGGTCTTTGGAAGACGAGTGACCCGACACTTGATGCGGCCGTCCGCAAGACATGGAAGGGGGGACGGCTTACCGAAAAGGGAGACGCTCTCGATATTACCGTCACAGGGAAGGCCGGAGCGCCATTGATTCTGCGCTGCCGTGGTAAGGAGGTAGTGAGTGAAACTCTTTTAGAAAAAGCGGAGAAGCGGCCACTTGGCGAAGAGGTTCTGGTGGCTCAGCTGAGTCGACTTGGAGGCACGGGGTTTTCTCTCGGGAAGGTCACGAACGAGTTGGAGGGTGAGGTTATCATTCCTCTGGGGGAACTGAATCGCTGTCGTCGGCGATTGGTCGAGGTTCTTGCGGAAGAGCGGGTGGTTCGTGATGGGCTGCCGGTCTTGAAGGGACTTCTTCCTGAAGCGAAAGAGTCTTCCTCAGAAGTGGAGCTTCGCGTGCTGTGTCGTAGCTTGGATCAGTTGAAAGGGGCTCTTTTTGCCGGGACAAAATTCCTCTACTGCGACTTTGAAGATCTTAGGCTCTACAAGGATGCGGTCGGTCTTGTTCGCGAGACGGATGCCAAGATTTTTCTCGCGACTCCACGGATTCAAAAACCGAGCGAGGCGGGTTACTTTAAAATCATCGAACGGGCCGAGCCTGATGGTGTTCTCATTCGGAATCTCGGAGCAATTTCCTTCTTCAAAGATTCGAATTTGAGGCTGATTGGGGATTTTTCCCTCAACGTGGCCAACCCCTTAACTGCGAAACTTCTGATGGAGAGCGGAGGCTTTGAAAACCTCACCATTTCCTACGACCTCAATGAAGGGCAAGTGGGCGAGATGTTGGAAAAGACGCCCGCGGATTGGCTGGAATTGACCGTCCACCAGCACATGCCGATGTTTCATATGGAGCACTGTGTTTTCTGCACCTTCTTGAGTAATGGAACGAGTATTAAGGACTGCGGGAAGCCCTGCGAAACGCATCATGTTCAGCTGCGGGATCGGGTGGGCCAGCTCCATACCTTAACGGCTGACGTGGGGTGTCGAAATACTCTCTTTAACGGGCGAGCTCAGACCGGAGTGGGAAGTGTCGAAGGATTTCAAAAACTTGGCCTCAAGCGCTTCCGATTGGAGCTTCTTGAAGAAGACGAGGGAGATGCGCAGCGGCTGGTGAACGTGTATCGTCGCTTCTTTGCCAAAGAGAGAAGTGCGAGGGATGTCGCGAGCCAGCTCGGCGCGATCGAGCGTTTGGGTGTGACAAAGGGAACGCTTGAGCAGCGCCGGGAAGAAGTGCATCGTTAGCTTGAACCATATTCGACCGCTGCGGGTGGCCGACTTGGAGGAAGGCGCTAATTGTCTTGCCGATGATGCTGCCAATCATAATTCTCAGGGCGCCACTTCGCTGTGCCTTGGGCTACGTTAGATCGGATCTTCTCCCCATACCTTATGGTGTTAGCACGGACCTTTGGTGCTTTGCTTGGCTGACTGTTGAGTTGGCGTGGGACCAGAGCTTTAGATCTCGGAAACTAGACGCTCCCTAAGCCACTTAAGGCAGGCCTCATGGTCATTGAGGTCGTATTGGAAGCTCTGAAATCCAAAGTCGCGGCCGGTGGCGATGTTCTCTGGAAGGTCATCAAGGTAGATCGTCTCTTTGGGACTCAGGTCATATTCATCGATGGCAACCTGGTAGAAATCTGGATGCGGTTTGATGGCACCGACATCCTGGGAAAAATGATGATGGTGAAAGAGAGCGAAAATCGCGTGGTCGGCGAGGAACTTCTTGGCATGCAGGGCATTGGTGTTTGAGAAGAGAATGAGCCGATGGCCCTCCGCATGCAGTTTTTCTGCCACTTCCCACATGGGTTTGTTAGGAGAAAAAATATCCTGCCAAGCTGCGGAGAACTTTTCGACACTGAGGTCACTTTTTAAGAAGTTTAGGGAACGGGAAACGAATTCATCATCGGAGATGACTCCAGTCTCATAAGGATCCTTAAGAGAGAGCATCGCTTCGGGAAAATTATCGAGGTGAGCCGGGAGGACGGCATCTTGAAATCTCTCAAAATGTAAATTGAGAAGGACATTACCGATATCGAAGAGGAAGGTCATTTTTTAGGTAATAGAGAGAGGATGAATTTAGCTGCGTCCTGGGAGGCGGCTGGTCGGGCGTGAATTGCGAGGCGTTCTTTTTGAGCGCGCCACAGAGCGGCGTCATTTTCAAGCAAGCAGGCGATGGCGGATCTTATTTCGTTCGCTTTGGTGGCAAGTGAGCCGATCCCGAGCTTTTCGAGGAGGTCGATGTTTCCTTCCTCCTGTCCGGGCACGATGTGGTGCACGAGCATGGGGCATTGGGCGGCGATTGACTCATGAACCGTGGCGCCACCTGCTTTTCCAATGACAAGGTGGTGACTACTGAGCAACTCAGGGACCTGCTTTGTCCATCCTTTGAGTTTTACACGTCCGGGAAATTCTTGCTTCAGTTCCTGGGCCCGGCGATAGAGTCGGCGGACATTTCTACCCAGAACTACCGTGATTTCGGTAGGTAAACCGGGAGACTCGAGAACCGACCGCATGATCGACTTTACGTGGGGGGAGCGGGCTGTCGGAAAAAAGAGGACGCGGAAGGGGTCGATCGACGCGCTTTGATCGACGGGAGGGAGAGCTTCGAAGCGCGAGCTTACAGGAAAGCCGGTAACGATGATTTTTTCACCCGAAACACCATTTTGCTCAAGAGATGATGCGGTATGGGGGTCGGTGACAAGGAAGTGATCGGACGGGGATCGAGTCCAGGCTGCATTCACTTTCATCGAGTCAGTGACGACCGTGATGATGGGAACCCTGGGCAGGGTTTCGAAATGACGATCAAGAGGGTAGGGATAGAAGGGATAGGTCGAGACCACGAGATCCGGTCGGAATGCCTTCAGTAGTTTCCCAAGGGCATCCTCGGTTTTTTTGAGAAAGGGGAGGGGTTTGGTGAAGTCCTGTCGGTCGGTTGAATCGTAGATCCATTTCCAAACGCGAGGGGTATAAGTCGTGATTTCCCGGTAGGCGCCGCTTAAAAAGCGGTTTGTTCTGGGGCTCCCGAGGTCACAAGGGTCGGCAACACAGGCATCGACATGGGAGTCGAGCGCTTCTGCGAGATGTTTCGCGGCGCTGTTGTGACCATCGCCAAAACCGGCTGTGAGGATAAGAATTCGCGGATTAGCCACCTGAACAGGATATGTAGCGAGGATCTGGGGTTGCGTCGATTCCCATTTGTCGTTAGATTTGGGGTGCGGATACGGCAATTAAAATGGCAGATGATCAAGATGAAATAAAAGAATTACCGGAGTTCGATGAACTCATGGGATTTGTGGATTCCGATGTTGATGTTGAAGGTGATTTGGCTTTCAAGAAGCCCGTTGCGGATGTCGAACCCGATGATGGAGAGCAGAGACCTGTGCTTCGTGTGCTTGATGAGGAAAATCACCAAAAAGAAGTGGTTCGTCTGGAGGAAGAAGAGGAGATAAAGCCAAGGGATCTTTCGAGGAGGATCAAGGCTCGAGAGGATCGTGAATTTCTGAATACGGTGCTGAACGAGGGTCGGGTGGGAGAAGAACTCCTTCCCTCCATGGACCTTGAGTGGTTGGCGGAGGATAAAGTTGTTACCGCTTCTACCTCAAATGTGCCCATGGGCTGGTTTATCCTCCTTATCGGAGGGATGGCCATCCTTCTTGTTTGGGGTGCCTACCAGCTCATCGTCGCCGAAAATCCAAAAACTGCTTCCCAGACTAGCTCGGAGGACTCAGACGCATGGGCTCCGAGTGAGGGACCCATCGGGAAGGTCGCGGAAGCGCGTCAGCGGGTGGTCGCCAAAGCAACCTATGAAGAGTTGGAGGAGATGCTGCGGGCATACTTTGAGGCTGAATCATGGGAAGAAAAATTACAGTTTGTCAGGCATCCCAAGAGGGTGAAACCTCTGATGGCAGAGTACTATTTGCGGAATAAGTTGCTTCCGCGGAAGTATGAATCGGTTTCAGAATTCCTTGTCTTGTCGCTTGATCGCCTTCCCTTCACTGCGATGACAGTCGAATTTTTTGATGGGAAGGAGGCCGTTGCAGTGATGTCGGAGACGACGGTAGAAGGCCCTAAGATCGACTGGGAATCGGAGGTGGCCTACCAGCCGATGGAATTCAATGAATTCGTGAACTCGAGACCTTCCGCCGCGATGGACTTTCGCGTCTACGCCGCGAGGGATCACTATTTCGCCTATGAGTTTAAGGATGAAACGAAGTGGCTCTGTTTCAAGCTCACGGCGAGAAATAGCGAGGAATACTTGTTCGGCTACCTCCCGGATAAGAGCGATCTTGCTGTCTCCTTTCGTAAGTTGATGGGAAGCGAAGTTGACTTTTCAAGGGTCATGAAGCCTCTGATTTTACGGCTTCGTTTTCCCGAAGGCGGGAAGGGACCTCGTTCGGTGTTGATAGAAGATGTCATTTCCGATCGCTGGGCCTACACGAAAGACCCAAGTGAAGAATAGCCGCAGCAACCACGTTGGCTAATTGTCGATATGAAGATGCCCCATCTGCTTCTTATTTTGAGGATTGTTGCCGCCGGAGCCGGTTTACTTCTGCGAAGTTATGTGATTGCATCTCCAAACGCTGGGAAGAACACTGCCGACCCTGAATGAAAACAAGCGGCTGACTCCGCTTAGACCTTGAATAAATTAATTATGAGAGCCCATGCAACAATATCATTTATAGCCTATCTTTTTATCTGGAATGGCTCCCTCCTCATTGCTTCTTCTCAAGAGGCGCCCAAGGTTCTTGCCGCCTATCTAACACCCAATGAAGGAGTTAAGGGCGAAGTAGTTGCGGTTGTTCCTCCTGATGAAATTCAAAAATATATCGAGAAGGTCAAAGAGGGATCGAGCAAGAATCCGGAGTGGTTTGCTGAATATTCGGCTAAATCAAAGCCGGGAATTCCTCTTCCTTATGATGAAAAATTGGGACTCACCAAGGAGGAGTATGATCAGTATCTTGAGCTTTGGGATCAGCGGGAATTTAAAGTGATTCAGCCGGTGGGAGTCCGCCTTGAGCTTTTGGGGGACCAGTGGATGATTCGGGTGAGCGGAGCCGGGGCAAAGATTACTCTTCTTCGTTATGATGAAACGACCGATATCTTTAAGTCGCCCAATGGAAAGCTGAAGCGGATTGAGGACATCAGCGCGGATCGATCCAGTATTTTACGAGGTTGGACCGGACATGAGTGGAAGTTTGAGGAAGTCTCCACTCTTGGCAAAACGAAGGAAAATTTTGCGATCGGGCGCACCGAGGATAAAAAATTCGGCCTTTTGGTTTATCGGCTTCAGGACATCGGTGTCAACGGACGACCTCTCTACGATCAGAGTGTCCTCATTCGATTTGCCCTAAAGGAACTTAAAAAGTAGGGTTCTTTCGTGATCAATGCCGAAGACTGGGGCCGTCTCCGCCGAATCAGGCGTTGGATGTTCTGGGTTGTATTTCTCCCACTCCTCTTGCTGGGAATTGGGAATCTCATTTTATCCAGTTCCTGGGGCACGGGCTTGGTGGAGAAGCAAATTGAGGCTCGATTCAATCTGACTTGCGAGATAGCGAGCTGGTCGTGGTCGCCTTGGGCCGGAGGTCAGGTGGATGATTTGGAAATAACGTCCTCTGATGTTGAGGGCTCGTCATTTCGAGTTTTCAAGATCGACCGTATCGAGATCGATCTATCTTGGCGTTCTATGATCAAAGGCGAGAAGCGATTCGATCGCGTGGAGGTGGTCGGCGTGGAGGTGGATCTTTCTTTAGAATCCTTAAAATCACTCATGAAATCAAGGGAGGAAGCGATCGTGACAGCGGTGCCCGATGACCTGGAGGTGGTGGACGATGGATTGCACCCGAATAAGCCTTCAGACCCTGCTGATCCGAAAACTGAAGATTCCTCCTTCGAGGCTCCTGCCATCGATCAACAACCGAATGATAAACGAGCAGTAACCATTGCGCCCGTGGATGACTTTGAGGGCCTTGTGGTCTTTAAGGACGTCAAAGCACGGATTTATTCGGAAGCGGTGCCTGAGTTCGAGTTGAGATTTGATAATTTCTCGGGAGAAATTCCCCTCTGGGGCCAGGAGCGAAAAGGCCAGGTGCATTTTGAGGGCTTGCGTATCGGGAACGATGGTTCAGAGGAATCGCTTAGCATCCCTATCGTCTGGAAGGAAGGGGTCCTACAGATGAACGAGCCGGAGATGCATGTTTTGGGCCTGCGATTCAATATTAATGCAGTTCTTCGCTTTTCGAGTGGCCTTCCATTTGGGGTGCAGGTGAAGGTCCCTGAACAACAGATCGATTTCACCTCGTTGCGAAAGAACGCTCCTCCCGTCAATATTGCTCGCTTTTCATCTGATAATTCATTGCAGGGATTTTTCTTGTATCCTTCTCTTTTGAGCGGAAGTAGCCAGTCGCAGTTCGTATCCTGTGTGATCGAGGATCCCAAGGATGGAAGTAGAATCACCTTTGATCGAGGTCATAGTAATTTGATCGTTACCAACGCCGGCGTTTTTGCGAGCGATGTGCGCCTCATCGGTGATGAGGAAGCTTTTTTGGGGAATGGTTTCCTCACTACGTCAGGCACGGGAGCTGCCACGCTTCGGGTGATTGCCAATCCGCAACGGGCGGAGACCTACGAGAAGAGAGTGACAGCTACGGATCCATCATGGTCTCTGGGGCTGATTCCCTTGGTGACAGTGGATCGCTGGTATCGGGATCTTCGTTTTGAAGTGGGAACTCAGGGTCTGACAGTGGACCTTGGGGAAGGAGAAAAAGAAGTCTCTTTCGTGGAAGTTGCACGAAAATTTAGTCATGCCGGACGAGCACCAAACCCGATCTTAGTTCCATGAGAATTATCGCAGGAAAGGCAAAAGGACATTCGCTCAATGTGCCGCGTGACGTTTCTCGTCCCACGACAGAGCGGGTGCGGGAATCAGTTTTTGGCACCCTGATGGGGCGTCTCGAAGGCGCTCGGGTTCTTGATTTATACGCGGGTTCAGGTGCTCTGGGTCTCGAGGCATTAAGCCGGGGGGCGTCATCTTGTGACTTTGTCGAAAAGGATCGCGCTGCGGCAAAGACGCTCAAGGGGAACCTGGAAAAGTCGAAGCTACCGGCTGGCACGATTCATCATCGAGAAGTGGCAGATTTCCTAAAGAATTGCGCAGGGGGCTACGATCTCATCTTTGCTGACCCGCCTTATACGAATGCCTATGGTGATATAGCGGCTGAATTGGTATCGATGGAAGGGTGGCAAAAGTGGCTTGCGCCTGAGGGATTACTTACGGTTGAAAGGGAGGCTCGCGGAGAGGTTCCCCTCGCGGTGGGTCTGGAATTGCTGCGTGAGCGCGACTATGGAAGGAGTCGTATTATTATCTATCAACGGGCCTCCTAAACTCACAGCCATGTTCCGGATAGCATTCTTTCTTTATCAGCTGGTTCTGCCGGTTGTTTGCCTTTTGGTGGCTCCCGCCTGGCTTCTTAAAATGATCCGTCGGGGCGGTTGGGGATCGGGATTAGTTGAACGGCTTGGCATTTATTCGAGGGAGGCTGAATTTGAAAAACAAGGAAGCGTCTACGTGCATGCGGTTAGCGTGGGGGAGGTTCTTCTCGCTCTTAAAATGATCGAGGCGTGGCGTGCTAAAACGGGAGATCATTTTACGCTCGTTCCCACCACGGCGACCGGAATGGCAGTGGCGCGTGAAAAGGCTCCTGATTTTGTTCGTGTGATCTACGCGCCAGTAGATTTTTCCTGGCTGATGAGACGGACCTATCGGCGATTTTCGCCACGAGCCATCGTCTTGGTCGAATCAGAGCTCTGGCCAAATTTAATCCTGCAAGCATCCCGCATGGGAATTCCGATCGGAGTGGTGAATGCCCGCCTTTCTCAGCGCTCCGAAAAGCGGCTTCGCTTGTTTCGTTCTTTGGTTGCGCCCATTATCGGGAGTTTGGATCGTATCGGCGTGCCTGAAGAGGCAGATCTCTGCCGCTGGCAGGCCATCGGTGCCAAGAAGGAAGCCACTCAAGTGACGGGGAATCTTAAGTTCGATTACGAAGGTGCAACGGCTCCCAGAAGGCGCACTGAATTTGCGGGTATGATTGCCGACTTTGGGACAGATCGACCAGTTGTGATGGCTGTTTCAACCTTCACAGGCGAGGACGAGTGGTTAGCAGAAGCATTTTTAAACTGCGGAAAGAATGTTTTGCCGGTGATTGTTCCTCGCCATGCCGAGCGACGGGAGCAAGCAGCTCTTGCAATTGAGGCACTGACTGGGCGGAAGGTGATCAAGAGATCCCGTTTTACTGAACCAATGGGAGACGAAGTGTTCCTCATCGATTCGACGGGAGAATTACGTGATTGGACGGCTCATGCCGACGTCATCGTGATCGGGAAAAGCTTTCTGGCCAAAGGAGGGCAGAACCTTGGGGAAGCGATTCAGGCGGGTATTGCTGTGATCTCCGGGCCCCACATGGCAAATTTTGAGCCCCTCGTATCGGAATTGGTCATGGCGGGGGGGCTTCAAGTCGTCTCGTCCCGAGAGCAGTTGATTGCAGCTGTTCGAGACTGTTTGGAAGATTCATCGGCACAAACAGCGTTAGCGCGGACCGTGACGGCAAAACATCGGGGAGCCGTTTCACGCACGATTACACTTTTTGAGGTCGCGGAGGGGCTGGTCTCTTCCTAGAGTTTCCCTGCGTGAATTTTGCCATCTTATTCCGTTCGCTGGGCACCATGGTTCTCCTTCTCGGGGCCGCTATGATTATGTGCGTTCTGCTTGGCTTAATCGTGCCTATTGATGCCAATCATAATCCTGACCTTGTGTTGACTGATTGGGCCATTTCCCTCGGGATTACTCTCGCAGTTGGAGTTGGCTTTCGCCTTGGTGGAGCGTGGCTAGCAAAGAAGAAAACGGGAAGCTCGACGATGCGTCGGCGGGAGGCGATGGCCTTGGTCGGAATCGGTTGGGTGGTCTGTAGTCTCATTGCGGCGGTGCCTTATGTTTTTTGTAATCTGGGCCTCGATTATTCTTCCGCGATTTTCGAAGCGGTTTCGGGGCTGACCACGACGGGAGCGACCATCTTTGACGAGCTGGAAGGTCTTCCCAAAACAATTTTGCTTTGGCGTTCCGTGACCCAATGGGTTGGGGGAATGGGAATCCTTGCGATGTTTGTGGTGGTCCTTTCTGGATCGGGAGTCAGCGGTAAAACTCTCATTGGGGCTGAGTCATCCCTTTCTAATTCGGACCTCTCGAGTATTAGGCAAACGATGCGCCAGCTCTGGGTGCTTTACTTTTCCTTGACCGTTGTCGGGGGACTAGGGCTTTACTTGATGGGATTGTCTCCTTTTCAAGCGGTTAATCATATTCTCACAACGATCTCCACCGGTGGATTTGGAACGCAGAGCGATAGCATCATGGGAGATCACTTTACGACTTTGGTGAAGAGTTGGATGATTCTTTTCATGATCATCGGAGGCTTAAGTTTCCCCATTTATTTGGCCCTGATTAAGAGGCAGACCAAGGAGATTCGTGTGCGCTACGAAGAGGTTTGGTGGTATCTTGGTTTACTCTTCATTGTTTGCGTGACCATGAGCATTCTCGCCCATATCGGGTCTTTTGAAGAGAGTATAATCAACGTTGTTTTTAATGTGGTTTCGGTTTCAACGAGCACGGGTTATGCGTCTTCGGATTACGAGTTGTGGGGTGATATGGGGATCGGAGTGATGCTGGTGCTCATGATTATTGGTGGTTGTTCAGGGTCTACTGCGGGTGGTTTAAAAGTGGGTCGGATTGTGCTGTGGTTTCGCTGCGTCCGAACGGGGTTGAAGCAGAGCTTTCGGCCCCGCGCTATTCTTCCGGTAAAGTTGAATGGCCGGGCGGTAGAGGCTTCGTCCATAGCGCAGCTGCTTTTGGTGATTTCTCTCTTTGGATTCTTCGGGATTACCGGATCGATTCTCTTTCGAATTTTAGAGCACCAGCACAGCCCATTGGGAACTCTCTCTTTAATCATCAGCCTGCTTGGAAACACTGGTCCGGCTTTTGGTGAAATGGGGCCGACCGAGGCCTGGTTCGACCTGTCGGCTCCGAGCAAATTCCTCTGCTCCGGTTTGATGATCTTGGGCCGTCTTGAATACACCGCGGTCCTGATTCTCTTTAGTCGTAGCCTTTGGAAGCGCTACTAGACTTTATTTGTTACCGCTTTGAATCCAAGGGCCTAAGTCTTGCGCCAGCGTGCGATCTGGGCTTTAACATTTTCGACTGACGGAGCTCCCGGATTGGTGCGGGCCGCGAGAGCCTTTGTGAGTGAGAACACCGACGAGGCATCGGCGGTAAAAGCCGAGTCCACCTGGGTGAGGTCAAGTTTGTCGAGTGGGATCTTTTGCATCACTGACGCGGCGACTGCTTTTCCGACCAATTCGTGAGCGGAGCGGAAAGGGATGCCTTCTTTGACAAGCCAGTCGGCAAGGTCGGTGGCAAGGAGTAGGGGATCACTTGCGGCAGTTTCACACGCTTCTACGTTGATCTTCATCGCGGCGATCATTTCGGTGTTCACTCTGAGCGCGAGCGTCATGGTATCGATCGAATCAAAAAGAGGCTCCTTATCTTCCTGTAAGTCGCGGTTGTAGGTCAGAGGAAGGCCTTTGATGGCAGTCAGGAGGGAAATGAGATTTCCATAAAGTCTTCCTGTTTTACCTCGAGTCAGTTCGCAGACATCGGGATTCTTTTTCTGCGGCATGAGCGAGGACCCTGTTGTGTGCGCATCTGAAAGAGTGGCAAAGCCGAACTCACTGCTGCACCAAAGAATCAAATCTTCGGAGAGACGTGAGAGGTGGCCGCCGCAAAGGGCGAGGGTAAAGAGGATCTCTGCGATGTAATCGCGATCGGATATGGCATCCATCGAATTTGTGGTGACCCCATCGAAGCCGAGTTCCTTTGCGATAGCCTCACGGTCGAGATTGATGGTGGAGCCTGCTAAGGCTCCTGATCCAAGTGGAGAAATATTGACCCGTTTCCGGGCATCGATGAGTCGCTCCTTGTCTCGGGAAAGCATTTCGACGTAGGCCAGAAAATGATGACCGACGGTGACGGGTTGTCCGCGTTGCAAGTGAGTGTAGCCGGGGAAAACTGTTCCGGCATGGGCATCGGCACGCCCTAGAAGAGCATCTTGAAGGTGTGAAATCAGCTCTAAAATCGAATCGATGGCACTGCGGCAATAAAGGCGCGTATCAGTTGCGACTTGGTCATTTCGCGATCTCGCGGTGTGCAACTTGGCTCCTGCGGCCCCTATTTTTTGGGTTAAGGCAGATTCAATATTCATGTGGATGTCCTCCAGTTCGATCGAGAATTCGAATTTTCCGGCAGCAATTTCCTCCTCGATTTCCTTGAGTCCAGATTCGATCTTAGAAAACTCATCCTCAGTGAGTAATCCAGATTTCATTTGGGCGCGAGCATGCGCAATTGACCCCGCTATATCGTGAGGGAATAGACGCCAGTCATATGAGATAGACTCGCCATATTGTTGCACGAGATCGGCAGTTGCTTGAGAGAATCGGCCCTTCCACATGTGTTGAGTGTCCCCTGTTCTACCGAGGTATTCAAGCGTAGAGCTTATTCACATCCGGCGAAATTTGTGGAAGATGAGCTTGTATAGTTAACTTGCCTTGATAACATAGCTTTGTTATGAATAACCCGTTTCAGTCAGTCGGAGGAGGAACTAGTGCTGCTGTTTCTCCTGCATCTGTTGGATACTTGTCTCAAGAGTCCAGCAAAGAAGTAGACCCCAAGCCAGCCATGAAGACGGAAGCGGAAAGCGTCGCTCGTTCCGCTGCCACAGATGCTTCCAATGATACGCAATTCAAGAAGAGTTGGTGGAAGTTCTGGGTGAGCGAGAAGCAGGAAGAGAGTCCAGGCCTTACGACGAAATTAGAAAAGACTTTCGAGCCCGCCAAGGTCGTTGAGAACAAAACGGATTTCGGTCGGGCGTCCGAGCATAATTTGACGGAGAAAGAAAAGATCGAGAATCGTCATTCTGAGCTTCTGAGTTCAGTTGATAGTATTTGCCGGGCGCTGGAGAAAACGAAGGAGCGTCCCATTGAGTTTAAGTCTCAGGACATTTTGCCTCCGATGCCGATGGAGAACATTGATGCCCTCACCAGAAGCACTGAGAAGGTGAGTGGCGTGTTAGATCAGGTGACGGGACAGCTGGTAAATGCTGGGAAGCGGGACGATCTCATGCGTCAATCGATTGCCAATGTCGATAGTAGCTTGGGCTCGCTCACGCGGGTGAATGAAAAGTCGATCACTGCGATGGATGGAGTGAAGCAGGTTCTTGGTGGCGTGAATGTCGCGATGAAGGACATGCAGCAGGAGCTGAAGGATTCCTCGAAGCGCTACAAGGCATTGTGCGAGGAGATGCGCGAAGCGGAGGCTAAGCATTCAGATACCGTAGCCAAACTACAGCTGCGAACTCTCATCGTTGGTTCATTGATTGGTGTTGGATTGATAGGCAGCCTCATTGCGGTAGCTCTCAGCTAAAGAATTTTCATTGTTATAGTTTGTTTAGGAAAGCCACGAACCGTCTAGTGCGGTTCGTGGTTTTTTTTGAAAGAAGAATCTAAGAAGAGGGGGTTAAAATTTAGCTATTTAGGTTATTCGTCACTGGTTTTTAGTGAGTTTTTCTTTTAGCGTCTATCTCTCTTGGCATGACAGAAAAGATACATGCCAAAGTGATTTCACGAGAGAGCAAGGCGCTGCGATGGAGCCGGCGGGTTGCGTGACCAAGCTGGAACGCAGCCATCTTGCAAAAGCACCCGGCTCTCTCCACCTCCGCGAAGCGCTAGAATTGAGAACTTTAAAATAAACATTTGTCTCTTCCGGTTTGCGGAGTGGTATTAGCTTTTGACGGTGGTAGTAACTTTGCAAAACAGCAAAGGGCGCCTCCCCCCTGTAGAATGGGTATTTCCCCTAGCCAGAGACTTGGGGAAAGGGATTAAGGCGTTCACACAAAAACCCCACCTTGCCAAAGCGAGATGGGGTTTGGGAATTGATCAAGCGGGGATCTTGTCAGGAGTCGAGATCGCGCTGGGTGCTTGTGAGGATCGCTCGGTTGTTGCCGCAGGCGATCTGGATCTTTTCCATGAAGTCAGAAATCTTGACCCTATCTTTAAGAATGAGCCCGTAGCGGAGCTCGCTCATCATCCCGGCTTGCACAGATTCGACGCTGATGAGTTCGATGGCAGCAGTGTGCTCTTCGAAGATCTTCTCGAATGCGATCGAGTAGTCGATGTCGTTGTTTACCCGGATACGCAACTGGTGGGAGGCACGCTTGGGAGCAAAGGCATCCTTTTTGGAAATGAGGTAGATTGCGAGTGTTACGATGACCGTTGTAGCCAGAGTGAGGGGATACTCTCGTGCGCCGACGCCCATTCCCGTGGCCATGGCGAAGAATACAAAGGCGAGGTCTCGTGACTGACCGAGGTTTCTTCGAAAGCGGATCATCGAGAAAGCGGCGAACATTCCGAAGGCCACGGCTCCGTTCCCATTGACGACCATAATCAAAATGGTGGTTACCGTTCCGATGATGATGGTAGTGTGGACGTAGTCCTGTGAGTAACGCGTCCCTTTGTAAGTGCTTTTATAGAGAGCACCAATGAGAAGCTGGAGCACGAAGCTCATGCACATCGCCAACACCACTTCGAGTGGGCCTGGACCTGCTGAGGTCGATGAGGGAGCGAAGTCGAAGAAATCTTGAACGGCGTTTGCGATGGCGTAATCCATGTTGTGAGACGGTTTTAGTATTGAAGGAGTGTGTGTGAAACAAAAATTGAAATGAAGATGTCACTAGGCGGCGTCGTGCCCTGTGATTTGGCGGCGGAGGACGGGGTCGATCACTTCCATAGCTCTGCAGAATTTGCTGAAACTGCGGCGCATTAGTTTGATGTCACCAGCGTATTCGCGGAACCAAAAGGGAACAGGGCCGATCGATTTTACCTCGAGAATCGATTGATGGGGAGGGATAATATAGTCCTTGAAGCGCTGATCGTCTGGCTGAAGTTTTAGGATTTCGCTGCGGCACTTGAGGTCAGTATCAAAAGTGATGCGGAGCTGGCCATCGGTCGTCATGAGCGCTTTGCGGTCATAGCGGAGTTGAATGGCTGGCTCGAAAAGGCGCCGCTCAATGAGATCGTAAATCTCGGCGATGATCATGCGCTGAGAGCGGGACCATTTACGCTCGATTCGACGGAGAATTTCGTGGTCGCCTTTAGCGAAGGCGATGGCTTCTTCGACAGGGAGGAAAAGTCGTCGTTTGGCTCCGATTCCGAAGTGCTTGTGCTTGATTTCGATAAATCCAGTGGGGGGAATCTTCCCACCTTCGGTTCCGTAAATACGGACTCTGATTTTGCGGCGGCTCGCCAAGGAGCGTTGCTTTTCCCAATAGCATTCCCGTGTGGGAGTTTCGTAATACTGCGTCACGATCGGATAGCAGCCATCGGCGGAGGCCAAGCTATCGACGATGAGTCGGTCGTCCAAATCACTTTCAAATTGGTCCCTGTCATCAAGCGTGATGAGGTATTTGTATTCTGTGCGGTTAAGGCTCAAAGGTGAAAACAAGTAGGAATTATGTGACGATTGTGTAATAATCGAACTTCAAGCGTCGAAGACGATCCTGAGCTAATGATTTTCGTTTGAAAAGGAGCTAATCAGCGCAGCTGGTAAGATTTCTCACCATTTCCTAGGAGAATGGCTTCTTGCTCCGTTTGGGAGAGGGCAGAAACGAGCTCTTGAACCGTTTCGGCCCATGCCTGGTATGAATTGATACGGAGGAGGCAGACTGGCCAGTCGGTACCGAACATGACTCGATTAGCGCCGAAAATCTCCAAAGTCTCTTCGAAGTAGGCTCTCACGGTGTCGGGATCAATCTCAGAATCGGCATTGAATTCAGTCACCAAGCCTGAAAATTTCACTCCGAGAAGGTTGTCGCGTTTTGCCAGTTCCTTCATTCCCTTGCGCCACTCGGGTTGAATCCGACCATTGTGGGCCTCGGGCTTGGCGATGTGATCGACGACGATTCCCAGCTCGGCCTGTCGGTCGATCAGTTTGATGCCGACGGGAAGTTGGCGTTGGAAAAGGAGTAGATCGTAGCGGAGATCGAGCTCGGGAAGCTTAGCGAGTCCTCGGTGAAAATCGTCTCGGAGGAAAAACTCATCGGGTTCCTCTTGAAGGACGTGACGCACGCCGACAAATTTTGGATGCGGAGCGAGTCGTTCCAGATCGGCGGCTACGGCATCAGCGACGAGGGGTACCCAGCCGACAACGCCGCGTATGAGTTCACCTTGATCTGCCATCGCGAGGAGGTCATCGGACTCCTGCGTAATTTGTCGTGCCTGCACCGCGATCGTTCCAGTCACTCCGGCAGCGGAGGTCGCGGCTGCCAGCTCCGGGAGAAGCTGGTCCTGCTGAAGGGCTGTGTTTTCAGGGATCCAACCGTATTCTTCCGAGGAATATTTCCAAAGGTGGTGGTGGCTATCGAGCATGGCGCTGGAAGCTGTCAGACAAGAAAAAGGATGTCAAAGCTCCAGTCCGGCAATTGGGAATAGGGGCGCCGTGAGCTTTACGACGCTGGCGATTTGTATTTAGCTGTTAGCGATTTTCTTCCTTAAGGAGGCGTGCTATCCGTCTTTTTAAAAAGCTAAGGACAAATGTTGAATGGCCCAATAGGAAAATTTCAACAAAGAACATTTTCGTTTTTCGACCAAGGCGTTAGAAAAGGTCATGGGAAAAAAGGCTAGGTTTGAAGACTTCCGTATCGACGGTTCGGAACCATTTGATTTGTCGAATCTCCCGACCGACGTGAAACGGCTTTATGAGGATAAAGAGGACTACAAGGAGAAGTTGGGTGAGCTGACGAAGCAGATCGATTTGCGGCAGCAAGAAATGTATGCGCATGATCGCTACAGCATGTTGCTTCTCTTTCAGGCTATGGATGCGGCAGGGAAAGATGGCACGATCCGGCGCGCGATCTCGGGTGTCGATCCTCATGGAGTGCGGGTTCATTCTTTTAAAAGTCCTAACCACACCGAGCTCGATCACGACTTCCTCTGGCGCACCAGTAAGGTGCTTCCGCGGCGTGGGCACATAACGGTTTTCAATCGCTCCTACTACGAGGAAGTTCTCATTGTGAGGGTTCATCCGGAGATTCTCACAAAGTATCAACGGGTTCCTGAGGATCTCACTGAGGATCTTTCGCAAGTCTGGGAGGGGCGTTACCAATCGATCCGTGAACACGAAATTCACCTCGCACGGAACGGTACGCGGGTGATGAAATTTTTCCTCAACGTGAGTAAGGAAGAGCAGTGCCGTCGCTTCGTTGACCGCATCGACCGTCCCGAAAAGAACTGGAAGTTCAACGAGGGCGACGTGAAGGAGCGGGCTTTTTGGGACGATTACATGGAAGCTTATGAGGACGCGATCAATGCGACTGCTACCAAAGGCTCTCCTTGGTACTGCATTCCGGCCGACAACAAAATGAATATGCGCCTTCTTGTGGCGGCTGCCATTTTGAATGAAATAAATTCCCTCGACGTCTGCTACCCTGAGGTGAGTGAAGAGCGAAAGAGATCCCTAGCGGAGTTCAGGAAGGATCTGGTGGGAGATGATTGAGATTCGGAATGAACGTTGAGAGATCGGGAAGACTCGAAGTTGGCCGAGAAAGGCCCGGCCAGGGTGTCGAGGAGGTCTTCGCCGCGGCGTTTTGTAGGATTGCTGCATTTTGAATGCGGGGGAGATGGCTCCCGGGACGGGGTGGAGGTAGCGAACCTTGCCCTGGGCTTCTCCGGCTATCGGATCGACAAAGGAGAACGCATTGACCTGTCGAAAAAGAGTATCGAAAAGCGTCAAGACGCAAGTGTATGAGAGCTACGATAATCAGAGGCAGCGTAAGACCTCTGAAAAGAAGCGATGTTCAACCGCTGGATACGCAAAATCGTATGTCCGGTTTTGGGGGAGGGGTGACGGGCGTAATCCCGGGACCCCGACCCGCTCGTTAGTCCTTTGAACCCCACCAGGTTTTGTTGGGCTTGAAGTCTGGCTTGAGGAAGTTGGCGTGCTGTTTCTCAAGGCGAGGTTTCTCCTTGCTCGTGACCTGTTCCAGTTGCTTTTTCTTCTTTTCCGGATCGAAGCGGGGGTCGGGTTGAGGGACCTTTGCACCGACTTCGGTGAGGTGAGCGGTGAGCTCGGTTGAGAGACGAGTCACGATGTTCGAGTGTCGTTTCGAAACGTCGCTGACTTCGCCGATGTCCTTGGAAACATTGTAGAGTTCTTCCCGACCGTCTTCGTAGTAGCGGATCAGTTTAAAATCGCCTTTTCGAATGATGCTTGATGGCTCGCCACCTTGGTTGCCATAGTGGGGATAGTGCCAGTAGAGAGTACGGTCGCTTTTCTCACCCCGAAGAGCGGGGACGAGGGAGCGGCCATCGATATGTTGATTGGGAAGTTGCTTAAGGCCGGCGAGTTCAAGCAAGGTTGGGTAGAAGTCGGTTCCGGTAGCGAATTGTTCGGAGGTCGAGCCGGGCTTGGTGACTCCTGGAGCGCTGATGTAGAAGGGCTGACGAATGCCACCTTCCCACTGGCGTCCTTTTCCGCCGCGGAGGGGGAGGCAGGAGGTTGCAAAGGCGTCTCCTGAGGAGACACCGCCATTATCTGAGGTGAAAACGACGATGGTGTTTTGGTCGAGGCCCGCCTTTTTGAGTCCGTCCAAAACGATGCCGACGGCGTCATCCATCGATTCCATCATGCCGGCATAAATGGGGCAGTCTTGCACCTGGCGGACGGACTTGTTGCGGTCGACCTTAAAGCGTTCTTTTGCGAGTCCGGCTTTGGTGGCCTTTTTGCGATACTTTTCCCAGAGCTCCGGAGTGGTTTGGATGGGGCCGTGGACCGAATAGAAGGAGAGGAAAGCGAAGAAGGGTTTTTCGGAGTCTTTCTTGATGTAGTCGATCGTTTCGTTGGCGAGACGGATGGGGAGCGATTCTCCCGGAGGTCCGTCGGTGAGGTCGGGGTTTTTGTAAGGGGAGAAGAATCCGCCGGGAGGCGAGCCGCGATGATGGCCGCCTATATTGATCTCGAATCCGTGGTGCTCGGGTTTAGATTTCTCGCCTCCGAGGTGCCATTTTCCGGCAAAGAAGGTGCGGTAGCCGCCGTCCTTGAGCGCTTCGGCGACAGTGGTGATATCGGAGGGGAGATTCTGCAGATATTCTGTAGGAAGGACACGGTCGTTGCGATTCCATTTGGTCCCTGAGGCAGCGCCGATCCAGTCGGTTATCTGAATGCGGGCGGGATATTGGCCGGATATGATGGCGGCGCGGGAGGGAGAGCAAACTTGGCAGGCGGAGTAGCCATTAGTGAAGCGCATGCCGGATTTGGCGAGGGCGTCGATATGGGGCGTCTCGTGAAAGGTGGAGCCCTCGCAGGAGAGGTCCTTGATGCCAAGGTCATCGGCAAGGATGAAAACGATGTTGGGTTTGGCTGCTACGAGAATAGGCAGGAGGCAGATCGCAGAGAGAAAGTTCATATCGTTCCAAAACAAACCTTTCTGGCGCGTTCTTTCAAATATGAATTAGTGCTTTGATGCTCAATTACCGATTATCGGAGCTCGCAATTCTCACATTTAGGAAAAAGTTCCCTGGTTCCCTAAAATTAAAAAGACTCTGCGGCGAGGCGAGTGACAGCGGTTACGCGAGGAGGTAAATTGGAGTCGAAGGGCTTCGACGGTGGCTGGATCCAGCGGCTTTTGTAAGTTACTCGGCGGCCCGAGTGGCATCAGATCGCATTCTGGCAATCTCGGCTTCGAGACCTGGCACTTTTTGAGCATCGTCTCTAAAACGTTGCAGCTGGTATTTGAGGTCGCTGTTTTGCTGGTTCAGCGTCTGGACGGTTGCTTTAAGACCATCAATTTGGCGTAAGGTGTTTTCCTGGGAGACAAGGATGCCATTGAGGGAATCGACATCTTGTTTGATTCTCGTGGCAAGTCCGTTGGCTGATGGATTGGAGTTCTGATTAGGTTTCAGATAGATCGAATTTTTTGCCATGCGGGCTTCCTCGATTTGCGCCTTCAATTTGGCGTTTTTCTGATCTTCTTTGCTGTCCTTCTTGCCGAATTGCTGGGAGATGACAAGGAGGAGGAGGAGGAGGACAGCGGCCCCTATCACGATGCCGGTGATGAGGTTTTGATTGGAGCTAGCGGTCGCCTGTGAGGACGGTTCGTTCTGGTCTTGGTGATCGTTATCTTCTACCATAGAGTTTGGGATTACTGGTGTAGGGCGCGGAGTTTGCGCAAAAAGGTGAAAATTGAAATTTAAAAGTCACAGATCTGGAGCGATGCTCCACTGACGATATGATTGGTAAATTACTCCTAATGAGCGGAATCATTCCCGTTATTGTCTCCGTTTTCGCCCGGAAGTTCTTCTGTGACCGGACTCTCCGGCGTCATGGAGACGAGACCGTGGCCATCAATGGAAAGGAATTCGCGGAGGCGATCCTCAGTCAGGGAAAGGTCACAGGAGTGGAGATTGAGGAGAAACGGCGGCCTTTTTTACCGATTGGTCCGGACCGTTTGGTGATTTCTCCCTCGATTTGCAAATCGAAGAAAGCCCGGGATGTCGCGGCGGCTGGCTTGCTGGCGGGGCTCGTGCTGATGGCCCGGCGGCAGAAAAAGGTGGTGAGTTGGCGTGCCTGGGCGGTGAAGTTTGGCTGGGCCATGCCGAGCTTTTCCGTGGTGATCGTGACCTTTGCGACGGTGGCGACCTCGTTGCTTCCATCGATGGCGATTGGCATTGTTTTGGGAATCCTTGGCTTCGCGGCCTTGGCGCTGTGGTTTACTCTTCCAGTGGAACGTGAGGCAGCGAAAACAGTGGCTCATTTTCTCGATGACACTGCGATTGTGAATCGACGCTCCGAAGCGGAGGTTCTCTCCGAATTGGTGAGCGCCCTTGCATGGCAGCGACTGGTTCCTGGTTGTGTCGAGTGGCTCGTTCCAAAGGCTAAACCGAAGGACGTCTCACCTTGATCCAGTAAAAGAGGATCAAGGGCAGGAGCATCACGAGGAAAGAGGGCGCGAGCCAAGCGAGGCTTGCCTTGAAATCGTTATCGACTCCTTTGAGAAGCGCGGCAAAAAGCAGGCTGGTCATTCCGAAGCCGATATTGAGGGCGAGACCTTTGAAGCTCAGGACGGTGGCGCGTTGTCGGGAGTCGACCTTGGCATTGAGGTAGTGGGAGGAGAAAAAATTGAGGAGTCCGAAGCTGGCGGAAAAGAGAACGACGACCAAGACGCCGTAGTATTGCCAAGCTTGGGCAATCCCCAAAAGTCCGAGGAAGGTGAAAACGGAAATCCAGAGGTAGTTGGTGGCGAGACGCCCCTTTTCCACCATGCGCCTGGCGAGACGGGGCATGAGAATTCCCATGGCAGCAAAACTGGCTCCGATAATTCCAAAGGAACTCTCGGGTAAATCGATAAGGCGATAATATTCCGAATTCATCGTGAGGAAGAGACGCACGAGAGTATCGTGGACAAGAGCGGCGAGGATGAGGGCGAAGACGATGGGGGTGCCGATGATCCAGCCGCCGGTCTTGTGGATGCTGGTCCAGAGTGAGTCGCTGGCGAGGTCTTCCGATTGGGTGACAGGTTCCTTCATCAAGAGGGAAATCGGAAGCGCGATGAGGGCGGAAATGAGAGTGAGGTAGATGGGAAAGCGGATGGCGGTTTCCTTGGCGAAGTTGGTTCCTAGGAGATTGTTAAGAAAGGAATGATCATAAACGGCGCCGCCGATGAGCATGGCGACGACGAAGGCGCAGGAGGAGAGCGTCATGAGCCGGGCGAGAACTTTGGGCCACTGGGCTTCTTGTTCTCCCTCAGGGAGTGAGTCGTAGGCAAGGGCTTCGTCGGCTCCACTTGCGGAAGCTTCTGCGGCGCCGGAGAGGATGCGATTGAGAACCCAAACCCAGAAGATGAGATTGGCATTTCCGAAAGGGACGAAGGCGATGAGGCTCATTTCCAAAATCATCAAGACCGCGGCGATGATGATCATGGGGCGACGGCCCAATTTATCGGCGAGAGCTCCCGAGGGAACTTCCAGAAGGACAATGGAGACGGCCCAGATGGCATTCAGAATGGCGAACTGCGCCATCGTGAGACCGTAGTCGAGCTGGAGGACGGCGAAGATCGGGTAGTAGAAACGCGCGTTAAAAAGGAGCCGGAAGGCAATGAAGAGGGGGATGTTGCGCGGCACGGGAAAAAGGAGAGAAATTCAAAATAAATTCAAATTCGAGAAACAAGAAACGGAAGACGGGGAGCCGAGAGATGGGGAGTTTTTTTCGGGGAGTCCTTTTCCTCTCCTTTTTACTTGGGAAGCACCCAGATGTTTCGGAAGACGACGGGGTTGCCGTGATTTTGAAGGTAGACAGGACGGGCTTCGTCTTTGAGGGGGCCGTTTTTAGGAGAGGCGGTGGTGAAGTCTTTGGTGAGTTTTTGATTCTTGTGAATGAGGACACCGTTGAGTTTCACGGTCATTGAAGGCCAGTCGGTCATTTTACCTCCGGCATCAAACTTGGCTGCGGTGAAGTCGACATCGTAAGTCTGCCATTTGAGGGGAGGAAGGCACATGTTGAGACGGGGCTCGGCGATGGAGTAGATGCCGCCGCACTCGTTCATTTTCCCGTCGAGGCCGAAGGAATCGAGGATCTGGGTTTCCCAGCGCCCGCCAAAGTAGACGCCGCTATTTCCGCGGCCCTGACCACGGGCGAAGGGTTTGTAAGGGGGGCGGAATTCGAGGTGGAGCTTGTAGCTTTTAAAGGTCGGCTTGCTGGTGGTTCCGGTGGCTTGAAGGAGGCCATTTTCCATCTTGCCGTTTTGCCAGTGCTCGACGGAAGTGCCATCGAACAACACGGTGGCTCCTTCCGGTGCCTTGGCTCCGAGGGTGGGGCTTTCGCGTTCGATGCGAGGGAGGATGACGGGGGTGGATTTACCGATTTTAACGGTGATGTTTCCTTTTCCGAGGGTGAGGGAGAGGGGGGCTTTTTTGTCGGGGATGAGTTGGTTTTCTTTTCGGGTTAGGTTGTAGATCGCACGAGAGTCTTCTTTTTTCCAGCCTTTGCCGGGGAGGCCATTTTCGAGGAAGTAGGCGGTAAATTTTCCGTCGCCGAGGGCTACGAGTTGAATGCCAACGGGTGCGCCTTCTTTGTAGTATTCGCCTTGGATCGAAAAATCAGGGTTTTCTTTGGCTGCTTTTTCGGGGTCGATCCAAGTGGACTTGGGAGATTTCTTGTCCTCGGCTTGGGCGGAAGCGAAGGCGAGGAGAGTAGTGAATAGGAATAGTTTCATGATGGTTTGATTTGTGATTTGGCGGCGGAGCGAGGCGATGAAAGGTTACTGGCCGTTTTTCCCAGGTTTTCCCCAGGTCGACTTAAGTTCACAAATGGTAAGCTGGTGAACCTTGCAACCCACGATTTGTTGGGTCCAGGGGGCGAGGCGGGGATCTAAGATGAGGGAAGCCGTGATTTCGCCGAAGTGGGAGAAAGCTTCGACGGACATGCGGTCGATGAGGAGGCGGAGGGAGATCTCGCCATCGCGGGGTTTGAGGTCGCGGCAGAGGAGGGGCCATTTTTCGAGAAAGCCGGTGATATCGTGCTGAGTGTCAATCCTGCCATTCAAGGGACCCCTTCCGAAGGTCTCACCGGCGACGAGCCAATCGCCGTAGGAAGGGGTTTCGAAGTCGGTAACAACGAGGTCCTCCGCGACAAGAGAAAGCGCTGAGCAGGCAAGGGTGAGGATCGCTTTTGCGGGAAGAGTCACGGCAAGTAGTATCGCTGAATTCTGTGCGAAGGACAATTCAAGTCTTTCGGGACTTCCTTTCACTGACTGATTTCCTTAATTGACGACTCTAATCTCTATCTCGCGAACGATTTTGAGCGGAATAATTTTTATCGCAACGACGGGGAAACCTTTGTTGATTTGGCTGATGCGCTCGGCGTGGAGGATCTTTCGGCGGGAATGGGAATCACCTGGGGGGATTTTAATAACGACGGGAGATCTGACGCCTAAGTGAGCAATATGTTCTCGAGTGCAGGGAACCGGATCGCTTATTAGAGGCAGTTTCGAGAAGGCGTTTCGGACGACGGCCGTTCAGAAATTGTCCTGGCTACTTGCGACATCGAAGGATGATTCGCTGCGCGATGGAGAAGAAGCAAGCCGTCTCATCACGGAGCTTGTTTCTAGGCCAATTCTTTCCGGCACTTTTCGAGAAGTGCTTTGGTGGCCTTGATGCCCTTTTCTTCCGAGAGCTTTCCTCCTTCGTATTCGACGCCAACCCAACCGTGGTATTTGTGGTCGAGCACGATTTGGAGCGCCTTCTTGAAGTTGGTTTTAGTTTCATCCCCGGCTTCGTTGAAGTCGTGAGATTTGGCCGAAACTCCTTTGGCAAATGGCATGAGCTCTTTGAGGCCCTTGTAGCGATCGTAGCCGTGGAAGTTTCCGAAATCGGGAAGCGAGCCGCATTCATCGAGGCCGACGTCGCCAAGGACTTTGGCCATCCATTCTCCATTGGAAGAAAGCCCGCCGTGGTTCTCCACGATGATGTTGATTTGGTGATCTTGGGCAAAGGTGGTCAGGGCGGTGAGGCCTTTGACGCAGTTGAGTGCTTTTTCGTCGTCGGTCGTGCCTTCTCCATGTGAGTTCACGCGGATGGAGTGGCAGCCGAGGAACTTGGCGGCTTCAACCCATTTCTTATGCTGGTCGACGGTTTTCTGTCTTTTGGCATCGGTGCCGGCGCCGAGGTGGCCTTCGCCATCGACCATGATGAGGACGTTGCTCATACCAAGATCGGAGACGCGCTTTTTGAGCTCGTCAAGATACTTCATGTCCTTGGCCTTGTCCTTGAAGAACTGGTTTACGAATTCGAGGCCGAGGATGTCGAAGTTCTTCTTCGTGAACTCGGGCCATTCCATATTGGTCAACTTTCCGCCCTTGAGCGCGCGGTGGTTGGACCACTGGGCGAGGGAAATTTTAAAGAGAGACCCAGGGTCCTTCTTGTGGGCTCCGTGGTGATCGGCTAAGGCTGAAGCGGTTAGTGAAGCGATTGAGGCGTGAATAAATTTTCGACGTAACATTAGGTGATATTCACGCTGGAATGCTGGCAAGGAAAGGTGAAAGTTCAGTAATGAGTATAACGACCAAGCGAGGGGACGAGGGAACTACTGATTTGCTTTTTGGAGGGAAGTCCTCAAAGACCGCTTCTCAGGTAGAAGCTCTCGGTGAGGTCGATGAACTGAATGCGGTGCTGGGACTGGCTCGCGTGGCAATGGATGGCGAAGCGGCGGAAGTGATCGACCAGATCCAGAAGTGGTTGGTGACACTCATGGGGGAGCTGGCGATGCCCGAGGGAAAGGACGAGGCTTATGAAAAAGCGGGCTTTGGAAGGATCACGGAGAAGGAGATCGAGTGGGTTGAGAATTTAAGTGGGGGAATCGAAGGAGATCGAAAATTTGAGGGCTGGCTTCGGCCGGGAGAGACCGGAGGAGAGCTGGCGGCAAGATTGCACCTGGCGCGGACGGTGGCTCGAAGGGCGGAAAGATCGGCGTGGAAGGTTTCGGAAAAGGTGGCGACGCGGGAGCTGCGGATTTTTCTGAATCGGCTCTCGGATGCCTTTTGGCTGATGGCGCGAAAGAGTGAGGAGGCGCTAGGATAGCGGTCCCGGCTGTCTAATTCTGAACGGCCCGGACGCGGAGGAAGCGCTCGGTGGTGTCGACAATTTTAAGACCAAGTAATTTGGGGTTTGCACTTGCCGTCAGGGGGATCTCCTCCATGGAAGATGATCATATCGGTCTTTTCCGAGGGGACGGAGAAGCTCTTTTCTTAGACGAGGGTTTTGTATTCGTCGGCGAAAAGTTGGGCAGGGGTGAGAGAAAGTATGAGTGATTTGATGAATGAGCGCATGATTCCGGTTTGAGGTTGTTATTGGAACCTCTAATCGAAGTTAAGCGAGACGCCTGATCTACAGCAGGATGAGCTTGGTGGAGAGTCGGAGTTTGAGCTAAGCTTGCCGCATGCAAAAGGTTGTTTGGATGATTCTGGATTCGGTGGGGATCGGTGGGGCTCCGGATGCGGCTGAGTTTGGCGATGAGGGGAGCGATACCTTGGGGCATATAGCCGAGTGGTTTTTGGAGAACGAGGGCCGGGCTTTGGCACTTCCTAATCTTGCGCGATTGGGTTTGGGAGAAGCATATCGGCTCGTGCATGGGAAGCTGCCAGCAGGGTGGGAAAAAGTGGAGACGGTGGGTTTTTTCGCGGCGGCAAGTGAGGTGTCGACCGGGAAGGACACTCCGAGTGGGCATTGGGAAATGGCGGGAGTTCCTGCGACTTGGGATTGGGGCTACTTTCCCAAAGTGGAAGAATGTTTTCCAAGGGACTTGTTAGAGAAAATTTGGCAAGTGGGGGACTTGGAAGGTTCGCTGGGGCATTGCCATGCGAGCGGTACAGAAGTGATCAAGCGACTTGGAGAGGAAAGTGTGCGCACGGGGAAGCCCATTTTTTACAGCTCGGCGGACTCGGTCTTTCAGATCGCGGCGCATGAAGAAGCCTTTGGCTTGGAGCGCTTGTTGGATCTTTGTAAAAAGGTGCGTGAGTTGACGATCGAGATGAATGTGTGTCGGGTGATAGCGCGGCCTTTTGTCGGAGAGCCTGGTGCTTTTGAACGGACGGGGAATCGAAGAGACTACGCGGTGAGGCCGCCGAAACCGACGGTGTTGTTGCGCTTGGTGGATGACGGGAAGAAAGTGGCGGGAGTGGGAAAGATTGGTGACATTTTTGCGCATACCGGGATGTCGCTTGAACTCAAAGCAAGCGGGCATCCGATGCTTTGGAACCGGACTCGAGAGGCCTTGGAGGAAGCCGATTTGGTGATGACAAACTTTGTCGATTTCGACATGCTCTTCGGGCACCGCCGGGACCCGAAAGGATATGGAGAGTCCCTGGAGGAGTGGGATTGGGAGTTGGGTCACTTTTTAGCGGAGCGAGGAGACGACTTGATTGTGATCACCGCCGACCACGGAAACGATCCGACTTGGGAGGGAACTGACCACACCCGTGAGCGTGTTCCTGTCTTGATCCATGGTGTTGGAGTGGGAAATGGCGGGATTCGAGGGACCTTCGCGGATGTGGGAGCGACGATTGCGAAGTCCTTTGGACTCAAGATGGACGAAGGTGAATCGATCTTGTAAGGTTCCGACATGGCCACTCCACATTTGGAAGCTCAGGAAGGTGAATTCGCCGAAACCGTGTTAATGCCGGGCGATCCGCTCCGGGCGAAATTTATCGCAGAGACTTTTCTCGATGAGGTGAAACAGGTGAACGGGGTGCGCAATATGCTCGGGTTTACCGGCACTTACGAAGGGACGAGGATTTCGGTGGTGGGAAGTGGCATGGGGATTCCTTCGATTTCGATTTATGCCAAAGAGTTGATTACGGATTATGGGGTGAAGAACCTGATCCGGGTTGGGAGCTGTGGAGCGGTTTCCACCAAAGTAAAAGTGCGCGACGTTCTCATTGCAATGGGAGGCTGCACGGACAGCGGAGTGAATCGGGCTCGCTTTGGTGGGTATGATTTCGCGGCGATTGCAGACTATGATTTACTGGCCGCGCATGTGGAAGCGGCCAAGGAGCTGGGGGTGCCGGTGAAAGTGGGGAACATCTTTTCGGCTGATCTCTTTTACACACCACAGCCGGAGATGTTCGATCGCATGGAAAAGATGGGCGTCTTTGGGGTGGAGATGGAAGCGGCGGGGCTTTTTGGAGTGTGCGCGGAATTTGGAGCGCGAGGGATGGCGATCTGCACGGTGAGCGATCATATTCGCACGGGCGAGAGCACGACGAGTGAGGAGCGCGAAAAGAGCTTCACCGATATGATGAAAGTGGCCTTGGAAGCAGCGAGAAAGGTGGCTTCGAAATGACTGATCAAGAACTGCTAAAGATCGCGGCGCAGGCGAAGGAGCGGGCTTATGCTCCGTATTCGAAGTTTCTTGTCGGGGCGGCTCTGCTGGGAAAATCAGGAACGGTTTACGAGGGATGTAATGTTGAGAATGCTTCCTATGGGCTGACCAATTGTGCGGAACGGGTGGCGATCGGGGTGGCCATTTCTTCGGGTGAACGGGAGTTTGAGGCGATTGCCATTTCCGTGAAGGGTGGGGGGAGTCCTTGCGGCGCCTGTCGGCAGGTGCTCAACGAGTTTACCCCCAAGATACGCGTTTTGATGGGAGATGAAGAAGGAAATTTGGTGAGGGAGAGATCGCTTGATCAGCTCCTTCCTGAAAGTTTCGGGCCTGACTCTCTATAGTCCCATAGGGGATTGGAGTCCGAAGGATGCGGTAAAAGCGAATCTGCCCTTTCGGGTCGGAGGTGTTGGTGGAATCTTCAATTCCTATGATCGCATCGATTTTCACTTCCGGGACTCTGGTGGCGACGTGATCGTATCCTAGATTGAAGGCGGCGAAGGTGAAGGGATTGGTGGGACGATTGAAGCCAATCTAAGCCGTTTGGAGAAGAGGGGGGATGAGTTCTGCGTCAATTGATTGGGCACCCGCAGAATTGTCGTTCGATTTCCAGCCGTCGGAGCCTACACATTGATTGTTTCCGACAGGAAAGACGTCGAGATCAGCTTCATACAAAAGATCTGCATGCACCAAGGGGCTGAGGAGAATGAGGGGGATTTTTTAATGGAAGAAGGGGGCTCACAACGGGCGAATTTCAAAAAATAAGCGCGGATGTGCGGTCACACAAGAAGGTAGCCTTTTCAGGCTACCTTTCAACTTGCTTGGGGGGGCAGGCAAGGGGGATAAGCGAGATTACTCGCCTCCTTTTTTACGGTGGCCTGGGCCACGGTTGTGATCTTTCGGGCGGAAATTTCCGCTACCGTTAGGTGAGCCGTCGTGACGAGGGTAGGGGCGGAGACGCGCGTTGAATTCTTCGAAAGAAATATCACCGCTTTCGTCGGAATTGAGACGAGCGAAGATCTCTGCGATCATCTCTTTAGGAGCATTTTCGAGGTGAGGAATTGCGGCAAGTTCTTCGAGGGAGAGGCGTCCATCGTCACCAGCGATCTCTGCGAACTTCTCAGCGCGCTTGTCTTCGATGGCAGCGCGGATTGCGTTACGAGCTTCTTGACTCTCTTCTTTGGAGATTTTTCCGTCACCATCGGTATCAATTTCAGCACGGTTTGATTCACGAGCGGCCTTGCGGGCTTCTTTGATGGCTTGACGCTCTTCTTCGTCAATTTGGCCATCTCTGTTGACGTCATAATGGTCGAGGAATTCTGGAAGGGTGCCGTCACCGAATAACTTGTCACCCGCTTGTGCGAAGGAAGCTCCTCCAAGAAAGATTCCGATGACTAGGGTTGATTTGAGGTTCATGATTCTTTTTCTGAGGTTTTGAGAAAGTGATTTTTTCGATTGAGATCGTCGCGTTCATGTGAAGAGACGCGGGAAGATGGATCGGGGTTACAAAAAAAAGGTTTTTTCGATTCCTTGTAAATCCAAGGGATTACGCGGTTCTTTTGTGCAGACTATTCCTTTGGAGAGGAAAAAGGGGACAGATTACTGTCTGAGGAGCTCGAAGAGATTTCCTTCGGAACGGGTCGAGGCTTCGCCGTCGACGGATGCAGGTCCATCTGAGGAGGTAGTGACGCCCGCCTCAGAAGTTGGGTGGGCTGCTACGGCGACCATCGCACCGTTGTTGATGGCGTCGTTGAGGTCATCCTCAAGTTGGCCGACGACGTCTTTCCACCAAGCCTCGTCGTCGATCGACGCTTCTGTAAGAGCATCTTGTTGATCGGAATCGAGCTCGATATAAATGCTATCGTTCAGGGTGGAACCTACATTGACTCTTGGCAGAGGCTGACCATTCACAAGGATCGCGGGGTGAGCTTGCTTGTGATGAGCGACGATCAGAGGGAAGATATCCCGACGTTGGTTATTGGTGAGGTAGTACTTTTCGGTGAGCTTATCAAGTTTGTTCCGGCTTTCTTGCCGCGTCCGGTTCACAATGGCATTTACCTTTTGCAAGTCAGCGTCAGTGAGATTCGAGATGGATGAGCTGGTGAGGCCAAGATCGTGATCGGAGGAATCCACGATCCGAGAGGAATTCGCTCTTGCTGCGCGGCTTCGCGATTGATCCAGATTTACTAATTTTCGTTCTGGAGCATTTTGGGAGCTTGCAAAGAGTTGATCACCAGCGGCCTGATAGTAGTCGTCACTCTGGAGAAATGAGATCGAAAATGCCAAGGTCCCAGCGACAACAAGCATTGTAATACCGAGGGTAAATTGGGAGCGCGACATGAAAAATGGAGGCTAAGAAAAGAAAAAATAATTGTGTCTTATCGATCGATTAAAAACGCGAATTGATGGCACGTTGCAAGCTTTTTTGATCTTTTTTTATTTCCTCCTGCTGCTGTTCGTTCAGATGGGGTAGCAGTCGTTCGTGGAGTTCGAGGAGGTGGAGGTAGTAATCCCCGAAGGCCTCATCACGGCTGATCTGGATTTTTTCCGAGGTGATTTGGACTTCATTGGAGACGAGGTTTCGCTGCTCTTCGGTTAGCTTGAGTGATGAGACGATGCGCAGTAGGGTGCTCTCTTCCCAGGAGGAGGCGTCCTCAGCCGAACGACCGACAAGGATTAGGGGCGCTGGTTGCTTCCGGTTTTTCTTAGTCCCGAGTAGGAAACCGACACCATAACCGCAAAGAAAAATTGCGAGAAGTGCCATGAGAATAGTGAGGTAGTCGCGGAACTTGGGTTTCATAATGCGGTTGGGAAGACTGGAGGTTCGGGTAGGATGATGGGGCCTTGCGGTGGAGCGTCATCATGAAGGTTAAAGAGAACGAAGAGAAAGACCAATCCTGCGGTGATGGCAGCGAGGAGGGACCATTTTCGCCATGTGAGAGTGAGCACGAGTTGATGCACAGTTGTGCGAAGATTCTTCACGCTAATGCGGGGAAGCTTTGGCTCCGGTTCCTCAGGGGAGGACTTTGAGGCATCGATAAGACGTTTCCAGGGATCTTCGGAGGAGTTCATCGCTTAGTGGTTAGGTTCGAGCTTTTTAAAGTGGTCGGTGAGCTTACGTCTTGCGCGCATCGCAGTGATTTTAACTTTCGAAACGCCCCATCCCGTATGATCGCAGATATCTTGTATGCTCTTTTCCTCGAGGTCGAGAAGGCGGATCACGATTTGCTCGCGGGGATTGAGGGTGGAGATGAGGCGATCGAGGAGTTCCCGCATTGCTTGGAGGCTTTCGGTTTGCTCGCTGGATTCGTCTGCGAGGGATTTTTCGATCAATTCCGCTTGGGATTCGCCGAGATCGGAGAAACTCACAAGGGGGCGCGCTTTGTGGCGTCGGAGCCAGTCGTAGCAAGTATTGATCGTGATGCGTGAGACCCAGTGTGGAAAAGGGCTACGAGAATCGTATTGATCGAGCTTAAGGAAGATCTTGGTGAAGGCATCTTGTGCCAAGTCATCGTGGTCCGAGGAGGTGCGGACCTGGTTTCGGATGATGCGATAAACTTGAGGCGTGAGGAGGTCGACAAGTTCACGCCAAGCGGACTCGTGTCCCTCCCTGATATTTTCGAGGAGGTCCCCGGGAATACCGCAGTCGTCACCCATCAGAGGTTATTTAAATTTTGAACTTTCGAGGAAGTCATACCACTCTTTTTCGAACTCTTCATCATCATCGTAGCCGAAGGATTCGAGGAGAAGCTCCTTGGTTGCCTCTTCTCCGTCGCGGACAGCGGCGACGAAGGCCTGGTATTTTACGAGACGTTCTTCATTGCTGACCATGAAGTGGGTAAGGGCGAAAATGTAGCCCGATTCGTTGGGAGTGAGCATGGTGATTTTAGTTTCCATCACTCCCTGAAGGCTGACGCGCTTGTCTTTCTTGCAAAGCTTACGAATCACAGGTGGCCAGGCATCTTGTGGACCCAGCGTGCCGCCTTTGACTGTCTCAGCCTTGCCGTCTTCCGAGGCGTAATACTTGTCAAAATCGAGGTAGAGCACGCGGCATTTTTTGAAGACGAGATGCTCAAGATAGTAGCCGATTCCAGCGCCCATCCAGAAGGGCTGTTTTCCTGTGCGGGCCTGACCTTTGAGAAAGTTGGAGCCGGCGATGTGGACAAAGATAGCTGATTTATCCTGCTCGTCGCCGCGACCTGATGACAGGGCATCGGTCTTGCAGATGACCATAAAACGGTTGTGAGGATCGGCGTAGTTGCCGACTTGTTTGGTGAGATTGACCTGATCGATGCTCCAGTTGTTTCTCTTAGCATCTGCTTGGACGACCTCATGAAAGGTGTTTCCGTCGGCCACCAGATAGACGGTGTATTTAAATTGTTCTCCTTTTGAGGGGTCAGCGCCTCCGGGAGTTCTGAACTCCTTTTTTTCGAAGTCAGTGACAAGGGAAGGTATGATCTCGCTCATTTCCTTCCAGACTCGCTTGGCTAACTTGCGCGCTGGATCGTGGTCGGTATGAAAGGAGCGAAGCATGAAATGATCGGTTTCTCTCTCCTTCCACTTGATGCTTGGGAAATGCTCCTTTTGGCCGAAGGCAGGAAGCACTGAAGCAAGTGCGAAGAAGGAAACGAGAATCTTCATACAATAAAAACATATGATTTCGGAGGGGAGGCGGCAATGCAGGATCTCACAAATTCTCAAAACTCTCATTAATTGGGCGACCCATCTGGGTGAGTCGGAGGCAGCGACATGCTTGGGAAGCGACTTCCAAATTCCGCCGATGGCGGGAGTCAGCATCAGCGTATTGCAAAAAATCACGATGCAGTTGGCCGATCATATTTTTTGTGAGCGGGATTTTACCGGAGTGGGCAAAGAGTTTTTATGGGGTCTTCGGAAAAAGAACCGTTTATGATCCAATTTAATCCATCAATCTCCAATGAAGATTAATGTGTCGTTTTTTCTGTATTCTCTTTGCTTCAAAAAAAACGGGGCCTTTTTGGGGCCCCGCTTTTTAGAGAGGCTTTGTGACCGGGATGGTCACGCCACTGGCTTACTTGTGGTTCACGCGGGCGAACTGCTTCAAGCGGAGGCCGTTGAGGGCAATAAAGCCGGTGGCGTCGTTTTGATTGTAGGCTTCTTCCTGGCCGCCTTCCATCGTGGCGATGTCTTCGTCGTAGAGGCTGTTCGGGGAACGGCGACCGGCGTTCATAATGTTGCCTTTGTAGAGCTTGAGGCGGACTTCGCCGTTGACCGTCTTTTGGGTCTCGGTGACGAGGGCCTGGAGGGCGTCGCGCTCGGGGGCAAACCAGAAGCCATTGTAGACGAGCTGGGCATAGGTCGGAATGAGGCTATCGCGAAGGTGCTGGGCGTCGCGGTCGATGGTGAGGGTTTCGAGGTCCTGGTGGGCAGCCAAAAGAATGGTGCCGCCGGGGGTCTCGTAGATGCCGCGGCTTTTCATGCCAACGAAGCGGTTTTCGACGATGTCAACGCGGCCGATGCCGTGTCTGCCACCGAGGTGGTTGAGGAGGCGCATGACACCGTAGGGAGTGAGGAGGGTGTAGCCGTCTTGCTCGCCCTTGACCTCGAAGTCAGCAAGCTCGCTAATGTAGCCGGAAAGCTTGTCGTTTTTGAGTCCGATGATCTCGCCTTTTTCGAAGAGGCACTGAAGATATTCGGGTTCGTCCGGGGCGTCCTCAGGGGAGACGGAGAGGACATACATGTCCTTGTCGGCGGGGGTGGTGCCATCATACCAAGTGTCCTCGAGCGCGCCGGCTTCGAAGGAGATGTGGAGGAGGTTCCGGTCCATGGAGTAGGGCTTGCTCTTGGAAGCTTGCACGTCGATATCGTGCTTCTCACAATAGGCGATCATTTCGGCACGGCCGGGGAATTCTTCACGAAAAGAATCGTCACGCCATGGGGCGATCATTTTAATGTCAGGCGCGAGGGCATTGAGCGCGAGCTCGAAGCGGACTTGGTCGTTTCCTTTTCCGGTGGCGCCGTGGGCGATGGCGTCAGCGCCTTCGGCAAGGGCAACATCGAGCATACCTTTGATGATGCAAGGGCGGGCGATGGAGGTTCCAAGGAGGTAGCGGCCTTCGTAGACGGCGTTGGCCTGGAACATCGGGAAAATGTAGTCGGCAGCGAACTCTTCCTTGAGATCGCCGATGTAGCACTTGGAAGCGCCGGTCGCGAGGGCCTTGGCTTCTAGTCCATCAAGCTCCTCGCCTTGTCCGACGTCGGCACAGTAGGCGATAATTTCCGCGTTGTATTTCTCCTTGAGCCAGAGAAGGAGGACGGAGGTATCCAGCCCTCCAGAGTATGCGACGACGATTTTCATGAGGCCTGCGGAATAGGCGAGAATCGGGGGTTTGGCAAGACGGGTTGCTGTTTAAAAAGAGGTGTCGATGTCGTCGTCTGCTTCGTCAGCGCGGAGTCCCGCTTTTTGAAGGAAGGTGATGATGAAGTCGAGGCGCTGGCGGACTTCTCCGGTTTCCAAAAGGCGTTGTCGATCGTTGGGATCGTGGATGAACTGTTGGGCGATGGCATCGGACGAGGTAGCTGCGTCATCGGCACGGTCGAGGATGTCGTGGACTTGATCTCTGACCTGGGTCGGAAATTTCTTGAGCGCCATGTCGACTGCGGCTCGGAGGAGAACGAGGTAGTCCTCTTCCTCATCGTCCGAAAGGGTGGTGTTTAGAAGGGGGCGGATGGCTGCGACCGGGTAGGGTTTTTCATCGAACCACTTATCGAAATGGACTCGAAAGACGCCGTGAAGGACGAGGTTGGAGGCGCCATCGTCAGCTTCCCGCGAGGCTCGAATGAGCCCAATCGTGCCGACCTTGGCTGCGTGGTCTTCCGGATTGAATGAGTCAGCGCCGAGGAGATTTCCGACGCAGAAAAGGCAATCGCCCTCGAGTGCCTCCTCGACCATTTGGCGATAGCGGTCCTCGAAAATATGCAGCGGCATGGCTCCGTGGGGAAAGAGAACGGTGTCAGGCAGCAGGATGACGCCGCATTTTTCGGGGATGGTGAGAGCTGACATGGATTGGGAATCGGGGGCGAGGTTGCTTGCGAAGCTGGCTATTGGCTATTAGCGGTTAGCTTTTGGCTCAGCTGGCACAGGGTCAATGTTGAACCCGAGGAGAATCACTTTTTGTAACTCGGGACTCTTGAGATGCACGAAGCAGGCGGATCTCCAATTTTTCTTTTGGAACCTGTAGTCGAAAGGTTTGGTGATGAGGCTTTCGGAAACTGGGAGGCGCAGGCTTTCCCCTCCTAAGTTCTTTCTTGTGCGGAAGTAATCAAATCCACCTTTACGACCTTTGTAGTATACCGTGCCTAGGGTATCGATCGTTGTTTCGGAGATGGCAGTTTCAAATTCAGCCCTTGAGTAGGTGGGAGTGCAGCTGTCAGTCAGAAAAAGAATGGTCCCAGACAAAAAGAGCATTCCCGAGATAAGAAGGGTCTTTTTGAATGGGATTCTCATATTGATTTCATGGCGTTTAGCGGGAGCTAAAAGCTAATCGCCGGGGTTGAACGAGCTTTTGACTCACGCTCCAGCCAGAGCTTGGTTGAGGTCGGCGAGGATGTCGTCGATGTGCTCGATGCCGACGGAGAGGCGGACGAGTTCGGGCTTGATGCCGCCGGCGAGTTGCTGTTCGGCGGTGAGCTGGGAGTGAGTCGTGGTGGCGGGATGGATCGCGAGCGATTTGGCGTCTCCAAGGTTGGCGACGTGGGAGAACATTTCCAAAGAGTTGATGAACTTGGCTCCTGCTTCGGCTCCACCTTTGATTCCGAAGACCACGACACTGCCGCCTTTTCCGCGGAGATACTTTTGGTTCTTGGCAAACTCGGGATCGTCTTCGAGACCCGGGAAGCGGACCCACTCGACTTGCGGGTGGTCCTTGAGATGCTGAGCGACCGCGAGGGAGTTTTCGCAGTGACGGTCCATGCGGAGTGGAAGAGTTTCGATGCCCTGAAGGAATTGCCACGAGTTATCGGGCGAGATGCAGGCACCAAGATTCCGAAGTGGGCCGGTGCGCATGCGGAGGATGTATGCCAGGGGAGCGAGCATCTCAGGGAGATCGTGTCCCCAGCGGAGGCCGTGGTATGAACCATCAGGCTTGTCGAAGAGGGGGTGCTTGCCGCCAGTCCAGTCGAAACGACCAGAGTCGATGACGATGCCGCCAAGTCCTGTTCCGTGTCCGCCGAGCCACTTGGTGAGGGAGTGGACGACGATGTCAGCTCCGTGATTGAGGGGGTTGGTGAGGTAGGGCGTGGAGCAGGTGGCGTCGACAATGAGAGGAAGGCCGTGGGCCTTGGCGATCTCGCCGACGGCGTCAAGGTCGGTGACTTCGAGCGCGGGATTCGAGACGGTTTCGCAGAAAAGAGCGCGCGTTTTGTCATCGATGGCATTGGCGAACTGCTGGGGATCCTGGGAGTCGACGAAGCGGACTTCGATTCCGAGAGCGGGGAGAATGTCGTTGAATTGAGTGTAGCTGCCACCGTAGAGGTTTCGGGCGGAAACGATGTTGTCGCCTGCTTCTGCCAGATTAACGATGGAGTTGAAAATGGCTGCGGTCCCGGAAGAGTGAGCCAGTCCCGCCATTTCATGCGCGCCTTCGAGAAGACAGATACGCTTTTCGAGCACATCGGTGGTGGGATTCATAAGGCGGGTGTAGATATTACCCAGTTCCTTGAGTGCGAATAAGTTAGCGGCGTGCTCGGTGTCCTTGAAAGTGAAGGCGGTCGTCCGGTAGAGTGGGACGGCGCGGGAATGGGTTTCGGAATCAGGAGTGTGGCCACCGTGGAGGCATAGGGTTTCGTGTTTCATGATGTAGGGACTAATAGCATCGATTTCGAGCCATGAAAAGCGAGAGCTCTAGGTCGCGGGCGCAATTCTTTGAAAAAGGAGTGCGAGAAGGGCGAGTCCGGGGCCGATGACGAGGAGGGGGGCGAAGGCCATATTTCCTTCGAAAACGGCCACGATCGCTACGGGGCCGATCACGAGGTAATCAACCAGCGGGATCGCGGCGAGAGTGCGCGAGACAAACTGTCCGATGTTTTTTGTGAGCCTGACTTTCTTAACGCAGAAGGAGAGGACGGCGAGGAAAAGAATAAGGGAAGGGAGCGCAGGCGCTTGAACGAGGAGGAGCATCACCCCGGAGGTAAAAAGGGCGGGAACCGAAAGAAAAATGACGGGTACGATTTTTTGTGCTGAGGTCGGTGAGGGTGCTGATTCGTTTCGAGCCATCAGAGAAATCCCCAAGATGTAAGATCCCAAGCTCAGAGCCAGGAGGACCAGGCTCAAATAGAGCTGGGGATCCAGGGTGATAAACTGTTGCCAAGTGAGAAAGCTGAAGGCGCAGGCGGGGTAAATTAAAGCTCGAGCCCCTGCCATGAAAAGAAAACTGATCGGATGGACCTTGTGCCAGCGCGTGTAGGCAAGGATGCAGGAGACGATTCCCGCCGCAAAAACGGTAAAAGTAGTGGCAACCAGAAAACCGAGAGCCAGTCCGCCTATCAGGAGAAAAAAGGCGAGCGTTCCAATCGTCCCGCGTTTCCAACGTCCCGAGGGAATAGGTCGATCATCGCGATTCTCGGTATCGTAGGCCGCATCATACCAATCATTGAGGAAGCAGCCTCCCAGATAGAGACAGGAAAGGGACAAGGCGATCAGTCCGAATGAGGGCATCTCGTGCCCTTTAAAGCTTATCCAACCGAGAAGCGTGCCCAAGAGCGCGTTCGACCACACCGTTGGGAGGTTCGCAAATCGACTCATGGCAAGGAGATCGACGAAGCGCTGGTAGGAAATCATCGGCGCGATTCTGCCCTCAGAAATGGCCCCCTGCAAGACCATCTCACGCCTCACTTGGCAAAGAACCCTTTCTCCTGTAAGTCTCCGCCCGTGGATACGCAATTACTCGTCGCTGACTTTGAAGATTGGCGCGAAACTGTCACTGAAGCGGTGGCACTTTTGGAACAGGGAGAAGTCGTCGCTTTGCCGACCGAGACCGTGTATGGCCTCGCCGCTTGTGCTTTTAATGCCGAGGCTGTCGCCAAGATCTTCGAGGTGAAAGAGCGGCCTTCGTTTGATCCCCTTATCGTTCATATCGGTCGGAAAAGTGATCTGGAAAAGGTGGCCGTTGTTCCTGAAGAAATTCGGGAGCTGGTTGATGAACTCATCGAAGCCCACTGGCCTGGTGCTCTTACCCTCGTTCTTCCAAAGAGTGAGGATATCCCTGATCTCGTTACCAGTGGATTACCAACCGTCGCGGTCCGCCTCAGTGCTCATGAAATCATGTGTGAAGTCGCTAAAGTCCACGGGCCAATCGCTGCGCCGAGCGCCAATCGCTACGGCCGTATCAGTCCGACCTCTGCGCAAGCGGTGACGGATGAACTCGGTGGTCGCATTCCATTGATCATCGATGGCGGAGCCTGCCGCGATGGACTCGAAAGCACGATCATCGCGCCCACGATGACCGAAAAAGGTCCCGTCTTGCGCCTTCTTCGCCCTGGTCCCGTTTCCAAGGAAGACCTTCGGCTTATCGCTAAAGTCGAGCGAGTCCGCAACAAGCCGGGTGCGACGGTGGAAGCTCCCGGGCAGATGGCGAGCCACTACGCGCCTGCGACACCTCTGATGATCGTAACAAAGCCAGGTGAATTTGTCCCCGAGGAAGGGAAGAAATACGGCCTTCTTACCTACCGCGGGTCTGGAGGTGCTTGTCTGATCGATCTCACCGATTGGACCGCCACTCAGACTCTCTCACCGGGAAAAGGAAAACTCTCAGAAGCTGCCGTGCGCCTTTTTTACTGCCTCCGTCAACTTGATGCGGCCGGAGTGGATCTCATCGTTGCTGAACCTGTCGCCAACACCGGAGTGGGAGTTGCGATCATGGATCGACTGAAGCGAGCTGCTGCGGCCCATCTTTAAAGGTGAAGATGATCGCTCGATTCCTGTTCTTGAGCATCCTTTTTCAGGGAGCAATGATGGCGCAGGTCCGCATGAAACTTGCCGATGGCTTTGACTTCCCAGTGGGAAAGCCAAACGCGGAGGGCTACTACAAGGCTCGGGGCCTGCGACTGACCCCGCCCGTTCACTTCGGCGAAGATTGGAATGGCAATGGCGGGGGAGACTCCGATCTTCACGATCCCATCTTCGCTGTGGGCGATGGCGTGGTCACGTTTGCGGCTGATGTGCGTGTTGGATGGGGGCGCGTGATACTCATTCGTCATGCTTACCGCGATCCCGGGACCGGGCAGGTCAAGTTTGTCGACTCCCAATATGGTCATCTACGGTCGATGCTGGTGAAAAAAGGAGATATGGTGAAGCGAGGTCAAAAAATCGCGACGATGGGAAATAATAGGGGAATGTATGCCGCTCATCTTCATTTCGAAATCCGCTACAATCTTAAGATCGGGATGTGGCGGGAGAGTATTGTAAAGTCTCGGGAAAACTGGGCCGATCCGACTCAATTTATTCATAAATATCGTCGATTAAAGAAAGAATGGCGTCCCGTGATTGTTCCTACTGGAACTTATCGTGAATACCGCGGGCACACCGGACTTTGAAAGATTTTTTCATGTCCAAGTAAAAGCTTAACCTCCGCGAAGCGCTAGAATTGAGAGCTTTAAAATAAGCATACGTCTCTTCTGTTTGTCGGGGTGATATAACACAGGTTTTTGAAAATTGAGGAGAATTCTTGAAGGTTTTAAATCTCGCCGGCCGATTGAAGCTACTCCAGAAAATCATCAAGAATCTCAAAAATATCCCTCATTAATCTGTGTTAAAGATTCTCATCTCTAACCCTACTCGCTAGACAATCCCCATGCTCGCCAAGCGAATCATCCCTTGCCTCGATGTCACCAACGGACGCGTTGTCAAAGGAACCAACTTTGTTGACCTCCGCGATGCCGGAGATCCGGTGGAGTGTGCCATTGCTTATAACGAACAGCAGGCCGATGAGATTGTCTTTCTCGATATCACCGCGTCGTCGGACGGACGGGAAACGATGGTCGATGTGGTAAAGGAAACTGCTTCCAAATGTTTCGTCCCGCTCACCGTTGGTGGCGGCATCCGCACGGTGGAAGACATGCGTCGCATGCTTCTTGCCGGAGCTGATAAAGTGGGGGTGAATACCGCAGTTATCATGAGGCCTGAAGTGGTCGACGAAGGAGCGAAAGCTTTTGGCAATCAGTGCATCGTGGTCGCCATTGATGCGAAGCAGATCAGCCCCGGAAAATGGGGCGTTTTCACTCATGGTGGTCGTAATCGGGTGGAAGGACTCGATGCCCTCGAATGGGCCAAGGAAGTTTACAATCGTGGGGCCGGAGAGATTCTCCTCACCAGCATGGATGCCGATGGCACCAAGGATGGCTATGATATTTCGCTCACCCGAGCCGTGAGTGAAGCGGTGGGAATCCCCGTGATTGCCAGTGGCGGCGCTGGGAACCTCCAGCACATGGTCGATGTTCTCGAAGAAGGAAAAGCGGATGCCGTTCTAGCAGCGAGCATATTCCACTTCGGTCAGCACACCGTCCCGGAAGCGAAAGAATATTTTAAAGGCCACGGAGTCCCCGTGCGTCCGGCGACTTAGGTAGTTGTGTTACTGAATGAAATTTCGTTCAGATGGCGTATTAACAGTGCCCCATTGTGACTCTTGATTTTCATCCGATCATTTCGTGAAAGCGCTCGTCCCCCTCTCCCTTCTTTCTACAATTGGACTTTCCCTTCTCGGGCCCCATTTCTTTATTGCTGACGAAAATCCGGATGAGGCCAAAGAAGAAAGTGGCCTTGTTCTCGCTGCCGTCGTGTGGCTCCTATCGTTCTCCACAATAGCTGCCTCAAGTGCCATGTCCCCAATCGCCAGTCGCTCGAAGACCTGGTGGCCGAGCTAGCGATCTTGATGATTTTTGGGAAACCAGCTACGAAATAAGGCCACATATTTAGAATCTGAGTTGCCTCTGTGACGACCTGTTAGGAAGGGCGGGCGACCGGGCCTCGAGCTGTGATAACTTGATGCCGCTCGTAAGGCCCCGATGCAGATAGACATGAGGCGACGGAAGTCCTGGATTGCGAGGTGTTCGATCATTTTACACGAACCATCACTAGTTTTTTTTGTCCTAGATCAGTTTTTATTGTGTCCGCCGTGGTTGCTCTTCTGCTTTCGGCAAACGTTCTGACGGACGATCGATGCAAAGAACGCGGGCCGCGTCCAGCCTTACGCCAAGAACCTGCGCTGTTGGCAGTATAGGGGTGAACCTTTGATGCTCTTGGAGGCGAGCAAGACGGATCTCCACTCCTTGGGCTAAGCATATTTCAAATTCTTGGTTAACGCGTCTTCGAAAAGATGAGTGCTAAGCGATAGGCCAACCATCCGCAGAGGGTAATACCTACGACGTCGAAGAGGAAGTCAGCGAGGGAGAAGGTTCGGCTGGGGATGAAGCTTTGGGAGATCTCCTCGATGGCGATAATTAAGATGAGGATCGAGACGACGCGGATGGTCGCTTTTTTAGGCGGCGATTTCATCCTCGGGACGATTGCGAGGACGGCGAGGAAGCTGAGCCCGCCCATGAGGATAAGGTGGCCCGCTTTATCAAAGTGGGGGAGATTTCTAATGCCACCGATCCAAGGCACGCCCTGTCCTGAATTCACTTTGATGATGACAAAGATGATGAACCCGGTGAAGGAGACAAAGAAAAGTTCCAGAAGACGACGTAACATCGATTTGCGGAGAGCCTAATCTGGAATGGTGCTTTTGGGGATTGCTAAATACCGCGTAGTTCGCTGTTGAAGGCGCCGACCTTATTGCTTTTGACGCCGAGGCGCTTGAGCATGCCGACGTAGAGGCTGCCGAGTTCTCCGCCGCCGGTGTCGAGGTGGCGACCGGTCTTGAGCTGGCCATTGGCACCTCCTGCAAGAATGATCGGGATGTTTTTGGTGGCGTGGGCATTTCCATCGCGGATGCCGGAGCCAAAGAGGATCATCGAGTTGTCGAGAAGGTTGGCGTTTCCCTCGGGGATCGCTTTCATACGCTTAAGCATGTAGGCGTATTGCTCGGTGTGCCAGGTGTTGATCTTCTGATACTGGTCGAGTTGTTTACCATCATTTTTGTGATGGGAAATGGAGTGGTGACTTCCGCTGACGCCATCGAGGAAGGAGAAGTTCTTTCCTGATACGGCGTTTCCAAACATGAAGGTGGAGACGCGTGTCGAGTCAGTCCAGAAGGCGAGGACCATGATGTCCATCATGAGGCGGACGTGTTCGGTGGCATTGAGTCGCTGGCGGGAGCCGAGCTCGTCGCTGTTCTTTGCTCCCGTGGCCTCGTTGATGGCCTGGTTGAGGATCTTGAGCTGAGAAAGGGCGTTCGGCGTGAGCTTTTGTCCGCTACCGAGCTTGGAGGCTTCATTCTCCATGCGGCGTTCGACTTCGCGGACGCTTTCGAGGTATTGCTCCAGTTTGTGCTTGTCCTCTTTTCCGAGGGTGCGTTGGAGGCTCTTCGCGTCGTCGAGGACGATATCGAGGACCGATTGATCGGCGGAAGCGCCGGCGTTGCCCTTCTTGTCCCGGTTGCGGAAGAGGCGATCAAATGCGATGCGCGGATTGATCTCGCAAGGGAGGGGGACGTCGGGTTTTTTCCAGGAAATGTGGGAGCCGTAGAGTCGGGTCAGGTTGACGTTGCGATCGACTCCACTGGTGATGGGCTCGGTGCCGAGCTCCATGGAGGGAAGTCTGGTGCTTCGGCCGATGATCTCGGCGGCGATTTGGTCGATGGAGATTCCGTTGGCGCTGACGTTGGAACCCTCGGTGGCTTCAATGGTGGTGCAGGTGAGCCAACTGGCGGTTTTGTAATAGTGTCCGTCGCCTTTTTTGGAGGGAGAGTTGGAAAGGCCGCTGATGACGGTTATATCGTCCTTTACCGCTTCGAGAGGGGAAAGGATGGGTGAAAGGTTGAAGTTGCGACCGCTTCCGCTGGGGGTCCACTTGTCAGGACGAACTCCGTTGGGCATGAAGAGGCAGGCCATGCGGACGGGGTTGGTCGTGGCGGCTGCGGATTGGCCGTAGGCCGTCATGGGCCGCATGGCTTCGAGGAAAGGGAGCGCGAGCGTGGCTCCGACTCCTTTGAGCGTTTGGCGGCGGGAAATTTTCCAGCGGTTAGATTGGATGTAGGCCATATGAAACTTGAGATTTGAAGAGGGAGATCTGAACGTTGAGCTGCTTGGTTGAGGAGGCTTGGGAAGGTGGCGGGGTGAACCACAAAATTAACGAAAGGGACGAACCGGAGCTCGCCTTTAGGCAAACTTGGTTGGGTGATTAGAACGCGAATCTTGCGAATGGGGCTAATCTGGGATGGGGCGGAGATTTGAAATCTGAGATGATTGATTAAAAGGGAAGCTAATCAGAATTCCAATCGATTGCTGTCTCAATTGTAGAGTTTGATAAATATTGATGAGTTGCCTTTAAAATTTCGATGGCTTTTTTTCGAGAAGTTTTGCCGTCTGGTATTTCTTTTACGTAGGTGATTACTGAAGTGTCGAGATGAATGCTGAGTCGGTAGAGTGCGTCTTCTATAGCAGCTGGAAATTCAGAGAATTGCTCGCCAAGTAGTTTTAAATTTTGGAGGTGACGTTCCGGGTAAAACTATCCCCGTAGAAGGTTGTATGCTTTATCGAAAAAATGGGTGAGGTTTGATCTTGTCATGAACAAAGATGTTAAACGTTCATCAGCGGGTAGCGGAGCGGTTTAAGAAGGGGCGGGATTGGACAACTTCGAGGATGAGCTCGTGCATAGGATAGCTCTTTTCCTCGAGTTTGGCGACGATTTTGGAGATGACGGCTTCGTCGTAGTATTCGAGGCTGCGGCCGGTGGCGTAGGAAATCATTTTGCGCGTCGCATTCCGGGCGAACTTTTCGCTGCCAAAGAGGACGAGTTGCTTGAGCTCGTAGGGGGTGGAGAATTTGATGTCGCCGGGGAGGACGGCGCTGCTGTCGATGGGCTTTCCATTGGCATCCTTTTCGCGCCAGCGGCCGATAGCGTCGTAGTTCTCAAGGCCGAAGCCGAGAGGGTCGATTCGGGCATGGCAGCTCGCGCAGGTTGGATTTTTGCGATGCTCGGTAAGTTGCTCACGGAAGGTGAGGCCACTGGCTTGGGTGTCGTCTTCCGGAAGTTCACCGGCATTGGGCGGGGGAGGCGGGGCGGGGTCGCCGAGGATGGAGTCAAGAATCCAAACGCCGCGATGCACCGGGCTGGTGCGGAGAGGAAGAGAAGTGGCGGTGAGGATCGCACCCATGCCGAGGAGGCCGCCGCGGTTCTTGTTGTGGAGGGTGACTTTTTTCAGAGTCTTGCCGCTGACGCGCTCTCGCAGGTTGTAGTGCTTGGAGAGGGCTGCGTTGGCGAAGGTATAGTTGCTGTCGATGAGCTCGGTGAGGGGACGGTTTTCACGTACGAGGTGGGTGAAGTAGTCGATTCCCTCGTGGTACATCGAGTTCCGAAGTTCTTCGTTGAACTCAGGGAAGCGTTCGGGGTCGGGTTGGACCTCATCGATCATCTTTTTAAACCCGAGCCACTGGCCGGCGAAGTGTCGGGAAAATGCGGTCGCCTTGGGACTAGTGAGCATGCGCAGGGTTTGTGCTTTGAGCACCGCGGGCTCGCTGAGCCTTCCCTCATCGGCGAGGCGGAAGAGCTCACGGTCAGGCATGGAGGACCAGAGGAAATAGGAAAGGCGGGTGGCGATTTCGAAGTCAGTGAGCCGCCATTCTTTCTGTCCTGATTGGTCGTGCTCCGCGCGGAAAAGAAAGCGAGGGTTGATGAGGAGGGCGGTGAGGGGAGCCCGCATGGATTGTTCATAGCTGAATCCGGCTTGTTGGCCTTTTGCGAAGGCGTTGAGGAGTGGTGCCATGTCCTCTCCCGAAACGCGACGGCGATAGGCCAAGGTAGCGTGGTAGCTGAGGACCTTCTCGGCTGCGGCTTTGTTTTGGCTGGGTTTCTCCGGGGTGGCGAAGATAATTTTGCTCTTGAGTGTGGGGCTCGCGTAAACCGAGGCGACCACTTTTTTGGCCGCCTGGAGATATTTTTCCAGGAGGGTGGGTGAGGAAAAGAGGGCGTCGGCCATGTTATCGAAGCCCTCACCACCGGCTCCATCGGCTGGGAAATCTTTCCCGGGATTGTAGGTCACTCCAAAGAGATCGCGCACGGTGTAGTTGTATTCGTTGCGGTTAAGCCGGCGCAAAGTGGTACGTCCGGCCCGCTGGGGAATATCGCCTGATTTGATCCGGTCGGTGATGCCGGTGAGGGTCGCGATGAATTTTTTGCGCTCTTCGTCGGAGGGGAGGACGTCTTGGTCATCGGGAGGCATGTCCTCGTGGTGGACTTGATCGATGATGTTCTCGAGGAGGCGGTGTTTTTTGAGGGCGTCGTCCAGGGAGTTGAGGTTGTGGAGGACGATATCGCCTTTTTGTTTATCTTCGCCGTGACAGGAGATGCAGTGTTTCTCGAGGAAAGGCCGGGTCTGCGCGACGAAATCGTCGGCCCAAGCCGCCGAGAACGAGAGAGTGAGGAAGGAAATGGTTCGAAGAAAGTGCACCGGAAAGACAGCGTTTGTTAGACCGTAAATAGGGGAGTTGAAAAGGAGCTAATCCCGATCGGGGTCATCTCCTGTATTAAATCTCGTCCTTTTATTATGATCACTCGTCTTTACGCCGCTCTCTTTTACCTTCTTTCTCCCAGTGTGGTCTTTGCCAACAAGTAGCCGAATATCCTTACCTTGGAGGGTGCTTGAAAACACTGACGTCACTCCGCACCTGGTATCAGAGGCCAAAAAAGGCTTGGGCCTTTTTCCCGAAAACCACTCCGACGATCGACGCTGCTAGAAATACACTCGCTCGCCTCTTTGGCCCTCGGAGCCCTGATGCTCTGGATCTGCTACCTTGGGGACATTTAATCGGTCTGTGGTCCCAGGCTAAGCTTTTCGCGGTAAAAGGCTAGGATTTCGGAGACGGGAATAGCGAGGCTCCGGTGGCGCAGGCTGCGGGCGATGTTGAT
>Ga0115004_10000006_pt1 | contig 121010 bp, 119 predicted proteins | sample ArcticOcean_MG_C_10_FD_88737 | JGI IMG/M metagenome (GOLD analysis project Ga0115004, IMG submission 88737) | Marine microbial communities from western Arctic Ocean - ArcticOcean_MG_CB11_90 | ecosystem: Environmental > Aquatic > Marine > Oceanic | place: Arctic Ocean: Canada Basin | collected... | reverse complement strand
TGCCGGTCAAGCCAATTTTTCCGATCGAAGTCAGGGCGTCGGCTGCCGATGATATTCCGCTGTCGACTGCCAACGGCCGGGCTTCTGGCTGGATTGCGGTCCACCAGTACAAGGGCATGCCGTACGAGGCTTACTTTCAAGGAGTCGAGCAAATTATGAACGACTACGCGGGCCGGCCGCACTGGGGCAAGATGCACTACCAATCGTCACACACCCTGCGTGGTCGCTACCCCGAGTGGGACACGTTCCAGAAATGGCGCGGCGAGCTTGATCCGACGGGGACGTTCCGCAACACCTACACCGACCGTGTACTCGGCATCCGGTGAGCTGCAATCGGTGAGCTGAAATCGGTGCCAATTCAGTTCGGGATGCATTGGCCGACGTCGACCGGAACGAGCTCTTCGGCAAGTGCAGTGCCATTGATGACTCCGGTGGGCAAGTCGATCGCCCAGGCACGCCCGTCGACACGATTGCTGCGCGCCCAGACGACGCCAGCCCCTCCGCCGGGGAGGACGACCATTGCTCCGGAGTCGCCGATGTTGACCGAGCTTTCGATTTCGAAGCCATCCCGCACAACCTTGCGGTCGAGGTAGATGTCGGTCGTCGAGATGTTTGCCTCACGGATGACGCGAACATCGATCTGCTCTATCTCCATGACACCATCGAGCTCCCGGATCCGAACCAGGACGCCGACTTCGTCCTCACGGGCCTCCATGGAGCGAATAGTCAGAGGTGTTCCGAGGGCGTCTGCGGGTCGCAGAACGGCGAGGTCAAGGTCGGGGTCGAACAACACGACCTTGGCAGGAGCTCGTGCGCCATTGCCATCGATGACCTCCACCGACGTCGACCCGGCCACCACGTGTGCAGCAGTCACGATGTCACCCCCGTTGATGACGGTGCCGGACCCGAAACCGATGCGCGGCCCGCAGCCATTCGCGCGAACGTCGATGGCAGCTGCCACTGCAGCCGCCTTGTCGAGTGTCCATGCAACTGTCGAAGAGGCCGGTTTCGAACCGGGCGCGCTGGCACCGTTGCCAGCACAGCCCCCGACGACCAGTGCAACTACCAGCCCCCAAGTTCGTCCCCGCACGTTGAAAGGCATCGAGCACGACCGTAGTGCGGCCATTGACGTGGCGAGCGTTGGTCACAGACGTTCAGTCCTGGCCGTGACTGCCGAGCGAACCCGCGCGAGACTCGCTCCATGACACACGCAGCCATCGCAGCACTCAATGTCGAAGTTGACCGCGCCAAGGAGATTTTCGCCTCGCTCACCCCCGCTGAATGGGAGGCTGCTTCAGGTTGCGACGGCTGGCGTGTTCAAGACGTGGCGCAGCACATGGCGGCGACGTTTCAGAAGATCGCAGCGCCCGACACTGTCGATGGCGGCGATTCCGGCCACACCGAAACGTCTGCCGAGGTTCCCGTGCAGCAGCGCAAAGACTGGACGCCGATCGAAGTAATCGCCGCCTACCAAGAGTGGGCAGGCAAGGGCGTCGCGGCACTTGCTGCGCTGCAAGAAGCGCCGATGGCCAACACCGTCGTTCCGCTCTCCGACCTGGGCGAACACCCGCTGCACATCTTGGCCAACGCGATCGTGTTCGATCACTACTGCCACTTGCGCCACGACATCGGCGCTGCTGTCGATCGCGCTGCACAGCTCCCGCGTGACACCGAAGCGCTGAGAGCCACGCTGGAATGGATGCTCGCCGGACTACCGCAGATGTGTGCTGCCGAGCTCGACGCTGGTCCGGATCAAGTGGTCAACCTGGTCTTTGATGGTCCTGCTGCTGACACGTTTTGCATTTCACCCGGCCCGGACGGTTGGACGGTGGCGAATCATCGTGACGACGATGCGCCAGTGATTCACACGACCGCACATGACTTCGTGTCGTGGGGGACCAAGCGGACCGACTGGCGAGGAACCAGCACGGGCGATGTTGGCAACGAGCGGGTTTCTGCGGTGCTCGACGCGATCAACATCATCTGATTTGCCTAGGTCGCGGGTCCGATTTTGCTCAGAGGCGTCGGCGCAGTTCGACGTAGACCTCGGCACCCGCCAGCGCCGTGAGTTCCTCGCGTAGCGAGTCGATCACCTGCTCGGTGCCGGCATACGTCTCGCCGCCGTCGGATCGCTCAGTGCAGCACCATGCCATCGTCTCGCCGTGCTTGCTCCAGTCGGCACGGGTCCAGCGGCGAACCGTTGCGGTCTCGGTGTCGGCATTGACTTCTTGCCAGTCGACACGCAGTGGCAGTTGCCAGCACACCGATGGTTTCCATTCGGTGGGTGACTCGTCGAACTCGATGGCGGCGATGTGGAGTGCACATCCCTCTCCACCTGCGAAGCCCGGCCGGTTGAGGAAAATGCAGGCGTTGTCAACGAGCCTTGTGTGGGTGCGGCCGTCGTCGCCGTAGATCGCGAGCATGCCCGGTGTGTCCGCCTCGTGGGCCTGGTCGAAGTGCTGGAAGTTCTTCGGCGTGAGCATCGATGCGTACGCCAGGACCTCCTTTGACTCGGCTTGACCTGCGGGGCCGTCGCCGAAGTGGGCGCCGAGGGAGCAGCAGCCCTGGTTCAGCTCCTCGGCTGGTTCGGTGAGGATTCCCTTGCACCCATTGCCGAAAAGGCAGGTCCAATTGGATTCAAGGAACTCTCGCTCGAATCGCCAAACGGTGTCTCCACGATCGATCTCGATGAACTCGTCAGTCATACGTGTGGTATCAGAGATCGGCGAAGGCAACGCTGCGGCCGGCACGACCAATGTCGACGGGATCTGCCCGATCGCTGTCAGGGACGGCTCGTTCGGTGAGTACCAAGCGTTTGTTGTTCTCGACGACGAGCGTGCCGCCATCGGGTGAGATCGCGAGCACATCGCCAACAAGCGTGACGGGTTGCACGGCGTCGGGGGTGAGTGACAGGTAGCCCGCTGATGTCGGAACGACGGGCAGGCATCCGCTGACATCGGCGAGTACGTCGGGCCTGGCAAGGGCTTCGATTCGGATGGCACCATCTTCGAGATCGACGACCACAATTTCGTTGCTTGCAGCGCGAGCGAGAATGACGCACGCGCTGCGGCGCGGTGCAAGTTCGTCAATGCCGGTCGTGGTCGGTTGGGCGTCAGGGAGGTCGACGATCACGAGGCCATCGCCATCGACAATCGCGGTGCCTTGGTCGCCACGCACGATCAGGCGATCACCGCGTGGCGCCACGTTGCCCGATTGCACGGTGCCGACGCTGAGCGAGTCGAGCGTGGTGACTTCGCCGCTGGCGATCGACAGTGAGAGGACCTCACCTTCGACGCCGATGAGAATGACGTTGCCGCCTGCGATCATTCCGGCCCGGATCGACGCAGTTTGGGTCGAAATACCGGGCTCACCCTTGTGATCGAACACATTGATGTTGGCGTTGGTGCCGACGTTTTGGGCGGTCACCACGATCGAGTCGTCGACCGCCAGCGCCAAGCCCGGGAAGAAGCTCGGAGTGTCACGGTCGAATGAAAACAGAACGCTTTGGAAGTTGCCCGAGTCGGTCACCAAGACGTTGCGCCCGGCGGGATCGCTGCGAGCGAGGTTGATGTCGTATCGAGCACCGGGCACCGTGTCGAGATCTGCGGTGTCGATCAGTTCAAGAGTCGGACCGTGCACGAGCACGACTCGTTGCGACTGGGTGTCGGGGGCAATGACGGTGGCAACGGTCCCCGACGGGCGAACGAGGGTGCCAGCTGACTCGATGCCGATGATGATGATGTCATCGGGTGCAGAGAGGTCGGCCACAGCAATGCTGTTGGTTGATGCAGCAATCACAGTCGAGCCAATGACGGCACTGTCGGTGAGGGATTGGATGCCAAGTCGGAATCGGCCGGTCTCTTCACCTTCGGCGTCGGTGAGGACGACGCTGCCAATGTTCTGGTCGATCGACACGACGGTGTTCCAGTCGCTGTCACCGAAAGTCAAACCGGAGCCCCCAGCGCGGCGTCCCAGCAGGTTGCCGGCAGCGATTGCGGTAAGGGCGATGAGAGCAACGACGAGACCAACGACGATGGCGCGGCGGATCAAAAAGTTTGGAACCCCGCGTCGTTCGTCGCCGTGACCCTCAACGGAGTCTCGATCGCTACGACGATCGCTACCGCGGTATAGACGACTTTGCTCTTCGCCTCGTGCGACATCTGGTAGGCCGCCGCCGTCGTCGTACATCGGTGGACGAGAGCGAGGCATCGCAGTCGATCGTAGGCGTTGTAACGTCGTTGGCGTGAAGTTTGTGGCAGGTCGATCGATTCATTTGGGTGCAAACCAGTCGGAGTCGTTGTCGTGATCTTCGACTGTCCGCGCTGCAGCGGCTCGGTCGACGAGGAGTACTTCGGCCCGTGCGACACGTGCCGTATCGACTTGCGAGCCACGATTCGCGCTGACGCCCGCGATGTCGACCTTGCCGAATACGAGCCGAAAATGAACGTCACCCCCAACGCCGTTGCCCTCAAAGACGACTGACGCCTTTCGTGATATGTCTGGGCACCCGAGTGCGCGGAATCGTCCCGAGATCGCTGGCGCTTGCTCAGCCGGAGGGAATATTCGCCTTCTCGTCGATCCAGCTCTGGACCTTTGGATGGAGTGTTCCAAGGCCGATCACACCGGCGATCGCAATAGAAATGCCGACGATGAAGAAGTTGTTGAAGAACACGGCGACGAGCACACCGGCCACGATCATGCCGATGCCTGACACCGCAAGCGCTAACTGACCATTCTTGTTGCCGGTGACCTTGGTTGCAGCGCCCGCTGCCTTCTTGCTCGTCTTGTCGAGGGCTCGCTCGGCCCATGTGAACTCAGTGGCGAGGATGACGAGGCCGGCGATGATCACGACGAGGCCTGGGCCCGGAAGGGCCAGCATTGCAACACCCGCAAGGAGCACCGAGACGCCGAGGATGAAGATCAGCATTCGCTTTGCGTTACGGCCAATCCACTTGAGCCAGTCGATCGGAGAGTGCAGATCGAAGGGTGATTTGTCAGCCATCGGCCCAGTTTGGTCGGTTCAGCCAGGTTTCAGACGTCGTTGGTCATGCCAAAGACATGAGATACACGCGCACCTGATGCGTGTCCACCTCACGCCTTTGCCCAAAGTCACGCGGTGGACTGGGCCTGAGCGGCGATATCGTTCGCTCCGCCTCTGGGGACGTAGCTCAGTTGGCAGAGCACCTGCTTTGCAAGCAGGATGTCGTGGGTTCGATTCCCATCGTCTCCACCAATAAAAGCGCTGGTAAAGAGTTGTTTTTAGCTCTGATCGAATCGGCGGTCGTGCCACTGTCGTGCCAGTACGAATGAGACGACAGTGGTCGATGTGGCGTTTCTCCCGGGGACGTTTGTTATAAAGGTGCTGCTCGCAGCGGTGCGGTGCCTCCGATTCTTCGGCCACTGCTTGCTGAGATTGCAGGTGGTTGTCGACACTACGCGCGGCTCACGGGCTCAGGCGCCAATCGAGGGCAATCAGAATATTCACCGCGCAGGACATCGACCCCGCTCAGAAACCGGCAACGCGATCGGTCCTGGCCATCATTCGACGTCCGAACCGGCGACGCACGATATGGGACGCCTGCCGTGCGGAAGAAGTGAGTCTTCTATGTCTGTCAAGCGACGATTTCGGTGCCGGGTGGGTGCTCGAGGAGGCGCCAGACGCGGCGGGCGATGTAGCGCTTGATGCAGCGTCGGATCTCTCGGTCGGTCTTGCCTTCGGAGCGCCGCCGGTCCCTGTAGTTGCGGGTGGGCTGATGGCTTCGGGCTCGTGAGAGAGCGACGGTGAAGAGAGCGTTGTTGAGTTGGCGGTCGCCGCTGCGGTTGAGGCGGTGACGGTCTTGGCTCTGGCCTGACGTCGCTGGCAGCGGGGCAGCACCGCGGAGTCGAGCGAACGCGGCCTCGTTGCGACAGCGTCCGGGGTGGGACCAGGCGATGTAGAACATTGCGGCGGTGACGTAGCCGATGCCGGGCTCGGCAACGAGTTGGGGTGCAGCGTCGTCGATGAGCTGTTTCATCGCAGTGTCATGGAGCGCGATCTCGTCGTTGAAACAGATGAGCCGTCGCGCGATCGAGCGCATCGTGTTCCGTGAGCAACGCTCCACAATCGGCCGCTGCGGTGTGTCTCGGAACGAAGCGCAACGCTTCACCAGAGCCTTCGTGGTGAGATGGCGCAGTTCCTGTCGCAGATCATCTGGTGCGGTCAGCTCGAGCGCCTTGAGTTCGTTGATCGCAGCCGTGCGAGCCCGAACGACCCCAGCACGTGTCACGGTGTGCACACGCAGGGCTTCTCGGTGTCCGTCGTGAGCGCGCGGTTGATGGAGTCGGTCGCGACCGAGTGCTTCGCGGGCGGCTCGAACGGCGTCGAGTTCGTCAGACTTGGCGCCGTCCTTGCTTGCTTTCTCGCGTGGCCGATCGAATTCGATCACCCATTCGCTAGCTCGTGACAGCGCGGCGGTGAGCCCGCGGCCGTAGCTCGCGGTTCCCTCGATTGCCCACGCTCGTTCACCCGCGACGGTGAACTCTTCAGCCCAGCTGATGGCTTCGTTGTAGCCGGTTGCGTCGGCTGAGAATTTCTGTTTCGCAACGACACCGGTGGTGTGGGCGTCGACGACCGCAGCGGTGATCCAATCTCGGTCAGGGTCGACGCCGATGACGTGATCGACAAGTTCTGCAAGCATGGTGATGGTGCCTCCTCGTGGGTGTACTGAATGGGTCAGTGCCGGCCTGGGAGAGAGCTACTACGACAGGACTGTGATGAGTCACACCAAATCTTGGTGGACAGGCTTCTGATCAGGACAGCAACAGCGGGCCAGGCCGGCACCGACAACCCAGCCGACAAATCACGTAGAACGCACCGATCGAGACGATCGGGCAAGCCGTTATCTGAGTCACGCTGGATCACCGACACCAACACTGGCCGACCCTAAACGGACCGACAAGGACATACTCACAGCCGTTATCTCCAGTCGCTCCACGCTTCAACGCCCTGACCCGGGCGTCTGCGTGGTGGACACGTCCTCGACGCAGTCCAAGTCGGTTGACGTTGAGCTGGAGGCCTGCAATGAAAGGGAAATGGGCTCGCGGTGCGTCGGAAACGCACTGAAGATAACACGTCCACACCGCACCAGAAAGCTGCGTTAGCTACATCGAAGACACCCCAAACCGGACTGGAGATATGTGTAGATATGGGATAGAGCCCCGCGGAGTGGTGGGTTTTGGGGTCCACCGGTAGGTGAGCCATCGGCGTGATTCTTGGTGTGTTCCAGCAAGAACCACATCAAGGAGAACACACCGATGACTCTGTCCAATTCTGACCTGTCCGGCCTGCTCGACGCGCTCCGCGTCGGCGAAGGCGTCGATCTGGTCCGCGAGATCGCCCGCTGGGTGCTCCAAGAACTGATCGAGACCGAAGCAACCGAGAAGATCGGTGCGAGCTGATATGAACGCGTTGATGAACGCGTGAATGAGCGCAACGGGCACCGCCCGAAGACGTTGTCGACCAAGGCCGGCGACTTGCAGCTCGACATCCCGAAACTGAGGAAGGGCTCATTCTTCCCGTCGATTCTTGAGCCGCGCCGCCGCATCGACCAAGCCTTGTATGCGGTCGTGATGGAGGCCTACGTGTCTGGGGTTTCGACGCGCGCCGTCGATGATCTCGTGGCTGCAATGGGCATCGACACCGGCATCTCCAAGTCCGAGGTCTCGCGGATCTGTGCTGGGCTCGACGAACGCGTGGGCGCGTTCCGCAACCGGACCCTCGGGCACACCACCTTCCCGTACGTGTATCTCGATGCGACCTATGTCAACGTCCGCGACGATGCACTTGGCCAGGTCGTGTCTCGTGCGGTCGTGGTCGCGACCGGAATCACCGCGCAAGGCAACCGTGAGGTGCTTGGTGTCGACATTGGCGACTCCGAAGACGAGACGTTCTGGACCCACTTCCTGCGCTCGCTCAAAACGCGTGGCCTGTCCGGGGTGCGCTTGGTGATCTCTGATGCGCACGCCGGGCTGAAGGCCGCAATCCGCAAGATCATGCTCGGCGCGTCGTGGCAACGCTGCCGCGTCCACTACGTCCGCAATCTCCTCGCGGTCGTGCCGAAAGGATCACAAGATCTGGTCGCCTCCGCGTTCCGTTCGGCCTTCGCGCTCACCGATCCTGACGAGGTCAACAAGCGTTGGGACGAAGTCGTCGACACCCTCGACGAACGGTTCCCCAAAGCAGCAGAGTCGATGCGCGGTGCTCGCACGGACGTGTTGATGTTCACCGCGTTCCCGACCGCGCACTGGCGCAAGATCTGGTCGAACAACCCGCTCGAGCGGTTGAACAAAGAGATCAAACGACGCACCAACGTGGTCGGGATCTTCCCCAACGACCCCGCCGCACTCCGCTTGATCGGCGCCGTGCTTGCCGATCAACACGACGACTGGATCGTTGCGCGCCTCTACCTCTCAGAAGCCTTAATGGCGCTCCTCGACAAGACCTGCCACACTGACGAGACTCAACCTGTCGGCGAACTCGTCGAGGGCTGAGCCACACCAGGGAACGCGTCACGCAATCCCCACCACTCCGCGGGACTCACCCAGATATGGGTGTAATCCTCGGCTCGGCTGCCATCGGGTCACGCACGATATGGGTGCCCCTATCGGTAGTTGGTGACACGCCGGTGACCTGGTCCGGTCTCCGGGCCGGATCTGCGAGGGTGATTCTGTGAGCCGAAACGCAACGATATCTCATGGGACCGGAGTGACGCCTGAGGTCGTATGGCTGCCTTGGCTACGCGGCCGGCTGACCGAGCGTGGCTATGACGTGAAGGCGCCGCACTATCCCGGTCTGAACCTTGAACCGGTCACCACGACCGTGGCAAAGGTGCTGGCCGATCACATCTTTGATCACGACACCGTGCTGATCGGGCACTCAGGGGGCGCCGCGCTCCTGCTTGCGCTCCTCGAGCGCATCGACGTCACTGTCGCTCAAGCCGTCCTCGTTGCTGGGTACTACACACCGCCCGGGGCCAGCGACGAGCCGGTCCTGCAATCTGACTACGACTGGGCCGCGATCAAGTCGCACGTCATCGACCTGTACTTCATCAACTCGCCCAACGACCCGTACGGCTGCGACGACCGTCAAGGTCGGGAGATGTTCGACCTGTTGGGCGGCACCCAGATCATCCGCCACGACGGACATTTCGGGGACCACGACCAGCCGTACCCAACCTTTGAGTTGTTGGACAAGCTCATCGACTGAGCCACGCCCCATCATGCGGCCGACCTGTCACGATTCCGCGGTGCCGAACGTCCGGCTACGCCGCTGCGATCCGTGTCCCTGAGCGCCGATTGGAGACGCCAATAGCGGCGTGTTCCGACGGCGCTCGCACGGCTCAGGATCCAGTAGTGGAAAAGCACCCGGCGGTCGCGGTGCTCGAAGCACTTTCTAGAGCGCCTGCCCGAGCGCTCACGTGAGTCTTCTATGTGTGTCAAGCGACGATTCCGACTCCGGGAGGATGCTCGAGGGGGCGCCAGACTCGGCGGGCGATGTAGCGCTTGAGGCAGCGTCGGATTTCGCGGTCGGTCTTTCCTCCGGAGCGTCTCTTGTCGCTGTAGTCGTGGGCGGGTTGGTGGTAGTTGGTGCGACGCCAGCGAGACGAGCGGAGGCGGCCTCGCAGCGGAGTGGAGTTCGCCTTCAGATATGACAAAATATATGATCATGGCTGAAACATTGAAGGACGCAATTAGAAAAGGCGCCCACGGTGCCGATCTCGAACTCACCGAGCGGGTGCGCGGGCTGATCGCTGATATCGAGGCGCGAGGGGAGGTGGCCGTCCGCGAACACTCACAGAACTTCGACAACTGGGCGCCGGAATCATTCCAGCTCACACCCGATCAGATCGAACGCATTGTCGCAGGCGTCGATCCAGAAACGGTCGACGACATCAAGTTTGCGCAGCGCCAGATCCGAACCTTTGCTCAAGCGCAGCTCGAGTCGTTACTTGACGTGGAGATCGAGACATTGCCCGGGATCACGCTTGGGCATAAGAACATCCCGGTGCAGAACGTTGGCGCGTATGTGCCAGGTGGGCGCTATCCGATGGTCGCGTCGGCGCACATGAGCGTGTTGACCGCCAAGGTCGCCGGTGTGCCGCGCGTTGCGGCGTGTACCCCTCCGATCAACGGAGCGGTGCCAGCCGAGACGGTCGCTGCGATGCACCTGGCCGGCGCGGACGAGATTTATCTCCTCGGCGGGGTCCAAGCGGTTGCGTCGCTTGCGCTCGGCACGGAGTTCGTCGACGCAGTCGACGTGCTGGTTGGCCCGGGCAACGCGTTCGTGGCCGAAGCGAAACGGCAGCTCTACGGACGCGTCGGCATCGATCTCCCAGCCGGGCCGACCGAAACGTTGCTGCTCACCGACGACACCGTTGACGCCGAGATGTGTGCCACCGACCTGCTTGGTCAAGCCGAACATGGCCCGTCATCTCCGGCGGTGTTGTTGACCACGTCGCGCCAGCTCGGAATCGCCACGATCGCCGAAGTCGCGCGGCAATTGCAGACCTTGGCAACGGCCGACGTCGCCGGCGTGGCATGGGCCGACTACGGCCGAGTGATCGTGTGTGATGACCACCAGGAGATGCTCGACCTGGCCAACGAGTTGGCGTTCGAACACGTGCAGGTGATGACCAGCGACGACGACTTCTTCCTGGACGGCTTGATCAACTACGGCGCAATGTTCCTTGGTCCAATGACCAACGTGTCGTACGGCGACAAGGTGATTGGCACCAATCACACCTTGCCCACGCAAGGGGCTGCTCGCTACACCGGCGGCCTGTGGGTGGGTAAATTTCTGAAGACGGTCACGTACCAGCGGGTGACCAATCCGGCGTCGAGTGCCACGATCGGCGAATACTGCAGTCGGCTCTGTGCGATCGAGAACTTTGCCGGGCATCAGGCCCAGGCCGACATCCGGGTCCGGCGATACGGCACGGTGATCGCGTGACCGTCGAACTGTTCGACCATCGGACCGTCGACCGGGAGGACGAATTCGAGCACATTCCGATCCTCGATGTGGGGCCGTACCTCGCGGGGGTTGATGGCGCAGCTGCCGAGCTCGCGGCGAACATCCGGTTCATCCAGGAGACGATCGGGTTCTACGTCATCGTGAACCACGGCGTCTCGCCTTCGGTGATTGACGCGGCCTATAACGAACTGGAACGCTTCTTTGCACTTCCCGCGGACGAGAAGATGCGGCTCAAGTTCGCAGAGCAATCCGTGGGGTACATCGCTCCGAAGCACACCGTGTACGTGACGTCGACGCTCAACGAGAACACGAAGCGAGACCTGAACGAGACCTTTGCGCTGGCGTACGACCGACCTGAAACTCATCCGTATCTGCAGAGGGGGATCAGATTCGTCGGCCCGAATCCGTGGCCCGAGAACCTTCCTGGCTTTCGCGAAGCAATCGTCGACTTCCAACGGGCGATCCTCGGGTTGGCCTTGCGTATGGTTCCGCTGTACGCGCTGGCGCTCGACCAGCCGATCGACGGGTTCGACTCCTTCTTCGAGGAACCGATCATGTGGGTTCGCAACTCGCATTACCCCGCGGTCGAGCCTGAACCGAACCAATTCGGCATCGCGCCGCACAGCGATCACAGCTTCATGACGTTGCTCCCGATGTCAGAGGTGTCGGGGCTTGAGGTTCGCAACCGTTCCGGAACATGGATCGCCGCCAGTCCGGTTCCGAACGGCGTTATTGTCAACACCGGCGAGTTCCTGAATCGGTGGTCGAACGGTCGATTCATCGCGACACCGCATCGTGTGATCCCCCCGGATCGCGACCGTTACTCGATGGCGGCGTTCTTTAATCCGGGTCCCGACACGATCGCCCGTCCACTCGATACGTGCTGTGATGCTGACAATCCAGCGCAGTACGAGCCTGTCCGGCTCATCGACTACATGTGCTGGTACATCGACCGCAATTATTGGGGTGTCGGTGCCGGCAAAGAGTACGGCGAGTCGGCGATCTAACCCCCGAGAAGTGCCTGCCGCAGAACGTGCAGTGCGCCGGGAACTGCGAACTGCCTCACCTGTTCAGTATCGCCAAGGATTGAGATCGTGCGGACAGTTGTCTTTTCGGGCGTGCGCACGACAATCCCAACTCGCTGGCCGGCCACGCGGTCATCGGCATCGTCGGTGAGCGACTCGCTGACGGCGACGACGACGTCGGCGTCACTGTCGGTTGTAAAATTGCCGGCGGCCAACATGGTGGCTCGCGCCTCGACGTCGTCGACGCGCGTCGCGCTGACGACAGAGCCACCGATGAACCCGGGAGCATTCGCGAGGCGCGCGGTTAACAACCCTGCGGTTGAAGCTTCGACTGTCGCAAGGGTCCAGCCGCGGTTCGAGAGTTCGTCGAACACGATCGAGTCGACCGTTTCCGAATCTGTCGCGAATATCGCCGAGCCGAGCCGGCCACGAATATCGTCTTCGATGCTGCGGATCATCGGCTCGGCGAGGTCGCGGGTTGCGGCCTTGGCGCTGATCCGGATGCGCACCTCGGGGCCGTTGATCAAGAACGCGATCGATGGGTTCGTACTGGCGTAGAGGTCGTGGAGCATTTCGGCGATCTGCGACTCACCGAAACCCCAGGTGTGGAGCAACCGGCTCGCGAGCACTGCTGGTTCGCCCGACGCGGCGCGCAGTCGAGGCCGCACTTCGTCGTCGATCATCGCATGCATCTCGGTCGGCACCCCCGGCACGGCGAAGATGCGCGCGCTGCCGTGCCGGGCAGCGATGCCGAGTGCAATGCCTTTGCTGTTGGGTAGCGGCTCGGTGGTCGCCGGGTAGTCGGCCATTCGCAGCGCGGTGTCGGCGATCACGCCCCGAGTAGCGAGCCGTTTGCGGATGACCTCGGCATGGTCTTCATCACGCTCGATCTTCACGTCGAGCAGCGCGCAGATCGCGTCGCGAGTGAGGTCGTCTTGGGTGGGGCCGATCCCGCCGGTGATCACGACGGCGTCGGCGCGGCTGCAGGCGGTCCCGATTGTTTCGACGATCCGATCGAGATTGTCGCCCACCGTCACCTGGTGATGAACATCGAAACCGTCTTCGGCGAGCTTGGTGCCGATCGCGGCAGCGTTCGTGTTGATGATTTCGCCAAGCAACAACTCGGTGCCGACGGCGATGATTTCAACGATCATGCTTGCGGGTCAGGCAACAACGGGATTCGAGAGCGTGCCGATGCCGTCGATCGTGATGTCGACGACGTCGCCGGGCTGCAGAAAGCGCGGGGGATTGAATCCGAGTCCAACTCCGGCTGGAGTACCGGTTGCGATCACGTCGCCGGGCTCAAGGAGGACCGCGTCGGAGATCGATGCGATCAACGTGGGAATGTCGAAGATCAGATCCTTGATCTGTGCGGCCTGCCGCTCGTCGCCGTTCACCGTGGTCCGCAGCCAGGTCGACTCGATGTCAGGAATCTCATCTCGGGTGACGATTGCTGGGCCCATCGGGCAGAACGTCGCGCCACTCTTGCCGATGAAGAACTGAACGTGTCGTTTCTGTACCTGGCGCGCAGTGACATCGTTGATCACCGTGTAGCCGTAGACGTGTTCCCACGCATCGGCCTTCTGGATCTTGGTGCCGCCGGCTCCGATCACCACGCCGAGTTCGCCCTCGTAGTCGGTCGTTCCTGTCGAGTCCACTGACAGTGTGATTGGATCGCCGGGACCAACGAGCGACGTCAACGCCTTGGTGAAGACGATTGGATGATCAGGAATTGTCTGGGTTGCGGACGCGTCGAACCCGCTGTCGGCGAACTCCTTGGCGTGTTCGCGGTAGTTCTTGCCCACCGCCATCACGTTGTTGCGCGGTCGAATCGGGGCGCGCAGCACTGGCTGCTCGACGACGGTTGCGTTCGCGTCGTCGAGCACGCGTTGGGCAGCGTCGAGTCCCGCAGCGCCGAGCGCAACGAAGTCGACCATGGTGGTCGGCAAGGATTCGTCGGTCGCGAGAGCGACCACCGACCCGTCTGGGCGGACGACCCCAATTCCGGCTTGGCCGACAGCGGTGGTGAAGGACACGAGTTTCATCTGGATCCTTTCAAAGGACGATCACAGAACAAGATCACATATTATGTATCATTTAGAGGAACGCGGCACAGTCCTTTGCCGTAAAGTTCACCATTGGACTCTGGAGCACTGACATGATCCTCACTGAAATCGATCACATTGCAATCGCCGTGCGCGATCTCGACGCCGCTATCGAGTTCTACATGAACGCCTTCGGCGCAAAGGTGGCGCATCGCGAGACGGTGGAACGAGAAGGTGTCGATGAGGCGATGCTGCAGGTTGCCGATTCGTACATTCAGCTGCTCACCGCGTCCCGCGACGATTCCCCCGTCGGCAGGTTTCTCGCCAAGAACGGCGAAGGTCTGCATCATGTCGGGTATCGCGTCGACGATTGCCAGGTCGCGTTCGACTCGATGGTTGCGGCGGGTGCGATCCCGATCGACAAGGGCCCTCGGCCGGGAGCGCGCGGATCGACGATTGCGTTCATGCATCCAAAAGGCTCGTTCGGCACGCTGATTGAACTCGTTCAGGAAGCCTAGATACCGACGTGGGAGACATCACCTGGTCATTCGCTGATCGCGTCGTCGCGATCACCGGCTCGGCAATCGGTATGGGCGAGGGAGCCGTCACAAGCTTCGCTGCGGCCGGCGCAACGGTCTACGGCCTCGACGTTGACGTCGAGCGTGGCCGGGCGGTCGCTGAGCGAACGGGTTCGACGTTCATTGAGTGCGACATCACGTCGAGCGACGCGGTGAACGCGACCTTCGAGATGATCGATCAGGAGCATCAACGTCTCGACGTCCTGATCAACAACGCAGGTGGATTCTGGGAGCAGCACACGACCGAATCGCTGAGTGAGGGAGAGTGGGACAGGGTCGTCGACCTGAATCTCAAGGGCGTGTTTCTGTGCACCCGACAGGCGATCCCGCTCTTGCGTCGATCCCATGCTGGGCGGATCATCACGATCGCGTCGCTCGCGGGTCAGACCGCGATCTATCGATCATCCCCGCCGTATGTGGCAGCCAAGGCGGGTGTGCTCGCCTTGAGTCGACTCCTCGCCTACGAACTCGGGGCCGATGGCATCACGTCGAATGCGATTTCACCGAGCGCCGTGCTGACCGATCGGATCAAAGTCGTGCGCGGGCCGGAGGAACGTGCGGCAACTGCAGCGACGATCCCGCTCGGTCGCTATGGCGAGGTCGATGATCTCGTCGCGTGGATGCTGTTCCTCGCATCGGAGGAGTCCGGTTACATGACCGGGGAAACCATCGCCGTAAACGGCGGCCGCTTCATGTCGTAGTTCGCTCCCGCCGACGACAACGCCCGGCACGAGGACTGCATGAGCGATTCACGATGCCCAGGTCGCCTCACCAGATCAGTCACCGATCTCGCAACATGGGCTCGGCTCTGCGATGTCCTCGTTCTTCTCGCCCACCCGGCTCGCCCGAACTGAGAGATTCCGTGGGTTGACTACGGCTACCCGAGTCGCTGCTCGACGATTGTGATGATGGCGGCGAGGTCGTCGTCACCGAGCCCTGACGAACTCGTTGCCTCGACAATCTCGTGTGCAGCCGAAGCCAACGGCATTTTGGCCAGCTCAGCGGCGGCCAAACGAAGGTCCTTGCGCATCAAATCCACCGTGAACTGGGGTGTGAAGTCACGGTCGGCGAGCGGCCTCGCCTTGTAGTCGAGCAGCTTCGGGACCGCACCGGAGCGGAGCAGCTCGATGCATTGTGGGACCGACAGGTCGGTCTGCTCGATCGAAACGATCGCCTCAGCAATCGCGACGAGATGGGTGGTGAGCAGACGGTTGGTGATCAGCTTCAGTTCGAGACCCGCGCCATTGTCACCGACATGTTCGACGCACGAGGCGAACGGCTCGAGGGCAGGGCGGGCGCGCTCGATCACGTCGGCCTGTCCGCCGGCCATCACCACGAGGGTGCCGGCCTCGGCGTGAATCGAGGTGCCGCTCACCGGTGCATCCACGAACTCGACACGCCGCTCGCGACAGCGCGCGGCGAGCGCACGCGAACCTGTGATCGAGATCGTCGACAGGTCGATACACGCCGTGCCGGGGGCCAGCAGATCGACGAGACCACCGGAACCGAAGTAGGCCGCCTCGACGTGTTCGGTGGCCGGAAGCGACGAACAGACGATCTCGGCATCGGCCAGGTCGCAAACTGACGACGCGATCTCCACGCCCGATTGTTCGGCTCGTTCGCGCGCCTGTTTGGAGATGTCGAAGGCGATTACGTCGTGGCCGGCACCGACGATGTGACGCGTCATCGGCAGTCCCATTCGGCCGAGTCCGATGAACCCGATCCTCATTGACGCCTCACTCGCCGAGGTTGTCGACGTCGATTCCGAGGCCAGGGCCACTCGGGAGTTCGTAGTGGCCGTTGACGATCGACAACGGCGTGGTGGTGACGTCGCCACTCAAGCCTTGATTGCCAGGGCTGCAACCGAAATCGATCGCGTGCATCGCGGCGGCGCAGTGCAGGTTGGCCGCAGCAGCAACACTCGATTCTGCGATCTTGCCGGCGAGGTTGATCGACAACCCGAGCGATTCGCACAACGCGGCGCCGCGCATCACGCCAGTGATACCGCCTAGCTTCACGAGCTTGAGGCTGATTCCCGCCACGCCGGATCGCCAGAACGATGCGATGTCGGAGAATGAATGCACGCTCTGATCGGCGCAGATCGGAATCGGTGACGCATGGGCGACGCGCAACATCGCCGCGAGGTCGCCCTGCCGGATCGGCTGCTCGATGAACCGGACGTCGAGACCGTCGAGGCTGCGCAGGAACCGCACAGCCTCTGGCTCGGACCATCCCTGGTTCGCGTCGCCGCACACCACGGCGTCTGCGGGTAACTCTGCGCGTACGCCGCGCACTGTCTCGAGCTCGTCGAGGATCTCGCCGATACCGAGCTTCACCTTGAACCACCGATAACCGGCGTCGTACTTGGTACGCGCAGCGTCGATGTCAGCGCTCGGAACACCACTCCCGATCATTGTTAGCGCCGGCACCGAGCGACGAGCAATTCCTCCCAGCAATTCCGCGATCGGAACACCGAGCACCTTGCCAGCGATGTCGTGCAGCGCGATGTCGATCGCGCCGACTGCGGTCTCGTTCGCGTACATCATCGTGTTCATCTTCGCCCAGAGCGAACTCCGCCGCATCGGGTCCTCGCCGATAATCTGCGCGCCGAGGAAGTCGATCGCGGCACGAATGCTCGACTGAGTCTCGCCGGTGAGATCGGTTGCCTCGACTCCTTCGCCCCAGCCGACAACGCCCTCGTCAGTCGTCACCTTGACCAGCACGTTGTCCGATTGGTGCACCGTGATATGTGACATGACGATTGGTTTGACGAGGGGCACCGTTATCGGTAACGATTCCACACTAATGATCTTCAAGGTTGTGTCTCCATTTACATCGGGCTCCCGAATTTTAGGTTGATTGTTGTGCCGCGTGTCAAGGCAAATCGATGAGTTCCTCAGTGATCCGTATCGGGGGGTACGCGCCGTCCGAGTCCGTGCATGGCCGTGCGCTCGACCGTTTCGCCGAGTTCGTTCGCAGCGAGTCGAACGGCGAGATCTCGATCGAGGTGATGTACAACGTGATGGATTTTGGCCGACCCATGGCCGACTTGCTCGACATGGTGATCTCGGGCGAACTGACGTGGTGCTACTTCTCGACGAGCTACCTCGGTAATTTGGTGCCGGCTGTCAACGCACTTGAGATCCCGTTTCTTTTCGCCACACTCGATGATGCCCACAAGGCGCTCGACGGTCCGTTCGGCGCATCACTTTCCGCATCGATCGCCTCGGTCCATCCCGTCGAGGTGCTCGGCTACTGGGACAACGGTTTCCGTCACCTGACCAACCGTGATCGGCCGATTCGTACCCCGGCAGACTGCGCTGGGTTGTCAATTCGGTTGCAGCCGAACCGCGTCCACGGGGCCCTGATGGAGGCGTGGGGGATGACGCCGGTCCTCGTCGAATTGAGCGAGGGGATTCGCATGATCGCCGCCGGCGAGGTCGATGCACAGGAGAATCCCTTGGCGAACACGCGTGCGTACGGCGTGTCGCACCGCCATGTCACGCTCTCGGCCCACCTCTACGGCGCGCGCGCTCTCATCGCCAACCGCGAAGCCTTGGCCGCGCTCGATGGGCCGACTGCTGATCTCGTGCGCCGAGGGGCCCGAGCCGCGATCGACTTTCAACGAGCAGCAGCGCAGCTGTATGAGGTCGACCTTCGTAGCGATTTCGAGATCGGAGGGCGTCAGATCGTCGACCTCACCAGCGGCGAGCGCACAGCATTCGTCGACGCGGCCGAGCCGGTGATGGAGCGGGCGCGATTAGAGGCGTCCCCGGCGCTCTTACGTCTCCTCGAGTAAGACGGCGTCTCATCTGTGGCAGACTTCGGGGCATGGCTGAGCTGATCAAGTATTCGAGACAAGACCGCGTCGCCCGCGGTGACGGCATCGAGACTGTGCAATTCTCGAATCCTCCGCTCGACGGACAGACCTTCACGATGGGAACGACCTCGTTTCCGCCTGGTGCAGCGCTTCGCGAGCACAGCCACAACACGATCGAGCAGGTGACCCTGCTCGAGGGAAAGGGCATTGTCGAGATCAACGGCGTCACCCATCGGCTTGCGCAGTACGACACAACACGGGTGCCCGCTGGCGAGCCCCATCGCTTCGAGAACGGCGGTGACACGACGATGCGCATCCTCTGGGTGTACGGGAACACCGAAGTGACCCGCACGTTTACCGACACTGGTGAGACCGTGTCGAATCACGGCACATCGTCACTATCGTGACGGCCAAACCAGTGACGGCGACACAGTGACGGCCCGAGGATTATGAACGTGGGCGACGTGCGCTTTGCTGCTGAGCGGCTCGAAGTATTCGTTGCGTCGGTGTTCGAAGCCGTCGGTGTGAGCGTTGAGCATGGCCGGCTCACGGCGCGGCGCCTCGTAGAGGCGGATGTGCGCGGCCGCACCGGCCATGGCGTCATCCGTGTCGCGCCGTATGTCGAACGGATCGAGGCCGGGGGAGTAAACCTCGCTCCGAACATCCGCGTGACGCATGAAACTCCGACCTCGGCGCTGATCGACGGCGACAACGGGCTCGGACAGGTCGTGATGACGCAGGCGGCAGAGCTCGCGATTGCCAAGGCGACCGCCTCGGGTATGGCGTGGGTCGGCACCGTGTCGTCCAATCACGCCGGCGCTGCGGGGCTATATCCGCTGATGGCCGCACGGGCGGGGTTGATTTCCATGTACTTTGCGGTCGCCAACGCAAACGGCATGCCTGCCTGGGGTGGCACCGAACACCTCCTCGGAACGAACCCGATCGCCATCGCGGTTCCCGATGCTGACGGGTCGGCATTCGTGCTCGACATTGCCACCACGGTCGCGTCGCATGGCAGCATCAAGGTGGTGGCGCAAGCCGGCGAACAGATGCCCGTTGGTTGGGTTGTCGGCCCAGACGGTGAGCCGATTACCGACCCGGACCGAGTCCACGAAGGGTCGCTGATGCCGATCGGTGGATACAAGGGGTCGGGGCTCAACATTGCAATCGGGCTCCTCGCTGGCGTGCTGAACGGTGCGGCGTTTGGTAGTTCGGTGATCGACCATCGCGCCGATCTGAGCGTGCCCACCAATACGGGTCAGGCGATGTTGGTCCTTCGCCCCGATCTGTTCATGCCCGCTGACGCTGTGCTGGCGTCCATCTCCGAACACCTCGCCGAACTCCGCAGCTCTCGCGCCGATGGCACGCCCGTTCGGCTTCCTGGCGATCGTGCCGAAGAAGTCGCGCGAGACAACACCGAATTCGGCGTTCCCGTTCCATCGTCGTTGCTCTCCATCCTTAATACGCTTGCGGTTCGGCTAGGGCTCGAACCGCTCTGCCACTAGCCGTTGAAAAGTAGGTCCTGTCATGCGCAGCGTTCAGTTAATCGAAGCCGGTGTCATCGAAGTCCGCGATATTGCCGTCCCGGATGCATCAGGCCTGGCGCTCGTGCGGATGCAGACCGTCGGCGTGTGCGGCACCGACTCGAGCATCATCGCCGGCAAGATCCCGGTCAGCCTGCCGCGCACGATGGGACACGAAGGCGTCGGGATCGTCGAACAGGCCGGGCCGCTCGGCGCAGTGGCCGTCGGCCAACGGGTACTCATTGATCCCGGTATCTCGTGCGAACTGTGCGATCTGTGCCGCCGCGGTTACCCCAACCTCTGCCGCAATGGCGGTCTCCTCGGTCGCGACTTCGACGGGGTGTTCGCCGACTACGCCGCAGTCGCCGAGCGGCAGTTACTGATTGTTCCCGACCACGTGACGAGCGACGAAGCGGGCCTGCTCCAGGTGTTGGGCACGTGCGTGCACGCCGTGGCGACAGCGCAGGTGCTTCCCGGCGACACGGCGGTGGTGTTCGGGTTGGGCGTTGCTGGCCAACTGCTGGTGCAACTACTCGCGAGTAGCGGGGCGCGTGTCATCGGCATCACTCGGTCGCAGTCCAAACGTGATCTGGCGGCACGACTTGGTGCACACATCACGGCCACGCCCGACGAGGCAGCCGCCGTCGTCGCCGACGCGACCGATGGTCGCGGGGCAAACGTGGTGATCGAAGCGGTGGGAACCGAGGCGACCTTCGGTCAGGCAATCGAACTCGCGGGCCACGCGGGAACCGTTGTCTTGTACGGAACAGCAACGGGTGGCGGCAATGGGCTGCCGTATTACCAGCTGTACTTCAAGGAACTGACGATTCGCAATCCACGGGCCGCCACGAAATCCGACTACCAGCGCGCCATCGATCTCGTAGCAAATGGAACGATCAAGGCGGCGCCGATCGTGTCCCGCCGCTTTGGGTTGTCGGAGGCGAACGATGCATTTGCGGCCGTGGGTGAGTCGTCGACGCTGAAGGTGCTGATGCACACCGCGTAACGAGCCTGGTCGAGCGATAATATATCATGCATGGTCAGTATGGTCCTGACAACTGAACAGATTGAGGCGTACGAACGCGACGGTTACCTGATCGTGCGCGACGTCTTCGAAGCCGAGCGTGTCCGACAACTCATTTCCGCCGCGGACGAGTTCGCGCTCACCGCACAGACGCTGACCGCTAACACGAACATGATCGAACTCGACCCTGCGGTCGTGGCCGCCGGGGCGCCCACCGACGACGGACGCTCGCGTCTGCTGCGGATCAAGAGCCCCCACCTGCACCATGCCACGTTCGCCCGCATGCTGGCCGAACCCGCCGTGGTCGGCATGGTAGGGCAACTGATCGGGCCCGACATCCGATGGCATCACACCAAGATCAACGCGAAACAGCCGCGTGGTTCCGGACACGTGGAATGGCACGCCGACTGGGGGTACTACCCGCACACGAATTGCGACCTGTTGGAGGTCACGATTCCACTCGATCCGTCGGTCGAGGCGAACGGCTGCGTGCGGGTGCTCCCCGGATCTCACCGCGGGCCGGCACTTGATCACAGCGAGCGCGGCGTCTTCGTCGGTGCTGTTCCGCCTGGAAGTTTCCCTCTCGCCGACACCGTTCCGATCGAACTCGAGCCCGGTGATGTTTCGATCCACCACGTTCGGCTACTCCACGGGTCCGGCCCGAACGCGACCGATCGTCAACGGCGTCTTCTTCTGCAGGGCTACGCAGCCGCAGACGCGTGGCCGCTCATGGCGCACCACCAGCCATCCGACTGGCCCGAATGGGATGCTCGCATGGTGCGTGGACGGCCAACGCGCGACGCTCGGCTGGATCACAGCCCGGTGAAGGTGCCCCTGCCGGTCACCGCTGCGCTCGGCCTGTTCGAAACGCAGAGCAAGATGACGGTCTCGCACTTCAAGGACGCCGGAACTTGAGTCAAGCGATCAATCGGGGAGGGAAACAATCGATTGGCCTCGCCATCGTCGGCGCCGGAAAGATTGGTCGCCACCGGGCGCGCCTCGCGGCCCAACACGCCGGTGTGGCGCATCTCGCCATCGTTGACCTCGAAGCCAAGCGTGCCGAGCAACTCGCGACCGAAGTCGGCGCGGATCGGTGGTCGACTGACATGTTGGCCACGGTGTCGAGCCCGGACATCGATGCGATCATCATCTCGACTGAGGAACGAGCGCACACCGAGCCGCTCCTGATCGCGATGGCTACGGGCAAACCGACCCTCGTCGAAAAGCCCATCACGCTGACGCTCGCAGATGCCGACCGTGTCATCGCGGCGGCCAACGACAACGGCGTCGATCTTCGAGTCGGCTACTCGATGCGGTATGCGCAGCGTTACGCCGTTGTGCGCGACCAGGTCGTCCGCAAGCAGATCGGCCAAATTATCGGGGGGCAGGCGCGTTGCTATGACACGCTTGCGGTCGGCAGAGCGATTCTGCAGCGGTCGCCGACAGCGACACCGGTGATGGACATCCTCACGTACCTCGTCGACCTGATTGGATGGTGCATGCCGACCGCCAGACCCGTCGAAGTTGTGGCGAGGTCAAACGGCTCGATCTTGCGATCGGAGGGTCACGATGTCGATGATCTGACCTTCGCGATGGTCACGTATGACGACGGTGCGGTGTTCGACCTGGGCGCGACTTACTCCTTCCCACCGGGGTATCCGATCAATGGCATGGCCTGCCGCTTCGAACTCGTGGGCACCGACGGTGTGGTGCTCGTCGACGAGGATCATCGTGACTCGGTGATGTTCACCGAAGCCGGCTTCGACAACGCTTACGTGGATCAGCGGCTCAAGCTCGCGTATTTGGGCAGCCGTACGTCGGGTGAATGGGCGAACGGCATGATGTTCGGCAGGGTCGCCGACGAGACTCGAGCCTGGCTCGACCACCTCACCGTCGGTGGACCGTGTTCGATCACCACGGCAACGGAAGCCCGCACGACTCTGGCGATCACCTGCGCCATCGATCAGGCAGCTGCAAGTAAGACCGTGGTCGGGATCGACTCACGAGGTTGAGCTACCTCCGAGTCGGAGTGAGGATCTGATATGATATATTGTGTTCCTTATGATGATTCCGCCACCATCGTTGATGGTTGAGAACACGATCTGGCAGTCGTGGCGCGGGTCAGACCCGCAGCGACGTTGTCAGGTGTTCTTGGATCACCTTGGTCGCGGTCTCGATGTCGCGGTTGCGCATTGCTTCGAGCAACTGGGCGTGCTCGGCGTTTGCCTCGCGGCGAACGTCAGGGACGCGCTGCAGCCTGGCGCTGACCGCCATCACCGATGCGTCCTGCAACGACCGCACCATGGAGACCAGCCGTGGTCGGTTGGCCATCTCGTACAGCGTCATGTGGAAGTCCCGGTTGAGCTGCACCCAGGCCGCGCTGTCTGGCGCTGCATCCATGGCGGCGTGGAGCTCGGCTGCATGATCGAGCGCCTCCTCGGTAATTTCGAGCATCGCCAATTCGAGCACGAGTGGCTCGAGGCGTTGGCGAATTTCGTACACCTCAATGAGATCGTCGGCGTCGAGTTCGTTGACAACGCCACCGCGGTGCGGGTCGATTCGGATCATGCCCTCGGAGGCAAGGTCACGCAACGCCTCTCGAACTGGCGTGGTGCTCACCTTGAGTTTCTCCGCGAGATCGGACTGAACGAGCCGAGCACCTCCCGCGAGCTTCCCGTTCAAAATGTCGACTCGGATCGTTTCGCGTACGAAAACGTGTGCGGTCTGGCCACGCGACGGCTGCGGGGTGATGTCACGCCGAGGTGTGCTCGTGGCGGGCGTAATTTGTTTCGACGACATGGTCAGGCCAACTTAACAAGACTTGGGCCCCATAAAAACGCTGTCACCCAAGGTCATACATATTGTCAGATCCGTCGTCGGCGGGTCGCGAAGTTCACGTTCAACCACATCCAAGGAGCAAACAGGTGAAAGAAGCATTTGGCGTACTGGCGACCGACTGGCGCGAAGGTATCAACTGGCAAGAGGTGCGCGATTGGCGCATCGCCCGAGCCCGCGAAACAATGAAGCGCAACGGGCTCGGCGCAATGCTGCTCATGTACGACGAGAACATCCGCTACGTCACCTCCACGATGACGCCTGGTTGGAACCAACTCAAACCCGGGCTGCGCTACGCCGTGCTGTGCGAGGGCAAAGATCCGATCCTGTACGAGCAGGGAGACATCGGATATCACATACGCGAACACTCGCCCTGGATCCCGAAGGAGAACGTGCGGTACTCCTACGCGTGGATCAAAGGAGCTGCGGGCCCGGCGTCAACTGCCCAGGTCGCCAAGTTTGCTAACGCGCTGATGAACGATCTCGAAGATGCTGGTGTCAAGGACCAGCCTCTTGGTGTGGATTTCATGGATCTCAACATGATTAGGGCATTCGAGGAACGCGGCATCAACTGGGTCGACGGTATGACGCCGATGATGGAGGCGCGCTCGATCAAGAGTCCGAATGAGATCAAGGCGATGCGCATGGTCGGCTCAATCTGCGATGTGACGCACTACCAACTGTCGCAGTGGCTGCGCCCGGGCGTCACCGAGAACGAAGTCACGGCCTTCGCTATGGAGTATCTCTACAACATCCCTGGCATGGAGAACGTCGAGGACGTCATTGTCTCGTCCGGTCCGAACGCTTGGCCGAACTGGCGAAACCACGGTGACCGCATCATCCGCCCAGGCGACATTGTGATCATCGACTTGGCAGCTCTTACATGGAACGGATTCAAGTCGTGTGTGTACCGCACCTACTGCGTCGGCGGAAAACCGACTGCCGAGCACCAGGAGTACTACGACCTTGCGTCGAAGTGGCTGTGGGATTCGATCGACGCGACCAAGCCCGGAGTGACAACTGCTGACATTGCATCGAAATGGCCATCGGCCAAGGAGATCTGGGGCTACGAGGAGGAAGACGAGGCCGCGGCCAACCTCTGGGGCCACGGACTCGGTCTAGCGCAGTACGACCAGCCCGTCATCTCGCGCATCTGGTCTCTCGACCATCCCCAGGAGATCAAGCCCGGGATGGTGTTCGCACTCGAAACCCAGCACGGCAAACTCCACGAGTTCGGAGTTCGTCTCGAAGAGATGCTCGTCGTGAATGAGACAGGGATCGAGATGCTGTCCACATTCAAAAGCCACGAGATCATCTGCACCGGATGATGCTCGAAGACCCCTTGCGGGTTCGGGGCCTGGACGATCCGACCGCGGCCGACGTGGCCATCAGCGGGGCGAAGGGTGCTGGACTTGCGCGAGCGCTGGCCGCCGGTTTTCCGGTGCTCGACGGCTTCGTGATTCCAGCTGCCTGCTCCGAACCTGCGCTCGCTCGTGGCCTCGAGGTGCTGGAGTCACGCGGCACCGGTGGCGCTCGAATGGCGATCATCGGCTATGCGATGCCAGACGAACTGGTGGCCGCGGTCGAGGCGTTTGCAAGCAAGCTGAAGGCGCCACTGATCGTTCGGTCGTCGAGCGTGCTCGAAGGCGCGGGTGAGTGGTCGGGCGCGTTCACGTCCGTTCCCGAGATCGAGCGCGACGAGGTCCTCAAAGCGACCAAGAGCGTCTGGGCGACGACGTTCGCGATCGAGGTCCTCGAGCGATTCGAGGAGGCCGAGCTCGAACCAGGCAGTGCCCCGATGGGTGTGTTGGTGCAGCCGGAGGTTCGTCCTGACTTTGGCGGCGCTGCAATTATCGACTTTGCGGGCGCGGTCACGGTCAATGCAGTCAAGGGATCGCCGCGCGACCTGATGGCAGGCTGGGTCGCGGGCTCGCGAGCCGTGCTTGAAGACGGTGTGTTGCGGGGTGCTGACGCGATCGAGATGATGGGCGAAGCGACTGTGCTGGCAGTTGCAGAGCTTGCGCAGCGAGTCAAGGAAGTACTCGGCCACAACCTGATTGAATGGGCCGTCGTCGACGGGGAACTGTTGCTGTTGCAGGTGCAGGACTCGGCGGTCCATGAAGTCGAAGAGCCGATGGTGGTTCCCGCAGCGCTGGCCCATCCGTTCGCGCTTCAATTCGTCCGGCTCACGCAACAGCACTCGAGCACGTTGGGCGACGAGCTGGTCCTCGGTTGGCGGGCGGCAGCGCCCCTCGACCTCGAACCAGTGGCCTATGAGGGCTCCGACCGAGTAGCAGCGTTGGCTCAGGCGCGTGAACTTTGCGCAGAGTTGACGAGTGCTGCGTGGAACGAGCCGTTTGAGCGGGCGCTCGCACAGGCGGAACACGTGTTGCGTCGCATGCGCAGCGACCGGCCGAACGAGTCGATCGACGTATTGCGCGGGCTCGATCCGGTCGACGCCGGCGTCGCGGCCCGGCTCCTGGGCATCGTCGAGTTCCTCGAAGGGACCGACACCACCTCGGGCCGTCGTGGCATGGGCCGGTGGGAACCGGTTCTGGCAGGGGTTCTCGCGCTCCAGGGCGAGGTGTACGAAGGCGAACCGAGCGTCGGTGGAGTCGGGGCCGGCAGGATGGTGTGGCTCGACAGTTCGAAACGGACCGAGGACGTCCGGCCGCGAGACATCCTCGTCACCCAGTACCCGTTGCAGAACTACTCACCACTGCTCTGGGACGCTGCCGGTCTCATTACGATCGGGGGAGCACCCACAGCTCACCTGTTCGAAGTCGCCCGTTCGCTCACCGTTCCCGCGGTCATCAACTGTCCGATCGCGGAAATCGTTCGTGCCGGCCCGTGTCTCGGCATGCTCGACGGCGCCGCTGGGCGTGTCTCGATTCTGAGAGGCTGACATGGTCGACGTGATCAGTGTGATCGGCCTCGGAGTGATGGGCTCGGCGATGTCGCGGCACATCGCCGATGGGGGTTACACCCTGCGCGGGTATGACATCGACGCCACCAAGCGCGGCTCGTTCGTCGGTGTGCCATGCGGTTCGGTCACGGAGGTCGCCGAGTCGAGCGACGTGATCTTGCTCTCCTTGGCGTCCGTCGAGGCCCTCGATTTAGTTGTTCGCGAGATCGCGTCGGCCGCACGGTCTGGGTCGGTTGTCGTCGAGATGGGGACGTTGCCCCTGGACGCGAAAAGCGCGGCCCAAAAGATCTTGGCCGGGGTTGGCGTCGAGATGCTCGACGCTCCGGTCAGCGGAACTGGGCTGCAGGCTGCCGATGGCACCCTCGTCGTGTATTGCAGCGGGCCGAGCGCCGCGTTCCAGCGGGTCAGCCCTGTATTCGACCTCATCGGAAAACAGTCGTACGATCTCGGCGATTTTGGCAACGGCTCACGGATGAAGTTCGTGGCCAACCTGCTCGTCGCCGTGCACACGCTCGCTGCTGCCGAAGCGCATGCGCTTGGCGCAGCAGCAGGCCTCGACCCGTCCGTCGTCCAGGAGGTCATCGGAGCGGGGGTCGGCTCGTCGCGCATCTTTGACATCCGAGGTCCGATGATGGCTGCGGAGGTTTTCGATCCGCCATCGGCCCGGCTCGCCATCATCTTGAAAGACGCCCGGATCATTGCCGACTTCGCGTGTTCGGCGAGCGCTTCGACACCGTTACTCGACGCAGCGATCCCGATGTACGAGGCCGGTGTGTCGGCGGGGCTGGGCGACCTCGATGCTGCAGCGCTTCGCGGCCTCTTCCCCTGACATCTCGATTGTTTCCCTCAACCGACCATCCGCCAGCAACCCTCACACAGCAAGGAGTCCACATGCCATTGTCATTTAAGGACATCGCACTCGTCACGGGGGCCTCGAGCGGCATTGGCGAGGCTACCGTCGTTGCTCTTCGCGAGCGGGGTGTCGTGGTGTACGCCGCGGCCCGCCGCCTGGACCGCCTCGAGCAACTCGCCGCGCGAACGGGGTGTATCCCCGTCGAACTCGACGTGCGCGACCGGGCTGCTGTCGCCCGGCTTGGTGAGACCATTCCTGTTGACATTCTGATCAACAACGCCGGATTGGGACGCGCCCTGGGATCGATTTGGCAGGCCAGCCTGGACGACATCGAGAAGACGATCGACACCAACGTCACCTCCTCAATCCACATGATCACCAGCGTGCTGCCCGGCATGATCGAGCGGGGCAAGGGCCACATCGTCAACATGAGCTCGGTCCTCGCGCTGTACCCGGCGCCGGCAGCGCTCTATGGGGCAACGAAGGGGGCGATGCACAAGCTGTCCCGAGATCTCCGCCAGGAGCTCAAAGGTACTGGCATTCGCGTGACCGAGATTAACCCTGGGCGGGTGACGACCGAGTTCTACAACGTGGCGATCGACGATGCCGAGGAGCTGGCTCGAACGACCGATACCGGAATCGAAGAAGTCACTCCGGCCGACGTCGCTGCATCAATCGTTCACGTGGTTGATGCGCCGTGGCGAGTAAACATCAGCCAACTTGAGATCGTCCCGACCGAGCAGACCTACGGTGGGTCGCAGTTCGTGCCGTTCCCAGGCCGCGAGAGCCCATCATGACAAGAAGATGGGGCAAGCGATGGGGTTGATCGAAGAAATTTCGGTGCGGCTTCCCGCCGACTGCATCCAATTCGGCAGCGACATGGTCAAGGACGAACTCGACCCGATCCAGCTCAAGATGCAGCAGTCAGTTCGCCGGCTGTTCGACCCACAGCACGCCTGGACCCAGGCAAGGCTTTCTCAGAGGAACGAGTAACAATGGCAAAGCTCAAGGCGGCAGTTATCGGGTCCGGCAACATCGGTACCGACTTGTTGATCAAGGCGATCCGAACGTCGGAGATCATCGAGATGGTCGCGATGATCGGAATCGATCCATCGTCTGACGGTCTCGCGCGGGCGAAACGGTTAGGCCTGGACACCACAGCCGATGGCATCGACGGATTCGTCGAACTCGGTTCGTTCAGCGAGGTCGATCTCGTGTTCGATGCCACCTCGGCTGGCGCCCATCATCGACACAACGAGGTACTTCAAGCGGCCGGAAAGCGAATGCTCGATCTCACCCCTGCCGCGATCGGCCCGTATGTCGTCCCCGCGGTGAACCTGCATGAACACCTCGATGCCCCCAACATCAACATGGTGACCTGCGGCGGTCAGGCGACGGTCCCCATCGTTGCCGCCATCAACCGAGTCGCGCCCGTCGTTTACGGTGAAATCGTCTCCTCGATCGCGTCGGAGTCGGCAGGTCCGGGAACCCGAGCGAATATCGACGAGTTCACAGAGACCACGTCGCGTGCCATCGAGGAAGTGGGCGGAGCCCAACTCGGCAAGGCAATCATCGTGCTCAATCCGGCTGAGCCTCCGCTGATCATGCGTAACACCGTGTTCGCGCTCGTCGAGACGGGCGAACGAGACGAGATCGAGGCATCGGTCGAAGCAATGGTCGCTACCGTCCGCGAGTACGTGCCGGGATACCGACTCAAGCAGCAAGTCCAGTTCGATCGCCTCGACGCCGAGACGATGATCCGCATCCCCGAACTCGATCGGAAGTACACGGGCTGGAAGGTGAGCGTCTTCTTGGAGGTCGAGGGTGCTGCCCACTATCTGCCCGCCTACGCCGGCAACCTCGACATCATGACAAGCGCTGCTATCAAGACAGCCGAAGCGCTCGCAACGAGGGTTGGTGTGTCTTGACGAAGGTGTATGTCCAAGACGTCACATTGCGCGACGGAATGCACGCAATCCGCCACCAATATGGTCTCGACCACGTCAGGTCGATCGCGAAGGCAATCGAGGATGCGGGTTGCGATGCAATCGAGGTCGCCCACGGAGACGGCCTCGCAGGTTCGAGCTTCAACTACGGCTTCGGAGCTCACACTGATTGGGAGTGGCTCGAAGAGGTCGCCGAAGTCTTGACGAACTGCAAGTTGACCACATTGCTGCTGCCCGGGATCGGAACGATCAGTGACCTGGAGCGGGCGCATCAGATCGGGGTCGTGTCGGTTCGCATCGCGACTCACTGCACCGAGGCCGACATTGCAGTGCAGCACATCGGCAAGGCACGCGACCTCGGAATGGACGTCTCCGGGTTCCTGATGATGAGCCACATGAGTGATCCGGACTCGCTGGCCCAGCAAGCGCTGATCATGGAGGCCGCCGGAGCGCACTGCGTATACATCACCGACTCCGGTGGTCGCTTGACCATGGGTGACGTGCGCGACCGAATGCGGGCCTACAAGTCCGTGCTGCGGCCCGAAACCGAGGTTGGCATCCACGCTCATCACAACCTCACATTCGGTGTGGCGAATTCGGTGGTGGCGGTCGAGGAGGGTTGCTACCGCGTCGACGCGAGTCTCGCCGGCATGGGTGCTGGCGCCGGCAACTGCCCGCTCGAGGCATTCATCGCCGTCGCCAATCTCGAAGGATGGGAGCACGGCTGTGATGTCTCGCTCCTCATGGACGCCGCCGAGGATCTTGTCCGGCCGTTGCAGGATCGGCCTGTGCGCGTCGACCGTGAGACGTTGAGCCTCGGGTACGCGGGGGTGTACAGCAGCTTCCTGCGCCATGCCGAGACGGCTGCGGAACGCTATGGGCTCGACACGCGCGAGATCCTGATGGAGATCGGCGCGCGGCGAATGGTCGGAGGGCAAGAGGACATGATTGTCGACGTTGCCCTCGACATCTTGAAGGCCAGGTCGGCCTCTAACAGCTGACTTCCTGTGAGCCGCCCGCCATCAGGCAGCCCCCGTCTCACCAACGAACAATGTCATTCACGTGCTCGGGCCAACGGTTCGAACACACCGATACAACAAGGAGCACTTTATGTCGACCGTCACAATGAGTCGTATCAATAAGGTTTACGAAAACGGTTTCCAAGCGATCCACGATCTTGATCTCGATATCGCGGATCAGGAGTTTCTCGTCCTTGTCGGGCCCTCGGGATGTGGGAAGTCGACGGCGCTGAGGATGATGGCGGGTCTCGAATCGATCAGTGGTGGCGAGCTACGGATCGGTGATCGGGTGGTCAATGATGTCGAACCGAAAGATCGCGACATCGCGATGGTGTTCCAGAACTACGCGCTGTACCCGCACATGACCGTGTACCAAAACATTGGCTTCGCGCTCAAGCTGGCGAAAGTTCCCAAGCAAGAGATCGACTCTCGAGTCCGCAAAGCTGCCAACATCCTCGAGCTGACCAGCCTCCTCGACCGCAAGCCCGGACTGCTGTCGGGCGGACAACGTCAGCGTGTGGCGATGGGCCGAGCAATCGTCCGACAACCGGCAGCTTTCCTCATGGACGAACCGCTCTCGAACCTCGACGCCAAGCTCCGCGTCCAGATGCGTGCTGAGATCGCAGCCCTGCAACGCGAGTTAGCCGTCACCACGGTGTATGTGACCCACGACCAGGTCGAAGCAATGACCATGGGCGACCGGGTCGCTGTCCTCAAAGACGGCCACCTGCAGCAGGTCGACACGCCGCAAAATCTCTACGACCGACCGGTCAACGTCTTCGTGGGCGCGTTCATTGGGTCACCGTCGATGAACCTGTACGAGGCTCGTATCGATCTGACCGACGGCGGAGCGACAGTGCTCTTGGGTGACACGTCACTCGCGGTTCCGCCCGCGGTGCTGGCTGCGCGGCCCGCCTTGCGCGGCTACGACGGACGGAGCGTCATTGTCGGGATGCGGCCGGAGGACTTCGAGGACGCCGCCATGGTGCCAGACGACACGACGGGTCGCGAACTGACGTCGATGGTCACCCTCGTCGAATCACTCGGCTCGGAGATCATGGTGCACTTCACCATCGATGCGCGGATCGTCGACTCAGGGGACCCCGACGCAGAGGAGGCGGGCAGCAGCTCGAACGCTGTTGGTCGATTCCACCCGAGGTCCCGAGCCCGCATGCGCGAGTCGGTCACCGTGGCCGTCGCGACGGAGAACATGCACTTCTTCGATCACGAGAGTCGCGTCGGCATCTGGAATTGACGTCGGCGTGCTGAGCAGCGGCGTCAATGGCCTCACCGGTTCCGAGGTCTTGATCGTGCTGGTCACGATATTTGCTGCGTCGCTCATCAAGACCGTGACCGGGCAGGGCTTCCCCGCACTCGTCATACCGGTCCTGTCGCTCTTTCTGTCGTTCCAAGAGGCGGTGATCATCGTCGCTGCACCAAATCTTCTCACGAATGTCTGGTTGGTTAGCAGCACGCGCGGCGAGGCTCGGAATTCTCGCGACTTGCCGGTCTTGCTGATCACTGGAGTCGTCGGCACTGTCATTGGAACGTTCCTGCTCGTTGCACTCCCGGAGAAACCCCTGGTGGTGGTGCTCGCCGCAACCGTGTGGTTCTACGTGGTGCTGAGCGTCAGGAACCCGCATTTTTCGATTGGCCCGACGACGTCTCGACGTTGGTCTCCGGCTGTCGGATTTGCTGGCGGCGTTGCCCAGGGCGTGATCGGCATCGCCGGGCCGATTTTCGCGACCTGGGTGCACAGCTTCCGCCTCTCACGGACCGCCTATGTGTTCTCGATCACCACGATTTTCCTCTGTACCGTGAGCGCCCAAGTCATCACACTCCTGGTGAATGGAGATCTCAACGGCCTCTGGCTCATCACGCTGCTTACGATCCTGCCGGCTCTCGCGGCCGTGCCCCTCGGAATGCGGGCCCGTGACAAACTCAGCGGGGCAGCGTTTGATCGCGCTGCGTTCGCGATGCTCATCTTCGCAACGTCGACGCTGCTCGTTCGGACCTTCGCCTAGGACCCTGGGTCAGTATCGCGGTGTGAGGGTGGGGCGCGTGGAAAACTTGGTGGATGGCCGATGAGGGTGGTTGATGACCGGTTGTTCGAGGTGGCTGAGCCCGACGAGGTGGTGATCGTGGAGGCGTCGGCCGGGCGGACGAAGACGTTCCGCTCCTATGATCAGCATCAGTCGTTTCTGTTGCCGCCGTCGTTGGATGACTGGCTGCCCGCCGGGCACACGGTGAGGTTCGTGTCCGAGGTCGTTGATAACACGTTGGATCTCAAAGCGATCGACGCGTCCTACACGAACGCGACCGGGGCGCTGCCGCTCGATCTGCGGATGATGCTGATCGTCTATTCGTATTCGATTGGGGTGACGTCGTGGCGTGAGATCGAACGCCGCTGCCAGACCGATGTGGCGTTCCGTTGGTTGTCCGCCAACACGGCACCGGATTACAGGTCCGTGTCACAGTTCCGGCGCCGCCACCTGACAGCGTTGGATGACCTGTTCGGCCAGGTCGCGCTCGATGGCACCAAGCTCGACGCGTCGGCATCGATACACATCACAATATCCTACGGTCGCCTCGTGACCCGCATCCCCGAACTCGAAGCCGAAGTCTCCAAGATCCTGGCCGAGGCCGAAGACATCGACGCGGCCGAGGACGCTGAGTTCGGGGCCGATCGCCGCGGTGACAAACTTCCTGCCGGGCTGCAGACCCGTGAGGGCCGCCTCGCGAAGATGCGCTAAGCCAAAGCCGCGATCGAGGTCGAAGCCGCCCAACGCGCCGCTGTGGCGGCGGCGGACAAGGCACGTAGCAAGGGCAAGTCCGACGCTGAAATCGACGCCGCTGCCGAGGCTGCTGCCGGGTCGGCGACACCGCGGGCGAAGGCGCAGAGATCGTTCACTGACAGCGATGCTCGGATGATGAAAGCGAACCGGGGTTCGGCTACGCCTACAACGCTCAAGCCGCTGCCAATGCGTTCTCCCAGATCATCCTCGCCGCGTACGTCACCCAAGCACCTGTCGACATGAACCAACTGTTGGTCATGCTGGAACGCATTAACCTCGCCCTCGCTGCTGCCGGACTCCCGACACCGAAACCAACCCTGGCCGATGCCGGCCACTGCTCCACCAGCAACATCGAGGCCGCCGCCGAAGGCGACCACGATCTGCTCGTTGCGATCGGCCGCCTGAAACATCACGAGCGGGTGCCCGACGCACCCCGCGGTCGGATCGCCAACGACGCGACCAGCCGCGAACGCATGGCCAGACGCCAACGCGCCAAACAAGGCCGGGCCGACTACACCCGCCGCAAAGCAATCATCGAGCCCGTGTTCGGGCAGATGAAAGTGAAACAGGACGCCGGCCGACGCCGACTACGTGGGCTCGTTGGAGCGCAAGGCGAGTTCACCCTCCACGCGATCTGTCACAACCTGCGCAAACTCGCCAACGCCACCCAACCCGCCCTCTGCTGACAGACAGAACCGGCCGCGACCATCGCTCGAGGTCTTCGCCGCCATTGTCTCTGCAGCGCTTCACAATCCCGAACCCGCCGTCATCAGCCCACCCACCAAGAATCCGACCAGCACATGCAGTCCACGCCGAACATCACGAACACCGCAACCGATTCAGACCCACTGTCCTAGATGTACTGGGCCTACATCCGCGCCTGGCACACCGACCGAGAACGCTCAGACCACTACAAGCACTTCGTCCACTTCTACAATCACCACCGAGCGCACGGCGCCCTCGGATGGCCAACACCAATCGCCACACTCAAGGACAACGTCCCCGGAATGCATAACTAGCCGACGGCCGAGCGCCTCGGCGATGCGCTGTTGCTGCGTAGCCGGTGCGTTGTCGGCCATCACATGAGGCAAGAGGTCGTGAGCAGTCTGATCGCATCGAGGGCGCCCGCACCAGCGAAGGATTCGAGGCAGGTCGAACAGCGGGTTTCGACCGCGTGGCCGAGGGCGGCGTGAAGATCATCGACAGCCGGACGCACAGATCGTGTAGGGATCGACGATCACTTGAAGTTTCATCATTTCGGCATACGTCGTCGAGCGGGCGTAGGCACGTCCGACGTATCACGCATAGACGTTGGCGATGCGAGGGTTCGGATGTCTGGAGCACATCTTGACCGACAGCAGCAATGTCTGGGACTACTCGCCGACTCGCTCCGATTCCTGGCGGGCGGCAAGTTCTCGGAGCTCTCCTTTCGCAGCTTTACCGAGTGTCGATTCTGGGATAGCGCCTACAAAGATGACATCGCGGGGCCGCTTGAAATCAGCAAGTGAGGACACCTGGGCTGCTATCGCTTCACGCACGTCCTTCTCGTTGCTTCCTGGCTCGAGCACGACGAAGGCCACCGGCACCTCATCGAGCATCGGATGGCGCCGTCCGACCACGGCCGTATCGCTGACCCCAACCACGCCGCGCACGACCCGTTCGATCTCCGATGCTGCCACGTTCTCGCCGCCGACCTTCAACATGTCTTTTGCTCGGTCGACGAAGTCGATGAAACCATCGTCCCCCTGACGGACGAGATCACCGGTGTCGAGCCAGCCGTCGCTGTCGAAGGCGGCTTGCGTCGCCTCGGGGTCATCGAGATAGCCGGCGAACAGTGAGAGTCCTTGAATCCCCTTGATGAACAAGTGGCCCACCTCGCCAGATTCGGTCATCACCCCGTCACTGCGTCGGATTTGTAGTGTGTACTCGGGTGCTGCGCGTCCGATACTCATCGGACGGTTCGGCAGATCCACCGACCCGACGATGCCGTGGGTGATCGTCTCGGTCATGCCCCACCAGCCAATCGTCTTCACCCCATATCTCTGGTCGGATCGGGGTTCGCTGAACGCACAGCCCCACATCCTGAACGAGTGGTCGTACGGAACTTCGTGCTGCTTGAGCGCCTTGAGACAAAACCCGACGAGTGCTGCCCAAGTGCAACGGTTCCGGACTGCGACGTCCCAAAAGCGACTGGCCGAGAACCGCGGTTGGATGACGACCGTCGATCCGGCCCAGATGGTTGGGAGGAGGGAATAGGCAAGAGCGTTGGTGTGAAACAGAGGCATCGTTAACAGGTGCACGTCATCAGGCCGAAGCCCTTCGTGGGCAACACCGACCTGACCGCCCCACAACGCGTTGGCATGAGTCCAGACAACGCCCTTGGGGCGGGCTGTGGTGCCCGACGTGTACTGGATCGACAGAATGCGGTTCGGCTCCGATCCTTCCTGTCCGACCAAGGGCTCCGATCGGAGCAGCATCTCGAACGAATTAGCGCCGGAGGATCCAACGACGATGGCGTCCAGGTGTGGCGCCGCGCTCTCGGCGATTGTGACGAGATTAGGCTGAGTCACGATTGCTCGCGCCCCAGAGTGGCCTGCGTAGTACTGGAGCTCATCGGCGCTCGAACGGATGTTGGTGGTGACAGCGACGACACCGAGCCGGGCGCAAGCGAGCCACGCCATGACCCATTCCGGGCAATTCTCGAGGTGAATGAGAATGCGGTCGTTTCGCTGCAACCCCCGAGCCGCGATACCAGCTGCCACGCGTCGTACGTCGTCGTCGAATTCGGCATACGTCCAGCTTCGAGACGGACGATCAAAGGGCTCCCACACTAGGAACGGATCGTTGGCACGGCGGATCGCCTGGATCGCCCAGAGGCCAGCGACGTCCATTCCTCGGTACAGAGTCTCGGCGATACGACTCGGATTGGAGAACATCGCCTAACGCTACTCACCCCAGCCTGAGATACCGACTTGTACGTCAGGTGTCGTTGCTGCGGGTTCAGGTTCGTAGCGTCTGGTAGGTCATTTTGCCCGGATCGGCTCGTGAGGCGCCTACCGCCTGCGGGTTGACTCTCCCAGGGTTTGCCACCCGGCCAGCGACCGGTGGCGGTCTGGCTCAACAGAGGTGAGGTCCCATCATCGGGATCGATCCCCACGAGATGTCCCACACGGGCAATGCCGTGGACCCGACCACGAACACGACCGCATCGTAATTGCGGACCGGTCACCGGCGCGTGAGTGGCGATGTCGGATGTGTTCGCCGCTGGCGATCTCGATCGGTGCAACTCCGGCATGGGTGGCGAACGAGTGCTCGGACGCGAACCGTGATGCAATCTTAGTTCCACGGATGAGCCGGACCGCGGTGACTGCGCCGATGCCGTCGATCTCGCGGAGTCGTGTGCCGTGATCGTCCAGCGCGACGGTCGTCCGTGCTCGATGTTTGCGAGGCTCGTGTCTGCGCGGAGTTCGCGCGATCGAGGCGTCGAATCAGTCCCAGATGCCGGCCCGGGTCTCGAGGTCGAAGAAATGCATGTTGTCCGTCGCGACTCACGCATGTGGGCTCGAGATTTAGGGTGGAATCGGCCAACGGCGTTGGCGGTGCCACCTGCTTCTTCGACATCGGGGTCACCGGAATTCACGATGCGCGCATCGATGCTGAAGTGCACCATGATCTCCGACCCGAGTGACTCGACGAGCGTCACCACCGACGTCCGGCTGCGCCCAGTCGTGCCCCGGCGACATGTCTGAATCCTCGAAGTCCTCTGGCCGAATTCCGACGATGATGTTTTGTCCGTCGTACCCGCGCAGCGCGGGCCGCGCCGCAAGCACCGCAGCCGTGACCGCGGGTGAACTGTCACCGAGGTGAACCATCGCTCCGTCATCGATCAGTTCGAGACGAGCTTCGTACAGATTCATCGACGGTGATCCGATGAACGCTCCCACGAAGACGCTCGCCGGCCGGTCACAGAGATTTTGTGGTGTGTCGACCTGCTGCAGGCATCCGTCCTTGAGGACCGCCACGCGATCACCTATCGTCATCGTCATCGCCTCGACTTGGTCGTGAGTGACGTACACCGTGGTGGCCTCCAGCTCACGTTGGAGCGACGCGATCTCGGCACGCATCTGAACCCGGAGCTTGGCGTCCAGGTTCGAGAGCGGTTCGTCCATGAGGAACGCAGCCGGTTGCCGGACGATCGCCCGACCCATCGCCACATGCTGACGCTGGCCACCCGAGTAGGAGTCATGGCTTGCGGTCGAGGTAATCGCCGAGTTCGAAGATCGCAGCAGCTCTTCGGACTCGCACGTCGATCTCTTGTTTGGAAATCTTGGCCAACTTGAGTGCAAACCCGATGTTCTCGTACACGGTCATGTGGGGTAGAGCGCATAGTTCTGGAACACCATCGCGATGTCGCGATCCTTCGGCTCGACGTCGTTGACCTTCCGACCCCCGATCCGCAACTCGCTGCCGCTGATCGATTCGAGACCGGCCATGATCCTCAACGCCGTCGACTTGCCACACCCGGAGGGTCCGACGAGAACAAGGAACTCTTTGTCCGCGATCTCGAGATCCAGGTCGTGGATGGCGTGAAATCCATTCTCGTACACTCTGTTGAGTCGGCTCATCCTGACTGTCGACATGAATTACTCCTGGTTCAGTGATGTGTCACGAACCCTTGGCCGTGACACTGGATGTTGTCGTGGGCCGTGATCTGATCGATGTCGGGCCCGAATGAAGTCAGCCGGTCGGCTCGGACCTGCCCTGTAAAATGTCGAGAGCGAAGTCGACGATCATGTCTTCCTGCCCTCCGAACATTCGACGCGCGCCAGCGGATGGGTGATGGACCGATTCGGACGATTGGCGGCGATGATGCCTGCCTTCGCGTTGAGCTCATTCGGCTTGATAATTCTCGGGGTCGCCAACACCACGTCGCCCGCCGTTGCCGCAGGGGCGATCATCGGCATCGGTTTGAGTGCCGGCACCATGTTGACGCTGGGAAGCGATCTCGCACCCCCGGGTCAGTTCCTCGCAGGAATGGCGTCGATTCAAGACAGCGGTCGCGTCGCCGGGCCGTTGCTCGTCGGCGCGGTGGGTGCGGCGCTGGGCCTCGGCGCCGCAGCTTTCGCCTTGGCCGCCGTCCTGCTCGTCGGGATTGCATGGCTGACCCTCGTGATCGGAGAGACCGGTCAGACGTACGGGAGATCAGACTCGGCCACATCCTCATGAGCGGCGCTGAGCCAGTCGAGGCGACGGTGGACGGTGACCATCTCGTCGTGGTCACGCAGTCGACTCAGGTAGACCCTGGCGTCGGGCAGGCGACGTCTCGTCTCGAACCGCGGCGCAGATCAGCAGCGTCTCGATGGCGTAGCCATCCATCGCGACAACCTCGAACTCACCGATCAGCGTCCGGACACGATCTCCGGGCGCTGGAATCTTGTCGAGCACATCGATCACGTAACCGGCAACCGTCTGCCAATCACCCTGCGGCAGTTCGATCGCTGTGCGCGCCTCGAAGTCGTCGGCTTGCATGGTCCCAGCGACGCGGAAACGCCCATCGGGAAGCTCCTCGCACCCGCTGAAATGCCGATCGGACTCGTCGTCGAAGTCCCCGATCAGTTTCTCGATGACATCCTCGAGCGTCACCAGGCCGCGCATCGTTCCGTGCTCGTTGACGACAATCGAGATTTGCTGACGTCGCGTGCGCATCTCCAGCAGCAGATCCTCGAGACCGTGATGCTCGTGCGTCACCATGATCGCCCTGGTGACACTCCCAGCTTTCGTTGTCGCCCAGGTGCCAGTGGCCAATTGAAGGAGATCCTTGGCGTGGACGAACCCCTTCACGTGGTCGAGGTCGCCCTCGAACACGATCACGCGCGTTCGTCCCGTGCGGTGGGCTTCGGCAGCGACGTCAGCTGCCGTCGCATCGTCGGCCACAGCAACGATGTCCCGGCGCCGCGTCATCGCGTCAGCGGCAGTCAGATCGGACAACTTCAGTGAGCGCGCCAGCAATTCGTGCCCCTGGGCGGCCAGGCCTCCGTGGTCCACTGATTCCTCGAACATCAGCAGGAGATCACTCGGCCAGTATCCCATCGCCTCGGCCTCTCGAGGCTCGACCCCGAGCATCCGGACGATGAGCTTGGCCAGATGGTCCGTTGCCCTCACGACGGGGCGGAAGATCGTGACGAACAGCCGGAGTGGGCGCGCCACGCGCAACGCCGAGTGCTCCGGGTGCGCCATCACCCGCCCCTTCGGTGCCATCTCCCCCACCACCATGTGCACGACCACGACCACCGCCAACGCAATCGTGAACGCGATGACGTGACGCGTCGTCGCTGACAACGTGAACAGTCCACCGAGCACCTGTTCAATTAGGCGCGACACCGATGGTTCGGCGACGGCACCGAGACACAACGAACACATCGTGCTGCCCAACCGGGCTCCCGCTCGCGTCAGCGTGATCTCCCTGACACCCCTGAGCACGATGTTCGCTCGTCGGTTGCCGGCGGCGGCATGCTGCTCGAGACGCGAGCGGCGAGATGCGCCCATGGCGAACTCCGCAGCGACGAAGAATCCATTCAGCGCCACAAGCAACGCCGCCAACCCGAGACCCCACCAACTCACCTCGATTCCCTCGGTGGCCGCCATGACATTCACGAGGCCACCGACGTCGAACATCCATCGGCATACGTCGCCGGATCGTGGACGGCGGACCGAGCATCCGGGTCGACACACAATTCGAGCCGCTCGATGGCGAATCCGTCGACCCGGATCACCTTGATGCGAATGCCGTCGATCACGAACGAGTCTCCTTCATCCGGGATCCGTTCCAGACGATCGAGAACCAGACCGGCGGCTGTGTCGTAATCCCCGTCAGGGAGGTCGAAGCCGGTGATGCGTTCGATCTCGTCAGGGCGAGACGACGCCGCAACCGACCACACGCCGGGTGCGGTCTCCACGTGCTCGCCGGGTGCGCTCGGGTCGTACTCGTCCTCGATGTCGCCGACGAGTTCTTCGATGATGTCCTCGAGCGTGACCACGCCGGCCGAACCGCCGTACTCGTCGATGACGACCGCCATCTCCGTCGAGTGGGAACGCAGGTCGGCAAGCACCACAGTGAGCCGCGCTGCCTCCGGAACCGCGAGGATCTCGCGTGCCAGCGCATCCATTCGTATCTCGTCGTAGGCCGTTCGGTCAACGCCGAGCAAGTCCTTGGCATGGACGATCCCGGAGACCTTACCGTCGTCGTCGATGACGGGGAAGCGCGAGTGGGTCGACGCCATCAGGTCACGCAGGTCCGAAGCGCTGGCGGTTGCTTGGATCGTGACCACACGGTTCCAAGGCACCATTGCATCCGATGCGTCCAGTTGCCCGAAGTCGATCGCCCGTTCGAGCAGAGCGGCCTGCAGGGCCGTCAGGTGTCCACTCTCTGCCGACGAGTCGACAATCAGGTCCAGTTCCTCGTTCGACATGACTTCGTACAACTCCTCGAGCGGCTTGACGCCGACGAGACGGAGGAACCACCTCGCCGTTCGGTCGAACAGCCGGATCAATGGACCGGCCATGCGCAAGAAGAGCCACGCCGACGGCGCGAGCGCACGCACGAGCGGTTCTGGTCTCGCAATCGCAAGGTTCTTCGGGACCAACTCGCCGAACACCGTTTGGGCGATCGTGATGACGACGAGCGCGAGCGCGAGCGCGAGCCCGGACCCGACAGCGTCAGGGACACCGACTGCCTCAAGAGAAGGTCGAATGACCACACCGAGCGCAGGCTCGGCGATGAAACCGAGTACGAGTGTGGACACCGTGACGCCGAGTTGCATGCCAGACACCATGAGGCTGAGCCGCTTGTGGACCTCAACGGCCCGCTTCGATCGCCGATCGCCTTCGCCGGCCCGTATGGCGAACCGGGTCCGGCGCGCCGTGACGAAGGCGAACTCGACCGCCACGAAGTAGCCGGTTGCGGCGATCAACGCCACAACACCGATCAGTCTGAGTGCAGTCAGCACTGCTCAACGTCGTTCTGGATCAGCGGACATGGGCAAACCGATCATATATCATATCGCGTCGTCGCGTGGGGCGGCAGTTCCTCGCCGACCTCCACTCTGCGCTCGTGCGTGCTCGGCAACTACACGTCCGAACGCAACGAAGCCACCGGAGGTACCTGACCGGTTTGCCTGCGCGGGCCACAGCACGACCCAGTGATCCCGGCGCGTTCTGGCGCGCCCACGATGTCCTCGAAGTGTTGGTCGCCGAACGAAATACGACGACGGGTTCGGAAGAGAAATCTTGGTCGTCGCACGTAGATCGCACGACGACTCACCCCCGGCAACAAAGATCGCTCGGGTCCTCCGTCCCAACGGAACCCTCGGGGTCTTTTGGAATTCGTCGGGATCAGGACGAGCAGGATCTGTCGGACCTGCTCGAAGGACTTGAAGCAAGCGGACTCGAACTTGTCCAAAGCGTCGTGCTTGAGACATCGACCGGCAAGCTGGGGGCGGGTCGCGGGAGCCCGTGTTCCTTGTGGTCCGGAAGACCGTCATCGTCCAACCCACGAACGCCGCCCAGATCGTGGCGGGTCTCGACGAGAACCGTTCATTGATGGCTGCCGGTCTCGCCGACTTGCTTGAGAGGTACCTCGACGACGATGACCTGGCCGAGCTGATTCCACCCAACTTCCGCGGGACGCGTCGACAGCAGCTGCAAGAAGCGGTGCTGGCTGATCGCGACCCGCTCCTTCTCGTGAAACGTCTCCGTCGAAGCGACCTGGCGGAGTTCGTCGAAGAACAGACACCGAATTCTGCTACTGGTCTGAAAACCGATGATCTCGCCGAACTGGCGCTCGAATCGATGGGATGGCGGATCCCTCGACCCGCCGGGTTCTCGATCGGAGCAGCGCTCGACGAGTGCGAAAGACAGGTCAGCGTTCTTCAGTTCACGACTTCTAACGCGGAAGTCCGAGGTGCCGCGAAAGCCGCCCTGTCAGAGATAGAAGGGATACTCCGCCTCGCAGTAGTGGCGTGGGCACACCTTGTCGACGGCGACGACTGGCAACGTCCGATCGCTCCCGACACCGTCGGACCCATTCGATCGGGGTGAGCATCCCGATCGAGCTGTGGCGGCGTTGTCGGTTGTGGAATACCTCGACGTATTCGAACATCGCCGACGCCAGTTCTACGCGCGTGTTCCATCGCTTCCTGTTCAGTAGCTCGGTCTGCATCCGGCCCCAGAACGACTCGATGACTGCGTTGTCGTAGCAGTCGCCGATGCTGCCCATTGACGGCACGAGGCCGGACTGTTGGGCTCGGTTGGTGAAGGCCCACGAGGTGAATTGGGTGGATTCAACTGGTCGTTGCAACACCGGCTTGTTGGAGGGAGCGTAGGTGCTCGTCGAAGGCTGTGGATCACGACTTCGCGGTCGGCGTCGGGGTCGCGGTTGGTGATGACCACGCCGAGCGCGCTCGTGACGAGCGCGAAGTCTTGGCGGTGATCGATCGACCAGCCAACGACGCGTCGACTGAACGTGTCGAGAACGAAGCAGCAGTAAAGCTTTCCTTCTCGCGCGTGGGGTGCTCTGTGATGTCTGTGACCCACAACCGGTCCGGTCCGACTCGGGCGAAGTCCCGGTCGACGAGGTCGGTAGCGGTAGCGGTAGCGGTAACGACGCGTGGCACCTTCTTGCGTCGTTTCGGGCCTGGGAGGCCGTATATCTGGGCTCGAGACATCAACATCTCGATGGCGTTGTGGCCGACCTTGACGCCTCGGCCGAGGGCGAGTTCAGCGTGGACGCGTCGGGCGCCGTAGGTGCCTCGGGATGCGGCGTGCACCTCGATGATCTGATCGAGCAACCAACGCGTGGCGGATTGCTCGTTCAGACGGCGCTCGGACGCCACGTGTAGTAGCCGGCGTGAGAGACCCTGGTGATCCGGCAGGCCCGTTCGACGGCGTGGCCCTCGCTGGCCATCGCTGAGATAGCATCGAACTTGCTTTTGGGGGAACCACCTCCTTCAACAACTCGTTCGCACGACGAGTCGCCGCAAGCTCCTTCACCAGCTCCGCGATCCGACGGCGTGCCGCGAGGAGTTCGCTGTTCTCGATCGTCGGTGTGCCGGCTCGGCGACCGGTGTCGACGAGGTGGCGGTTCCACCAGTTGTAGATGGTCTGTTTGGTCGGTTCGACCATCGCTGCGACCTCGGCGACGCTTCGGCCGCCCTCGATCAGATCGAGGACGCGGCGGCGAAGCTCGGGTGCGTATGCACGTGGCATCTCCTTCATCTCAGGAGCATGACCGAATCCAACAAACCAAGTCCACTAAACCGGGGGCACATCACTCCTGACCTTGGAAACGAGGATGGAGTCATGGGAACAGAAACATCACCGGGGAAGCCGACGACGCGTCGGTACTCGGAACCAGAAAAGGAGCGGGCGGTCCGGATGGTGCGCCAGCTCCGAGCAAAGTTGGGCACCGACCACGGGACGGTGAAGCGGGTTGCGGAGCAGCTCGGTATCGGGACCGAGTCGCTGCGGTCGTGGGTGAAGCGCGACGAGATCGATGCCGGCGTCAAGCCCGGCTTGTCGAGCGAGGACGCGGCGAGGATCAAGGCGTTGGAGCAGGAGAACCGCGAGTTGAAGCGGGCGAACGGCATCCTGCGATCGGCGTCAGCTTTTTCGCGGCGGAACTCGACCGCCCACAGAAATGATCGTCGACTACATCGACGGTCACCGTCAAGAGTTCGGAGTCGAGTCGATCTGTCGCACGTTGCAGATCGCTCCGAGCACGTACTACGCCGCTGTCAAGCGACGGGTTGCGCCGTCGGATCGGGCGGTTCGTGACGCGGCCCTGTTGCAGGTGCTGATGGTGTTGTGGGTCGCAAACCGCAAGGTCTACGGCGCCCACAAGCTCTGGAAAGCTGCCCGGCGTGCCGGTCATGACACCGGACGCGACCAGACCGCACGGTTGATGCGTGAGCTGGACATTCGCGGGATCAACCGGCGGCGCAAGAAGGTGTTCACCACCGTTGCTGACCCCGACGCCACCCGAGCGCCGGACCTCGTCAACCGCAACTTCACCGCGGAGCGAACCTACGCTTTGTGGGTGACGGACCTGACCTACGTGCCGACAAGATCGGGAATGACGTATGTGTGTTTCATCGTCGACGCGTTCTCCCGGCGCATTGTTGGCTGGACCGTCGCGTCAAACATGAAGACTCAGATGGTCCTCGACGCGCTCGAGATGGCGAGACGTTCGCGTGGGTCCAAACGCCTTGTCGGGTTGGTGACACACTCCGACGCTCCCTCCAACAAGCCGGTGTTGCTTCCACCGGTTGAATCCGCCCAGTTTACGTCGGTGCGCTTCACCGAACGCGTCGACGAGATCGGCGCCCGGCCGAGCATCGGCACCGTCGCAGATTCTTACGATAATGCGTTGGCTGAGACAACGAACGGGCTCTACAAGGCCGAGTGCGTCTACGGACCCGACGCCGTCGGCGGCTGGGACGATGGCGACCAACTCGAACTCGAGACGCTCAGCTGGGTGCACTGGTTCAACCACGACCAGCTCCACAGTCACTGCGACGACGTGCCGCCAGCCGAGTTCGAAACCGCGTACTACGATCAACAACAGGCCTCCTCAATCGGGGTTGGAAACCAATAAACCGAGTCTCCATCAGCGCCAGGGCGGTTCAATCGTGGCCAAGGTCGCTGCGCTTCCGCTGCACACTCTGCTCGGTGGTTTTCGTCGCACCGTCCCGGTCTACGGCAGCGGTGGATGGCACACCCTCACCGACGCGGCACTGATCGCAGAGGCCAGCGGGTTCGTCGCACAGCGAATCACGGCCTACAAGTACAAGACTGGAACATCCCGGGATCGAGCCCGCACTCAACTGTTGCGCCAGGAGCTCGGCGACGACATCACGCTCTTTGCCGACGCGAACGAACGCTTCAACGTGAGCACGGCAATCGAGCATTCGAAGATGCTCGCTGAGTACGGAGTGGCCTGGCTGGAGGAACCGGTGCTTGCCGACAGCATCGACGACCTGGCCGAAGTGGCGCGCGGGTCGGCGGTGCCAATCGCGGCTGGTGAGAATGCGTACTTCCAATGGGAATTTCGTGAACTCCTCGAACGTCGGGCCGCAAGCTACCTCCAACCCGACGTGGGACGCGTCGGCGGAGTGAGTGAGTTCCGACGCGTCGCTGCCCTGGCGGACGCCTTCAACGTGTCGCTGAGCAGCCACCTGTGGCACGAGCTCTCGATCAGTCTGGTCGGCGCCTCACCAATGGGTTACATGTGTGAATACGCGCCGCTGATTCCGTCCGGAACGTTCACTCGAGACTTCGTTGTGAAGGCGGGTGCCATCGACATACCGGACGCACCCGGGCACGGCGTTGAATTCACCGCTGACGCCCTCGTTCGGTACGCCGTTGCCTAACCCGCCGAGTGGTCTCAGATAATGACTGCGTCGCGACCGGCAGCCCATGGATCACTTATTTGACATTATGTATGATCGTGATTCAGAGCCGGAAGTCGGCCCGATGTGAAGGGGTGCTGAATGTCAGAGCGGTGGGTGTTTGGATTCGAGGACATAGATGATGCGCGAACGGCGGTCGGGGGCGACTGGGAAGACGTCCGCGCCCTGCTCGGCGGCAAGGGTGCCAACCTGGCCGACATGGCGGCGTTGGGGATTCCGGTGCCACCGGGTTTCACGATCACCACTCGGGCGTGCAACCGATTCGCCGAACTCGGCAATCAGCTGCCCGAGGGCCTCTGGGTCGAGATCAAGCAGTATCTCGAGCGGGTGATGTCCCACACCGCACGAGTCTTCGGCGGCACCGACAATCCGCTGCTCGTCGCGGTCCGTTCTGGCGCCAAATTCTCGATGCCGGGCATGATGGACACCGTGCTCAACGTGGGCATGAATGACGACGTGGCCGCGGCGATGATCGAACGGACCGGCGACGCGCGCTTCGTGTTCGACTCGTACCGGCGACTGTTGCAGATGTTCGGTGCAATTGTGCTGGAAGTGGACAGCGACAAGTTCGACCAGGTCATGGCATCAGCCCGCCACGCCAACGGGGTGTCCTCGGACGGTGACCTCAGCGCCGAGGTCCTGCAGTCGATCACCGACGAATTTAAAAAGATCATCGAGACGTTCGGCACCGAACCATTTCCAGTCGACCCGATGCAACAACTCCGCCTGTCGATCGAGGCGGTATTCAGGAGCTGGCACAGCCGACGTGCTTACGACTATCGCGACGCCTCGGGCATCGCGCACGATCTCGGCACCGCAGTGAACGTCGTCGCCATGGTGTTCGGCAACACCGGACCGACGTCGGGAACCGGTGTTGCGATGTCGCGTGACGGCACGACGGGCGAGCCCCATCTCGAGGGCGACTACCTGATGAACGCGCAAGGCGAAGACGTGGTCGCAGGAAATCGGCCCACGAAACCAATCGGCAGCCTCGCCGACGACGCCCCAGACTGCGCTTGCGAGTTGCTCGCCACGGCCAAACGACTCGAAGACCACTACGGCGACATGCAGGACATCGAGTTCACTATCGAGGACGGGCGCCTGTGGCTGTTGCAGACGAGGAACGGAAAGCGAACCGCCCAAGCTGCCGTTCGCATCGCCGTGGATCTTGCCAACGAGGGCCGCATCTCGCGGCGCGAAGCAGTACGTCGGATCACCGCCGATCAGGTCGACTTCTTTCTGCACCCGCAATTTTCCGATGACGAGATCACGCGGCGGCCCGTCCTCGCCTACGGGCTTAACGTGTCGCCCGGCGCCGCGGTCGGCGTTGCCGTGTTCGATCCCGACCTCGCCCAGCGCTGGGCTGCCGAAGGCCGGCAGGTCGTGCTGGTGCGCCACGAAACCAAGCCCGACGACGTGCACGGCATGCTCGCGGCTGCCGGCATTCTGACCTCGAGCGGCGGGCGCACGAGTCACGCCGCGCTCGTCGCCCGACAATTCGGCAAGCCCGCCGTCACCGGCGCATCCGAGCTCGACATCGACCTCGTCAACCGCTGCGTGAGAATCGGCAACGTGACCATCGCCGAAGGCGACTGGCTGTCACTCGACGGCACGACCGGATGCGTGTACGCAGGCCAGGTCCCAACTGTCGATCCCGACCTCGACAACGACGCGCTGTCAACGCTGCTCGAGTGGGCCGACGACATTCGCACACTCGGCGTGCGAGCCAACGCCGACGACCCCGTCGAGGCGGCCCGGGCACGGCGCCATGGTGCCGAGGGGATCGGGCTCTGCCGTACCGAGCACATGTTCTTTGGCCCCGAGCGCCTGCCCATCGTGCAGCAGATGATCACCGCCCCAACGCTCGCCGAGCAGCGCGAAGCCATCGAAGCGCTCCTCCCGATGCAGCGCAACGACTTCACGGGTCTCTTCGAGGCGATGGACGGCCTCCCTGTGATCATCCGGCTACTCGACCCGCCGCTCCACGAGTTTCTCCCGAGCTGGACCGAGCTCCATCGCACCATCACCGATCTGCAGCTCCGACTTGTGCGTGCCGGGGACCTGGAAACGGTCGAGACACTTGTGTCTGAACTCAACGAGACCCGAGCGATGCTGTCCCGAGTCGAGGCACTCAGCGAGTCCAATCCAATGCTCGGGCTACGCGGGGTCCGGCTCGGCCTGCGACTCCCCGATCTGACGCGGATGCAGGTGCGCGCCGTCATGGAAGCCGCTGTTGCGGTCAGCCGTGCCGGCGGCAACCCGAAGCCCGAGATCATGGTGCCGCTCGTGAGCCACCACAACGAACTCGCCCGCCAACGGGAGATCATCGAAGAAGTTGCCGACGACGTCGCCACCGAGACCGGTGTACGCGTCCCGCTCCAGATCGGCACGATGATCGAGGTTCCTCGGGCTGCGCTCACGTGCGAGCAAATTGCCGAGTTTGCCGACTTCGTTTCCTTCGGCACGAACGACCTGACCCAAACCACGTTCGCCATCAGTCGAGACGACGCCGAGTCGGCATTCCTCCTTGACTACTTGAACGACGGGCTCCTCGACCAAAATCCGTTCGCATCGATCGACGACGACGGCGTGGGCCAACTCATGCGGCTCGCACTCGTCGGAGCGCGCCGCGCCAAGCCACTGATCGAGTCGGGCGTTTGCGGCGAGCACGGTGGCGACCCGGCGTCAATTGCGCTCTGCCACGAGATGGGCCTCGACTACGTCAGTTGCTCCGCGTACCGCGTGCCGGTCGCTCGCCTCGCGGCAGCGCACGCCCAAATCCGGTCGACGCAGGCCGCCGAAGCCTGACCCCTGTCAGATCAGTTCTGGATCACGACATCGTCGGGATCGTCGGGATCGACCAGCGCACACGATCAGGCCCCAGATCGGCCAGGCGCGCACACCCGAGGTTGGCCAGCGACGTCTCGATCTCCGCGCGCAGGATGTCGAGCACCTTGTCGACTCCGAGTTGACCCCCCACCGCGAGCGCCCAGCACTGCAGGCGCCCCACTGCAACTGCCTTCGCACCCAGCGCCAACGCCTTGAGAACGTCCGGCCCATGCTGGAAGCCGCCGTCGATCATCACATCGGCAGCCCCATCAACCTCGTCGACGATCTCTGCGAGCACTTCGATCGATGAAACACTTTGGTCGAGCGTGCGCCCGCCGTGGTTCGACACGTAAATACCCGCGGCTCCGCCGTCGACAGCGCGCCGCGCGTCCTGGGTCGAGAGCACGCCCTTGAGGACGACCGGGAGCGAACTGTTGGCGCAGATCCAGTCCATGTCGGCCCACGTGACACTCTTGCGAAACTTCATGTCGTAGCCGTGTTCGGCGAGGTTCTCGGGTCGCTCGTGCGCTCCGTGGCTCCAGGTGAAGCCGTCGATGAGCGCGCGATCGCGGCGCCCGATCACCGGCGAATCGGCAGACACGACGATGGCGGAGTATTGCGCTGCCTCAACTCGGCCGATGACGTCGGCAAGCCAGCCGCGGTCGCCGCCGACATACAGCTGGAAGAGGTGACGGCCAGGGGCGGTCGCCGCCAGCTCTTCCCACGAATCGGACACGAGCATGCCGCAGATGCTCGCCGTGCCCGCGGCCGCTGCGGCCGCGGCCGAGCCCATCGCTCCGTCGGGATGGTAAAGCGACAATGCGCCGACCGGGGCCATCACGACCGGCAATGCCAACGGAACCCCGACGAACGACGTCGTCGTGTCGATTTTGCCGACGTCGACCAGCACCCGTGACATCAGTGCGAGCCGGTTCAATGCAATCCGATTCCGGCGTGCCGTGACTTCTTCACCTGCCGCGGCGTCAGCCCAGATGTAGGCTCCCGGATCGACGACGGTACGCGCCAGGTCGAGCAGTTGATCGATCGAGACGAGCGCCGAGACATCGGTGTCGTCGGCCTGCGCGTCGGATCTCATTTCCCCAGGAGCGCAGTCGGGTTCGTGATCAGGATCGCCTCCTTCTCAGCGGCGCTGATTTCCTCCAATCCGCGTACCCAGTTGACCGCGTCGGCCAACACCATCGGCGCGGGATAGTCGGTGCCGAGCACGACTTGGTCGATGCCGACCGCGTCGACCAGAAAGCGCAGCACATGACCGCTGTAGGTACAACAGTCGTAGTGGAAGCGGTCGAGGTACTCGGTCGGCGCATTCCGCAGGTCGTAGGTCTCTTCCGGGTGACGGGCAAAACGTGCAGTCAGTGGGTCATCAGGCGACGTTCGGTCGAGCGCGCCGCAGGCCTTGTCCATCCGCACCGCTCCGTACGGGGTGTATCCGCCACCATGCGCGAGTAGCGCCTTGAGATCGGGACACTTGTCCATCACGCCGCCAAAGACCAGCGCGCCGAACACAAGCGCTCGCTCGGTGAGGTTGCCGACCGAGTTGCCCAGCTTATATTTCTCGATGCGATGGTTGGTAACCGTGCCGCCGCCCTGGTGGAAGAACACGATCGCACCGAGTTCCTCGGCCGCCTTGAAGAACGGGACGAACTCCAATTCGTCATAGGTCTTGCCCGCCGCAGAGTCGTTGATGATCACCCCGCTGAGACCGAGCTCGGTCATCACCCGCTCCATCTCGTCGATCGCCGACGGGACGTGCTGCATCGGCACCGTTCCCATGCCCGCGAAACGATCCGGGTACGCGGCGACCATCTCGGCCATTTCGTTGTTGCACTCCCGAGCGACGAGCTTGGTCGTCTCGAGCTCGTTGAAGTACTGGTAGAACCCGACGTTCGGTGTGACCACCTGCATATCGACGCCGAGTGCATCCATCTCGGCGAGCCGTACATCGACCGGATTGTCGAAACCTCCCAGCCCCAGCTCGCCGGCGCTGGCGCCGAGGCCGTACCACGATCCCTTGGTGCGAATCGCGTGTTTGAAACGTTCTGGCGTGAAATGGGCGTGCATATCGATGACCGGCATCGGGATCGTCCTTTCGAGTTGTCGACAATCGGTGTCGACGGCAGATCATGCACAATATATGATGGGAGTAGAACCTGAAAGTGAGAAATCATGTCCGACCTGATGAAACATCGACTCCAGAACGGCGAGCGGCTGGTCGTCTTCGCGGTCGGACGCATGTTTCACCACAACATCATCCAACACCTCGGGATGCAGGGTGGCTGGGATGGGTTCTGGATCGACACCGAACACGCCGGGCTGACCGCCCGCGAGGTCGAGATCGCGGCAATGGCCGGGCGAGCGCACGGCCTCGAAAGCTTCGTCCGCGTTCCACCCACCGACTATTCCGCAGTGACACGCTGCTTCGAGGGCGGCGCCACCGGGGTGATGGGGGCCCAGATTCAATCAGCCGAACACGCCGAGCAGTTCGTGCGATTGGCCAAGTTCGCACCGCGTGGCCAGCGCGGTCTGAATCCGCTCGGGTACGACGGCGGGTACGGCACGATTCCCATGGGCGAGTTCACCGAACGAGCCAACCGCGATTCGTTCGTCGCGATTCAAATCGAAACCGCGCTGGCCGCCGCCGAGGTCGACGACATCGCGGCGATCGATGGCGTTGACCTGCTCTTCGTGGGGCCATCCGATCTGAGCCAGGCGTTGGGAGTCACCGGCGACTTCATGCACGATCGTTGCATCGACGCTGTCGACCGGGTGGCCGCATCGTGTCGCGCCCACGGCAAACACTGGGGTGCAGTCACCCCCTCAGTGGCGTACGCCGACATGGTGGCTGAGAAGGGCTGCACGATGATCAGCGTCACCAACGACGTGAAACTCGTCGCCGCTGGCCTCGAATCGGTCCGCCATCAGTTCAGGTCGCTGTGGTGAGCACCGACCCCTACCGCGCGATCGGTTCGATGTGGTCGTATCAGCTCGTCGGGCCGATGCAGTACGCCGCCATCGAGACGCCGCGACCCTCAGCAGAGACGCTGGCTGACGGTAGCGTCATCGTCGAATTCCTGACCGGCGGAGTGTGCGGAAGCGACATCGCGCGCTACCTCGACGGCGGAACGGAGTCGGCGCCGGGCCCGGTTGGGCTGTTACTCCATGAGATCGTCGGACGCGTCGTCGCATCGAATTCCGACCTCGTGGTCGGCGACCGCGTGGTCGGTTGGGTCGGTAAGAGCCTCGGTCTCCAGCAGTACATCGTGACCGAGGCGGAAGCGCTCGCGCCGATGGATCCAACCATGGATGAGGTGATCGCCATCCCGCTGCAACCACTCGCCTGTGTCCTCCACGCGCTGACGCGTCTTCCTGATGATCTCAGCGATGTCATGTTGCAATCATCGGACTCGGCCCGATCGGGCTGCTGTTCGCGCATCCGCTGCGTGATCGCGGAGCGGCATCAATCACCGGGATCGACCTCGTCGACCGCACCGATGCTGCTGCCACGTTCGGACTCGACAGCGTCGAGGCAACGATCAGCCGGGCGTGGTCGCAACAGGCCGCCCAGCGCGACCGATACGACCTCGTCATCGAGGCGGTTGGCCACCAGGTTGGCACCTTGCAGGACGCGATCTCGGTGGTCGCTCCCGAGGGCACCATCATCTACTTCGGCAATCCTGACGATCGGCACTATCCCGTCGACTTCGGCCAGATGATGGACAAACACGTCGTCCTGCAGACCGGTCGCACGCCGCAGCACGTCCGCCGCCAGGCCATGGTCCGGGCTCAGCGCTATCACGAGCGATACCCCGACGTCTTCGAGCGGTACATCACCACATCCTCCCCATTGGCGACGTACAGCGGGCATACGGGATCGCCTCCAAGGCCGCCCCCGACCGACTCAAAGTGATTCTTGACGCTCGCGCCTGAACGCGGCATTGGCATCACGCTAACTACATCGCCACCGAGGAGACCCCCATGGCAGCAACAAACACCATTATCCGACTCGACGATCCCAACGCCCCCGGCGCGACGGTGTCGACATGATGCGCGTCGAGGATCCCCGCCTCCTGCGCGGTGATACCACGTTCATTGCGAACCTCGATCTGGACGGCGCGCTCGTTGCTCACTTCGTGACCTCGATCGAAGCACACGCCTACATCAAGAGCATCGACGTGTCTGGTGCAGCGTCGATGCCAGGGGTCGTCGACGTCGTGACCGGGGCTGAACTCGACCTGGAAATGATGCCGGTCTCGATGCCGGGGTACGCCGACGGAACCGACCGGCCAGTATTTCCACGCGACCGGGTGTTGTTCGTCGGCCAGGCGATTGCCGTCGTAGTCGCGGAGACCGAGGCGCAAGCCGCAGACGCTGCAGAGGCGATCATCGTCGAGTACGAACCGTTGCCGGCGGTCGTGCGAATCGAAGACGCACTCACCGACGAGACCCTGCTGTTTCCCGATGTCGGAACGAACGAAGTGGTCAGCCTGTCCGGTGGCACGGAGGGCGCTGCTGACTTCTCCGACTGCGCGGTAGTGGTCGAAGCCGAATTTGTCAATCAGCGCCTCGCCCCGTGCCCCATCGAGCCCAGAACGGCAGCGTCGATGTGGACCGACGACGGGCGACTCCTCCACTACGCCTCGTGTCAAGGTGCTCACCCGCAACAGAAGATGATCGCTGCGTGTTATGGGCTCGACCCGGCCGAGATCCGAGTAATCACGGCTGACGTCGGCGGGAGTTTTGGCGCCAAAATCCGCCTCTCACCCGAGGACATGGCGCTCCCGTTCCTGGCCAAACGTGTGGGCCGACCCGTTCGATGGACACCGTTCCGCAGCGCCGACATGGCCGGCATGGGCCACTCACGCTCGCAACGTCAACGTGTCAAGATCGGCGGTGACGCCGACGGCACGATCAAGGTGCTCGACGTAGATCTCGTGGGTGATTGCGGCGCCTTCCCGATGCTGGGGTTGGCGCTCGCCCGCAACGCAGCGCTCGTGCTCCCCGGACCATTCCGCATCACCCGCGTGCACTGGACGCTGCGTTGCGTCGTCACGAATACAACACCGATCGTCGCGTACCGCGGAGCCGGTCGACCTGAAGGCGGCGCGCTCTTCGATCGGGCGGTCAACCTTTTCGCTGCGGAAATCGGCATGGATCAGCTCGAGATTCGACGCAAGAACATCCTGCGCGCCGACGAGCTTCCGTGGACCAACCCATCGGGACTGTTGCTCGACTCTGGCGACTATCACGAGGCGCTTGAACTTATGGCGTCCGAGGTTGGCTACGACAGCGTCAAGGCGGAGCAGGCGGCACGACGCTCAGCGGGCGCGGCGAAGCAACTTGGCATCGGGATCTCGACCTTCGTCGACCGCACGGCTGGCGTCCCCGGCGCCGAGTACGGGTCGGTCGAACTGAACGCCGACGGCACGATTCGAGTGCTGACTGGTTCATCGCCGTACGGGCAGGGCCACTACACCACGTGGGCGATGCTCGTTGCCGAGCGAACCGGTGTGCCGATCGAACAGATCGAAGTGTTCCACGGTGACACCGACGTCGTGCCCCGCGGTGGCAACACCGGCGGCTCGCGGTCAGTCCAGAAGGCCGGCTCCGCCGTCGCTGTTGCCACCGATACCGTTGTCGCGGAGGCGAAGCGTCACGTGGCCGACCTGCTCGAAGCCGACGAGTCCGACATCGTGCTCGACACCTCGACTGGTCGCTTCTCCGTTGCTGGCGCGCCTGGGGCCACGACGGTCGGCTGGGTCGAAGTCGCGGCAGCGGTGCGCAGCGATGCCGACTCCGGCAATGCCGGCCTGCGCTGCGAAACCGACTACGAACCTGAGAGCCCAACCGCGCCGTACGGGGCCTACGCGGCAGTCGTCGAGGTCGACCTCGAAACCGGATCCGTCGAACTGCTCCGGATTGTGACGGTCGACGACGCGGGCACAATCGTGAGTCCCACCCTGGCGCTCGGCCAGGTGCACGGCGGCCTCGCTCAGGCGATCGGCCAAGCGCTGTACGAAGAATTCGTCTACGACGATGCCGGGAACCCGCTCACGTCGAACTTCGCCGACTACGGCATTCCGTCGGCAGCCGAGATGCCGTCGTTCGACTGCCATCTGACCCAGAACCCGTCGCCGCAGAACCTGCTCGGCGCAAAAGGAATCGCCGAATCAGGCACGATCGGCGGAGTCCCCGCCGTCCAGAACGCCGTGGTCGACGCGCTTGCCCACCTCGGCGTGCGACACATCGAACTCCCGCTGACATCACAGCGGGTCTGGGCTGCGATCAGCAGCGCCGCCAGCCAATCACACTGAACGCCAAGGAGCACAACATGACACGAGACAGACGCAATATCGGGATCGGAATCATCGGCACCGGCAAGATCGGCGTACAACGCGCCCGGCTCGCCGCCCTGCATCCGGCGGTCGACTTCGTCGCCGTCATGGATGCCGACCAGGAGCGAGCCGAAGAGGTCGGCCGCGCGATCAACGCCGACCTGGTCGCCACCAGTATCGACGAACTCGTCTCGCACGATCGCGTCGACGCGATCATCATCTCGACCGCCGAGCCGTTCCACGTGGAGCCCGCTTGTGCCGCGGCGAACGCGGGCAAGCCGATTCTCATCGAAAAGCCGTTGGCGATGACCCTCGATGATGCGGATCGAATCATCAGCGCAACCGACAACGCCGACGTCGAAGCGCGTGTCGGCTACTCGATGCGCTATCTCCAGAAATATTCGGTGGCATGGGACAACATCAAGCAGGGAAAGCTCGGAGACATCGTGGGCATCACCAGCCGCGTGTACAACTCCCGCAAGGCCGGGCTGACCATTCTGCAGCGCTCGCCAGAGGCAACCCCGGTGATCGACATCGTCACGTATCTCGTCGATGTCGCGTGCTGGTATCTGGCCCCTCAGGTTCCGGTCGAGGTCGTGTCACGGGGCCACGGACGCGTGTTCCGCGAGAACGGATTCGACATTGACGACGTCGCGTTCTCGATGATTCGTTTCAGCGACGGAACCGTCGTCGATGCCGGCGTGTGTTACATGCTGCCCGAGAATTTCCCAACGTCCGGTCAGAGCATCAGATTCGATGTGTTCGGGACCGACGGTGCGCTGATGATCGACGATGACCACCGCGATCAGATGATGTACACCGAGCACGGCTATCGGAACTCGTACACGGAACAAGTGTTGAACTTTGCGTTCCTCGGCAGCCGGACAACCGGGGAATGGGTTGGCGACACCATGTTCGGCCGGCTGGCCAACGAGACGCGAGCGTGGATCGACTACTTAGTAACCGGCACCGACTGTCACATCACGACGGTTCGCGAAGCGCGCACCGTGCTGGCCGTGACGCTCGCGATCGAGGAGTCGCTCGCCACCGGCGAGGCCGTCAAGATCGCGCCGCTGTGACCCGAATCGCCGTCGTCTCAGCCGGCGCAATCGGCAGCAGTATCGCCGCGGATCTCACCGAGGCGAACCTCGACGTGACGATCATCGACCAATGGCCCGCACATGTCGAAGCAATGCGTTCGAAGGGGCTGCGAATCACGATGCCCAATCGAGTTCTGCACGTCGACGTGAACGCCCATCACGTCTGCGACCTGTCCGTGCTGAAGCCGACGTTCGACGTCGTCTTGATATGCGCCAAGTCGCAGGATACGACATGGCTGACGCACCTGATCGAGCCATATCTCGCCGCCGACGGCGTCCTCGTCGGCGTCCAGAACTCGATGAACGACGACCTACTCGCAGACATCGTCGGCCGGGATCGGACGATGGGCTGCGCTATCGAACTCTCGGCTGACCTCTTTGTTCCGGGCGAAGTGATCCGCAACACACCACGTGACGGCACCTGGCTCGCCATCGGTGAGCCCGACGGTTCGCTCACCCCGCGCACCGAGATGATTTCGACGGTTCTGGGGCATGCCTCGGTGGTCGAGGTGACGACAAAGATCGCCAGCTTGAAGTGGAGCAAGCTCATCGCCAACTCGATGAGCATGGGGCTGTTCGGTTTGTTCGGCATGTTGAACTGGGACGCGTTGAGACTTCCGGGTATCCATCAGATCCAGATCGCGCTCGGTCGAGAAACTGTGGCCGTGGGCGAGGCGCTCGGCTACGACTTCGAACCGATCTTCGGCTTGACGGCCGAAGACTTTGTCGGTTCGGTCGACGAGCGTCTCAGCTTGGCGGTCGAAACCCTGATGCACCACGTCGGCCGAGAGTCCCAAACCGCGATCGTGGTCGACTACAAGAAAGGCCGGCGCAGCGAGTACGACTTCATCAGCGGCCTCGTAGTGCGGATGGGTAACAAGACCAGCATCGAGACGCCTTACAACGCCATCGTGACCGATCTCCATCGCCACATTGACCGCGGAGAAATCCCAATGGAGCCAGCGAACTTCGACCGGCTCATCGCTCGGATCCAAGACCTCGAGAGCACCGTTCCCGCTGCTCAGTAGGGGGCTTCCTCGCCGGCGATCGTGATGCGGTGCATCCGCCAGCGGCGGCCCGCGTAATCATCGATCGCGTAGTGCTGGCCGCAACGGTTGTCCCAGATGTCAAGCGTCCCCTCGCGCCAGCGAACGCGGCAGGTGAACTCCTGGCGCACGCCATGCTGCTTGAGGAACTCGACCAAGGGGCGCTCTCCTCGGCGGTCATGCCCTCGAATTCGACAGAGTGGGCGCCGACGAACAGGGCCTTGCGTCGACTCTCCGGATGCGTCCGCACAACCGGGTGAGCGGCGCGTACTTGCACCTTTCCTGGATCCTGTTGTGTCATCCTGTGCAGTTCGTTGACGCGGGACACCTTTCGGTCCCCGATGTTCAACACACGCAGGCCCGAGAGGACCCGCTGCATCTCCGCCGAGAGCGAGTCGTACGCCTGGTACATGTTGGCGAAGACTGTGTCGCCGCCGGTGAATGGAAGCTCCAGGGCGTAGAGCATCGTGGCTTTCGGAGGGATCGCGAGGAAGCTCGAATTGGTGTGCCACTGGTTGCCGAACGCGTACGTGTCCTGCTCAGTCTTCAGAATCTCCAGAATCTCAGGGTGAGTCGATAGTCCTTCCATAGAGGGGTACCGAACGATCTCACCCCACCGCCGCGCAAACGCGAGGAACGCATCTGGCTCGAGGGTCTGGTCGCGGAAAACGATCACCTGGTACTCGACGAAGGCCCGGTGGACTTCAGCGAATTCATCCGTGGTGAGCGCGCCGACATCGACGCCGGACAGCTCGGCTCCGAGCGAGCCGGCGATCGGGCGCACCTCGACGAAACGCTAGTTCTGCGCAGTCATAATGATCCCCGATCACGGTCTGTTGCGCTGACGCTTGGATCATATATGATCTAGGGGAAGGGTCAGCTTCCCACCTGCGCCAGACGGCACAACGGGCGAGGCCAGAGGGTTGATCCACGAATGAGCAGCACGAACAGACTTCGACGCATTGGCAGAGGTGCCATGGTCGACACGTCTCCGCTCCGGCTCGTACCCGGATATCGGTGGTTGTTTTCCGGGATGCTGCTCGCGCAAACTGGTCGCCAACTCACCGTCGTTGCGGTCCCGATCCAGATTTTCAGCATCACCGGTTCGACGTTGGCCGTCGGCCTGCTCGGCCTCGCCCAGCTCCTTCCGCTGCTCGCCGTCTCACTGGTCGGCGGAGCACTCGCCGATGCCGTCGATCGAAGGCTGTTGCTCATCGTGGCCGAAGTGGTCCTGGCCCTCTGCGGGCTTGGTCTGTGGTGGAACGCCCTCGGGTCGACACCGCTACTCTGGCCCCTGTACGTGCTCAGCGCGATCAACGCCGGTGTCAGCGCGATTCACAATCCAGCGCGCCAGGCGCTGGTACCGGGCCTCGTTGGTCGCAAACTTTTCCCCGCCGCACTGGCGCTCAATCAGACTCAGACGAACCTGGCCAAGACGGGCGTCCCTGCGCTCGGCGGACTGTTGATCGTTACGGCCGGTCTGCCGGCCACGTATGCGGTTCAGACCGTCACGTTCCTGCTCGCAGCCGCGGTCATCTCGCGCATCCCGCCCGTCGATATCGAGGGCGGCAAGCGCGTGTTCTCCGTCCAGTCGATTCGCGAGGGGCTGAGCTTCCTCAAGTCGCGCCGCCTGCTCCAGGCAGCGATGCTGATCGATCTGAGCGCAATGGTATTCGGGATGCCGACGGCCCTGTTCCCGGCGTTCGGCACTGAAGTTCTCGGAGGCAATGAATCCACTGTCGGGCTGCTCTTCGCCGCACCGGGCGCCGGAGCCCTCGTCGCAGCCTTCACGTCTGGATGGGTGCCGCGCGTCCGACGACAAGGCCGGGCGGTCGCGATTGCCATCACCTGCTGGGGACTCGGCATCGCCGTCTTTGGGCTCAGTCGCTCGACCATTCTGGCCCTGGCGATGCTCGCCTTCGCTGGCGCCGCCGACGTCGTGTCGGCCATCTTCCGCCAGTCGATGATCCAACTGTCGGTTCCTGACGCGATGCGGGGCCGGCTCTCGTCGATTCACGGCGCGGCAGCTGGCGGCGGGCCGGCCCTCGGCGACTTAGAGGCCGGGGTTCTGGCTGAGCTGACGTCGGTCAGGTTCTCGGTGGTGTCGGGCGGCGTGGCCTGTGCCGTCGGAGCGTTGGTGATCACGCGCTGGAGTCCACAGTTCCTCCACTACCACCACACCCCCGACGAGCCAGAGGATCCATCGACCGCACGTCTGCCGACCGGGGCGTCGTCGTGAGCGCACCAGGACGGGACGTCCTCTGGGATGTCGAGGAACCACACGCGTCGGGGCAGCATCTGAGTCGACCCGTCGTCTATCTTCTACTGGTCTACGCCGTCGTCGTGCTCGGCCTCAACTGGCCGATCATGACGACCGGGCTACGTTCCATCACGCCGATCTGGATGGCGTCGTTCCGTACCGGCGGTGCAGCCCTGGTGGTTGGCGCAGCAGCAGCAGCGACACGCAATATCGTCATTCCGCCGCGGCGCGATGTGCCGATGATCCTGTCCATTGCGATCTTCCGTCTTGCAACGCTGATGACGTTGGTTTTCTTCGCGTTGCGGCTTCTTCCGGCCGGCCGCGCGTCGGTCCTCGTCTGGACAACCGCGCTCTGGACGGTTCCGATCGCGGCGGTGTTCCTTGGCGAGCGGATTTCGGCCCAGAAATGGGTCGGCCTGTTGGTCGGACTCGGCGGCATCGTCGTAATCTCGGAGGTCTGGACCAACAACTGGCGCGAGCCAGGCGTCGTCGTCGGTACCGGGCTTCTTCTGCTGGGGTCGATCGTGAACGCGTCCACGGCCGTCCATATCAAGCGCCACCGCTGGACGATCACCCCGTTGCAGGCCCTGCCATGGCAGTTGGTCGGTGCGGCCGTCCCACTCACGCTGCTCGCGTTGCTCGTCGACGGCGTCCCGCACATCGAGTGGACTCCACAATTGGTCGGAGTCCTGCTGTACCAGGCCGGCCTCGCAACGGGCACAGCGTTCCTGGCGCAAATCGTCGTATTGCGAAACCTCTCGGCGGTGTCGACCAACCTCTCGATGATGGGCGTTCCGCTCATTGGCGTCGTGTCCTCGGCCGTTGTGCTCGGCGAGACCATCACCGCCGCACTCTTGATCGGCATGGCGCTGGTCCTCACCGGCGTCTCGGTCAACCTGTTGTCGGATCGATCGGGCCCGGTCAGTGCCGCCCCGCAGGCGACCACGATTTCACCACCCACCACTGCCCACCCGAGGAGAAACAAATGAAAATCACCAAGGTCGAAGCGCTCCATCTCACCATTCCCATGACCTCTCCGTTCCGCAAGGCGGGGCGCGTCCAGCACGATGCGGACAATGCCCTCGTTCGCATCGAAACCGATACCGGCCTCGTCGGGTGGGGTGAAGCTGCGTCGGCGCCGATGCTGACCGGCGATACCGGTGCGCGCATCGCGTCGGCAATCGAATTTCTCGCAGAGTTCCTCATCGGCCAGGACCCCTGCTCGATCGCTGCCATCCACGCTCGACTGTCGAAGGCAATGCTGCACAATGACAGTGCGGTGTGCGCAATCGACATCGCGTTGCACGATCTCAAGGGCAAGCACCTCGGAGTTCCCGTGTACGAACTGATCGGCGGACGAAGCCGTACTGCTCTGCCGCCGTCGGTCGGCCTCAACGCCGAAACCGCCGAGGCTGCGGTAGCTGCTGATTGGAAACAACGCGGCGTACGCGCGTTCAAGGCCAAGGTCTCGGTGTCTGACCCCGAGTCCGAGCGGGCCGCTCTTGCCGAGATCAGGGCCGCCATCGGTGACGACGCCGAACTTGCCATCGATGCGAACGGAGCCTGGGCGCCGGCACAGGCACTTGCGTTTCTCGAGTCGGTCGCCCACCTCGATCTTGCATTCTGCGAGCAACCAATCGCAGCGGGAAGCCTGAGTCGGCTCGAGTCGGTTGCCCAGCGCAGTCCCGTACCGATCTACACCGACGAGAGTCTCACCGAGCCACTCGACCTCATCGTGCAGGCTGAGGTCGGCGTGGCCGGCGTGAGCATGAAGACAATCAAGATGGGCGGGATCACGGGATTCATGGCGGCAGCCAACATTGCACGGATGCTGCGGCTCGGTGTCAACGTGGCCGGCAAGTCGGCGACGTCCAGCATCGGCGGTTCTGCGATGTTGCACATCGGGACCGCTCTGCCCGAGATGAGCGGTGGCATCGGCCTCAGCAACCACAAACTCGTTCGCGACCTGGTGCACAACCCCGTAGGTCTGGCCGACGGTGTCTTGTCGGCGCCAGATGGTCCCGGCTTGGGCGTCGACGTTGACGAGTCGGTCCTCAACGACTACGTGCGGAGCAGAACCGAAACCACCGCTTGAACCGCAGATGGGCTGGCAGCCACGGCCTGCAAAAACCCCTTGAATCTGACTTGATATATGATATATGATATAGGCGTATCCAGGGAGATACGCATCCGGCACCCACCGTGCCGGACATAACCATAAGGGGAATCGAATGATCACAAGATCAAGGATGGGGAAAACACATCTCATCGCCGCCGCGGTAACGCTCGCGTTCGTGGTGGCAGCATGTGGAAGTAGCGATGGGGGGTCCGCGGAACCAGCCGCGGCACCAGCCGCGGAACCAGCCGCGGAACCAGCCGCGGCACCAGCCGCGGAACCAGCCGGCGAATGCGGCGAAGAGGTCGACCTGTTGATCTTCTCGTCGCGTGACTACTACCAGCCGCCGGACCTCTGGGAAGGCTTGATGGAGCGCTGCCCGAATATCAGCGTGAAAGTGCAAGTCGAGTCCAACGACGACATCCTGCAGCAACTGCAGCGGATGAACGATGCCGGTCAGCGGCTTCCTGACGTCATCCAGGACGACACGTTTCTGATCGAGGCGTATCAGAATGCTGGGCTCATTCTTGATCACACCGAGCAGAAGGACCGGTGGGAAGCAGACGATCCCGATACCTACAACGACATTCTCCCGATCGCCTGGGAAGAGAACACGTTCAACGACGGCATCTGGGGAACCTCACTGACCGCCAACTTCGACGTCATCTACTACAACGTCGCCGTATGCGAAGAGGCTGGGGTCGATTGCGCCGGCATCGCGACGCTCGACGAGTTCCGCGACGCATTGCGAGCAGTCAAAGCCAGCGGCTCAGACGCGATTCCGCTGTCGGCTCAGGCGCTCCCAGGAACGGGCATCACGACGCTGAAGACCTTCTTCAGCGCCGCGGGCGCACCATTCGACGGCGCTGTCCCCGACATGCAGTCCGAGGGCGGCCTCTACACCCTGCAGTGGTTCCTCGACGCTTCCAACGAGGGCTTGCTCCCGTCGCAGGCGATCTCGTGGGGCGAAGACGAAGCACGCGGTGCCTTTGCCGGCCAGCGCGCGGCGTTCATCCTCGACGGGTTCACCGTCGCTGGTGAATTCAACGAGATTCCGGGATTCAACCTGGGCGAAGGGTGGGGCGTTGTGCCGTCACCGACGGCCGGATCGGGTAACCAGATCTCGAACGCTCGCACCTGGGCCATCACGTCCGGGACCGATCATCCCTACGAGGCAATGCTGGCAATCCGCCACGTCGGCTCGGTCGAGCAGCTCGTCGCCGCCGCCGGAAACGGTTCGGTGCCGATGCGCAACAGCGCAGCGTTGCAAGACCCGGGCCTCGATGAGTTCTGGCCGTTCTTCAACGCCAACCTGCGCGCTGCGTACGAAGGCAGCGACTCAGTTCCCGCCGGCCTCAACGGCGGTTCGGTCGAAGTCGAACTCGAGAAGCTCTGGGGTGAGATTGTCGCCGGAACCGACATGACCGCCCAGGAATTGGCTGATAAGTATCAGCCGATTCTCGATGGTCTCTGAGCATCGCTGACCAATAACTCCACCGAGTACGTCGCTGTGCTGGGCCTGCCGATTGCGCAGGCCCAGCACAGCCCGACGGCAGCCAAGGACGCGTAAGTAATGACCCCAACAATCGAACCGGAGACACAGGCCAAACGGCCGAGCCTCACGCGCAAGCTGCTCTTTCGCTCGCCACGTTCGAAGTCGCCCAAGTCGCCCAAGGAGTCGGCTGCTCAGCCCGCGATGATCGGCCAGGGCAAGTTGACGCCCTACATGTTCTCGTTTCCCGCGGTGCTGGTGGTCAGCGCGGTCCTGGCCTATCCGGTGCTCGCTGGCATCTACCAGAGCCTGTTCCGGGCCGACGAAATTGGCCTTCCCGAAGAGTGGGTCGGTTTCCAGAATTATTCAGACCTCTTCAACGACGGCGACTTCTATGCCGCGCTGTGGCGCACGGCGATCTTCGTCGGAGGCAGCCTCGTCGTCGGCTTGACATTGGGCCTGTTCTTCTCCTTCGCATTGTTTCGCGCTGTCGGCGGCTTGCGTTGGATGCGTGCCGCAACGCTCGCCCCGTACCTCATCTCCAACGTCGCAGCCGCCGTTATGTTCCGGCTGATCTTCAACGGCGACCTTGGCGTCATCAACAACTGGCTGGGCTACATCGGGATCGAAGGCCCCGCATGGTTGGCCGACACTCGGTGGTCGATGGTCGTCGTGATCTTCAGCCAGGTATGGACCGACCTGCCGCTCACCATTTTGTTGCTCCTCGGAGGCCTGATGACAATTGACAAGTCCTACTTCGACGCTGCGCTCGTCGACGGCGCGTCACCGTGGAAACGGGCGCGCCACGTCACCATCCCGCTGCTGGCGCCACAGATCGTTGTGAGCACAGTGTGGCTCAGCTATTCGACGCTTACCGGACTCGGTGTGGTGCTCGCCCTCACTGGGGGTGGGCCGCTCGGGTCAACGACCACCTTGGCAATGGAGCTCTACAACACCGCCTTCCGACGACTTGAGTTCAACCAGGCTTTGGCGATGGCGACGGTCATTTTGGTCCTCAACGCATTGCTGACGCTGCTCTATGTACGAGTGTCGCGCCGATTCCAGGTGCCGGGCTGATGGCTGTGGTTTCCACGCCTTCCCCCGCCGCAACGGCTCAGCCCGTGGGAGACCAACGGTCGAGGCTCAGCAAGTTTTTCCGTCGGATCAGAATCGGTCTGCCACTCACGCTGCTCGGCCTCTGGACATTCCTTCCGTTCCTGGTCACGTTGTCGGTGTCGTTAAAAACCCGCGTCGAAACCTTTTCCGACCTCGGGTTAATCCCTGACGAGCCGAACCTGGACGCGTACCGAGAAGTCATTTCGGATCCGACCTTCACCTCAGCGTTCACGAACAGCGTGATCGTCGGCATCGGCACGACGATCCTCACGATCATCGTCGGTGTTCCCGCGGCCTACGCGTTCGCCCGATTCAACTTCCGCGGTCGTAACCTCATTCTGCTGTTCACCTTGCTGCCGCGGCTCGTGCCGAGCATCGGGGTCCTCGTGCCTTTGTATCGACTCGCTGTCACCCTTGGCGCACTCGACCGACGTCTCACCCTGATCGTCGTCTACGCCGGCACGCTGATTCCGTTGGCCGTCTGGTTGATGGTCGGGTTCTTCCAGCAGATCCCACGCGAAATCGAGGAGGCCGCGGCAGTCGACGGCGCCTCGCTCTTCACTCGATTGCGTTACATCGTGATGCCGCTGGCCTCTCCCGCACTGATCACCATCGCCGTGCTCTCGTTCCGTGAAGCGTGGAACGAATTCACCCTCGTCTTAGTGCTCACCACCTCGCCCGACACTCGAACACTGCCGTTCGCACTGTTCAAATTGGGCCAAAGCGAAGGCATTTCGAACTTCCCGGCCGAAGCCGCGTTCGCCATCCTCACCGTGCTTCCGTTCATCTTGATCTACTCACGGGTCGAGAAGTACGTCGTCGCAGGACTGACATCTGGAGGAGGCAAGTAGATGAGTATCGATACCGCCGGTCGCGTGATCGACGTCCATAGTCACATCGTGCCGACGCGCCTCGCCGCCGCGGTCGAACGTGGCGGGCGTCAGTACGGGATCGAGTTCGGCCGTGACGCGAACGGTAAATTCACCAGTTCTGTCGGCGGGAAGGCTCCCTTCGCCTTGCCGTGGCCGACGCCGCTCGAAACGCCCGCCGAACGGGTGGCTTCGATGGACGCGATCGGCGTCGACGTGCACATGTTGTCGTTGAGTCCTTCGATGATTTGGTACACCACGCCGGCTGCCGACGCCCGACTCCTGGCAACCGAAACCAATGACGACATTGCGGACGTCGTCGCGCAGTATCCCGACCGATTCAGAGGCTTGGCGTTCCTCCCGTTGCAAGACCCGCAGGCCTCGGTCAACGAGTTGGAGCGTTGTGTTCGCGATCTCGGCTTCGATGGTGCGATCGTCGGCACCAACATCGATGGCCTCGACTGGGACGCACGAGAACTGTTCCCAGTACTCGAAGCCGCCCAAGATCTCGGGGCGCTGCTTTTCGTCCACCCTGCGCGCGGCCGGGCCGCGCCGTTCTTGCAGAATTATCACCTCAAGAATCTGATCGGCAACCCGCTCGAAACGACGATCGCGATGGCCAGCCTGATCTTCGGTGGCGTTCTCGACAGACTTGGCGATCTCAAACTGTGCTTCGCCCACGGTGGTGGCTACGGCTGCCTCGGCATCGCTCGCATGGACCACGGATGCTCGATCCGGGCGGAGTCACAGGGTATCGAGCAGCTCCCGTCCGACTACCTGCGGGGCCTGTACTTCGACTCACTCGTTCACGGCCATCGCACGCTTGACCAGATCATCGACTTGGCGGGCATCGATCGCATCGTGCTGGGCAGCGACTACCCCGCCGACATGGGCGAACCAGATCCGGTCACGTTCATTCGTTCCCACCCCCATCTCACCGACGAGCAGTGTTGGAAGATCCTGTCGAGCAACCTCACCGGGCTACTCGCTTGACTCGACCGGATTCCCGACACGCATGATTGAGACAGATGGGTGACACAGATGGGTGACACCGCCGCGCAGACGTCGCTCGCCGCAGAGTTTGCGCAGCGGCGCGGCAAGCAATACCCCGCGCACGGGTGGATCGCAGAGCGATTTCCCGACTACGTCGAGACGATGCTGCAGCTCGACGACATCATCCGTCGTCGCCCGGGCCGCTTCGATGAAAAAGGCCACGAGCTGTTCCACATCGTTGCATTAGCGGTGCTCGGGTCGAACCCGCACAATCAGCCCCATCTCACCGCCCACATCAAGAAGGCGCTGCTGCTCGGCGCCCACCCGGAAGAGATCGCCGAGGCGTTAATGGTGGCCGTCAACCCCGCGGGCGCACGAGTGCTGACCTATGGCGTCACGTGCATGCTGGAAGCGATCGATCAACTTGAAGCCGAGGGGTGGGTTCATCCAGATTCGAACTCGACCGAGGTGCCGACATGAGCGCCGCCAGGAGCAAGGTCATTGATGTCCACGCGCACTTGCTTCCGCGGTCGGCGATTGCCGCTGCCGAGAACGGCGAAGCGTGGTTCGGATCCGAGATCGAGCGCGACGACCTCGGTCGCCCGGTCGTCGTCACCGGGGAGCGGCGGGAAGGCATGGGTGGCAAGGCGCATTACGAGGCGATCGAGCGTCGTCTCGAGCGGATGGACGAGATGGGCGTCGACGTTCAGGTGTTGTCGCTCAACCCGATTTTCTTTCGCCACTATCTAGATCCGGATAACGCCGTGGAGGCATCCAGGTCGGTGAACGACGAGATCGCCGGGTTCATCGAGCGGTGGCCCACTCGGTTTGCGGGCTACGGCGCACTCCCGATGCAAGACCCCGGCCGGGCGATTGCCGAGCTGGAACGGGTGATGGCCATCGACGGCATGATCGGCGCCTGCGTCGGCACGCACGTCGACGGTGCCAACTGGGACGAGCCGCATCTGTTTCCCGTGCTCGAAGCGGCCCAGGAACTCGGGGCGTTGGTGTTCTTCCATCCATCGGACCGCCGACTCGAAGCGCATCTCCCCCGCTATCACCTGCACAACTCCATCGCGAATCCCACCGAGACGACCATCGCTATTGCGTCGATCATCCACGGCGGCATCGTCGACCGGCTTCCTGATCTGCAGATGTTGTTTGCCCACGGCGGTGGCTACGCGTGTTGCGGCGCGGCTCGCTTCGACCACGGCTACACGGTGCGCGCCGAGGCTCGGGAGCACGCGTCGATGCTGCCGTCGGAGTACCTGAGTCGCCTCTGGTACGACTCGCTGGTCCATGACCACGGGATGTTCAGGCGTTTGATCGACGTCGTCGGGATCAACCGCGTGATGCTCGGCACCGACTTCCCTGCCGATATGGGCCAACCGGATCCGGTCGATTGGATCGAGCGCAGCGACCTCACCCGCGACGAACGCATCGCCGTGCTTGGCGCCAACGCCGCCGCCCTGCTCGGGATCTAACGCGTCGGACCGTGTGGTGGACGAGGCCGACGTGGAAGCGTTCCGCCCTGACTCGTCAGTTCGGCTGCAACAACTCCTCGAGCGGCTCGACCCGAGCTTTGCCGCTGTGTGGTCGACTCATCCCTCACGCCTGCTCGGCCGGATCGAACTCGACGTTCGAACACGACTCCTCATGCGGACGGCACAGTACACGGTGACTCAGCAGGACGAACGGCTCGAAGAGAACCTCGGTGCAGCGCGATCGGCCGGGGTCGAGGCGGTGGACCTGCTCGAGGCGGCCCTGCAAATGTACGTGCATACCGGTCCGTGGGTCGTCGCTGCCGCGTGCGAAACGTATAAACGTGTGCTCGAACAGTGCGAAGAAACCGCAGGCGACGTCGCCAGTGAGATCGCGTCGAGGTCGACCCCCTCGATCCGCACGCGACCTCGACATCGAGAGCACGTCGTGGTCCGCTGCTGACGACGCTGATCCGCGACTCGGGGCGTGGCTGGATCGATATGGGTGGTACGGGCTCTCGAACGGGCTTGGTCTGCGGCCCGGACACCACATCAACATGGTTGACGTGCTCGACGCGCTCGATCCGGAGTTCCTTGCCAGCTGGTTGTACGCGGTGTACGACGGCATGTACGGCCGCTGTGTGCTCGACGATCGAACGCGACTGCTCTGCGTCGTCGGGGCGACCCTGGCGGTCGCCAAGACCCACCAGTCGCGCCGCCATACGCGGGCCGCCCTGCGTCCTTGCGCAGCGCCCAGTGAGGTGTTCGAAGCAATCTTCCACACAACCGCGTTCTTCGGCCACCCCTACGTGATGCCTGCGGCGTTCGATGACTTGATCCAGATCCTGGACGACGAAGGCAGCCTCGATGAACTGCTCGACGGTGACCGTGTCGACGCCGTCCGCCGCGCGAGTCGCGCGACGCGACGGCGTACAGGATGACCTCTCCCGAGTCTGAGCTCCGGCGCTCGTGGCGACTTCCAGTCAGACCGAACATCCGACATTATGTATGATGTCGTCATGCGTCGACAGATCGGGCTCGCGGTCGTCGGGGCCGGAAGAATCGGATCGTTGCGCGCACGTCTTGCGTCGGAGCACCCCGCGGTCAGGTTCCTCGCGATCTCCGATCGTGAAATCGATGCCTCGCGTGATCTCGCGGGCAAGGTCGGGGCGGATCACTGGTCGTGCAACAATGAGGAAATCATCGATCACCCCGACGTCGACGCGGTGATCGTCTCCACGAGCGAAGGGGAACACACCGACGCCGTGTTGTACGCACTGCGGGCCGGCAAGAATGTGCTCGTCGAAAAACCGATCGCACTCACGCTCGAAGACGCCGACCTCATCATCGCTGCGGCCGCGGACAGCGCTGGAGAACTCCGGGTCGGTTACAGCCGCCGTTATCGGAGGCGCTACCAGGTCGCCAAGGAACAGATCGTCCAGGATCGCCTCGGACACCTCGTCGGCGCGGCCGCCCGCGTTTACAACTCGCGGACGCAAGCGCTGGCGATGCTGTCGCGCAATCCCGATGCAACGCCGGTCGTCGACGCGCTCACTTACTACGTCGACCTGATGAACTGGTTTTTCGAAGGCCACCAACTCGTCGAGGTCAGTGCGATCGGGCAACGTGGCGTCCTCGCTCAGGCGGGCTACGCCACCGACGACCTCACGTGGGCGATGCTGCGCTACGACGACGGCGCGGCAATCAACCTCGGTGTCTGCTACTCGCTCCCCGCGAAATTCCCGGCACTCGGACACGCCGCACGGGTCGAATTGATCGGCACCGACGGCGTCATGCTGCTCGACGACGACCACACTGACCAGGTGATGTATAGCGATGTTGGCGTGCCGCACGTCTACCTTCCCGACCACGACGTCAACGCCGTGTTTCTCAGCAGCGGAACGCCGGGCGACTGGGCCCTCGGCGACTTCATTGGCCCACTGGCTGCCGAGACCCGAGCCTGGCTCGACCATCTCGCGACCGGCAAAGCCTGCATCCTCGCCACGCCGAGCGACGCTTGTGCCACCCTCGAGGCCACGCTCGCGATTCAGTCTGCGTCGGCTACCGGCCAGACCGTGCACTTGCGGGCCTCGTGACAGCGCTCATCCCAACCGCCGAACACCGAACACAGGAGAACCCATGGAACCGTTGAGAGTTGCTTCGATTGGCCTCGGATGGTGGGGTGGCGAACTCGCCGACAAGGCCAGCGTGGCCGGCGTCGACGTGGTCAGCTGCTTTGCCCGCACCCCCGCCTCACGCGAGGAGTTCGCGACGAAGTACGACTGCAAGGCAGCCGAGTCGTTCAACGACCAACTCGCGGATCCGTACGTCGAGGCGATCCTGATCGCAACGCCCCATTCAACGCATAGCGACCTCGTTGTGCGAGCAGCGGCCGCAGGCAAGCACGTGTTCTGTGACAAGCCGTTCACCCTGGATGTTGCGAGCGGCAAGCGTGCAGTCGCCGCCGCGGACGCTGCGGGCATCGTGTTGCAGGTTGGACACAATCGCCGCCGGCAGCCCGCCAACCGTCGAATCAAGCAGATGATCGACAGCGACGAACTCGGCATGATCCACTACGCCGAAGCCAACATGTCGTACCCCAAGGGACTCGATCCACGCACCGGCTGGCGAGGCGACCCTGCCGAGAGCCCGGCCGGCGGCATGACCGGCTTGGGTGTGCACCTGATCGACAATCTCATCTATCTGCTTGGGCCTGCTGCACGGGTGTCGGCATTCAGTCGACGCGTGATCGGGGTAGGTAAACTCGACGACGTCACGACGGCAAACATCGAGTTTGAGAGCGGGGCACTCGCCGTGCTCGGCACCTCGATGGTGATCCCGTTCATCGGCCGGACCGCCGTGTGGGGCACGAAGGGCTCAGCCACCAACGAAGTCGACGGTTCGCGGTTCTACGTTCAACCGAGCGCAGAACGGGAACGTACGCAGCAGCCAATCGAGACTATCGATACCGTCGCTGACGAACTCGCGGAGTTCGCGCGCAATGTCCGAAACGGCACTCGGCCCGAGACCGGCGGCCCCGAAGCACTCGAGGTGGTCGCGGTGTTCGAAGCGATCGTCGAGAGCGCCGCCACCGGCCGAGTGATCGATGTCGCCGAGGTCCGCGCTCGGGGGTGACAAACACTCTGCCGGTGACGTTCAGCTAATGACGTTCAGCCAATGACTTCGTCGGCGATCGCCGTTTCACCGTAGACCTCCGGGTTGAGGACGTTGAACGGACGTTTGCCGTCGAGGAAGCGCTCGATGTTCTGCACCGTCCGCATCGCCATCTCGTCGCGGGTCTCGCGTGCTGCGCTGCCCATGTGGGGTGTGAGCACCACGTTCGGGAGATCCTTGAGACCGGCGATCGGGCCGGGGTTCGCCTCAGGGACTTCGGTCCAGTACACGTCGAGTCCCGCGCCGCGGATGCGGCCTGCGCGTAGCGCCCGCTCGAGCGCTTCTTCGTCGACGATCGGGCCGCGCGATGTGTTGATCAAGATCGCCGTCGGCTTCATCAGCGAAATCAGATCTTCACTGATCAGGCCCTTGGTGGCGTGGGTGAGCGCCGGGGTGATGGCGATGATGTCGGATTCCATGAACAGGTCTTCTAGGCTGCGGTGCTCGGCGCCGCCGTAGACGGCTTCTTCGGCAGGGCTCAGCGGTACGCGCTTGTTGTAGATGATGTCCATGTCGCAGGCGGCGGCCCGCCTGGCGACGCCTTGACCAATCAGCCCCATGCCGACGATTCCGAGCGTCTTGCCGTAGAGCCGTGAACCCATGAACGCTGTCGACTGATTCTGGTGCCACTTATCGGCACGCAGAAAAGCGTCGGCCTCGGGCAGTCGCCATGCAGTCGCCATCAACAGGGCGAATGTGAACTCGGCTGTCGTCTTGCCAACGCCGGTCTTGGGCAGGCCACACACGGGGATCTGCTTGGTGGACGCATACGGGATGTCGACAAATTTTGCCGTCATGTGCATCGCCGCGATCAGTTCGAGGTCGGGTGCTGCGTCGATGACCCGCTGCGTGTAATCAATCTCGCCGAGGGCGTACAAGATGTTCTGCTCGGTCACCGCTTCGACCAACTCGTCTTCGGAGATCTGCCGGTCAAGCCGATCGAACAGGGTCACCTCAGCGATCTCGCGCAGGCGCGCGATGGCAACATCCGGAATCGGTTGTGGGACGAAAATCTTGGTCATGTTGTACTCCCCTGCAGACCTGGCCTGCGGTGTAGTGACTATTGGACGGCCGAGGCCCCGAGTGCGAGGCCTGCTTGTTCTGCCGTGAGCGGCAGTTGGACGACTTCGTTCAGCTCAGCGGAGAGATCCGCTGCCAGGTACAACTCCATCGTCATCCGGGCGAGCCGCGGCTCGACCATCACCGGTCGGTCGTACACCACCGATTCGAAGAAATGGATTGTTTCGCGCTCCATGGGGCCCGCGTACATGTCGCCGACCGCCTCACCAGGCATTGTTGACAACGGGAACTGGATGCCGTCGGCGACGGTGTTGAGCACGATGTCGCGATGGCTGTCGTCGGCGAAGATCGAGCCGTCGGTGCCGATCACTTCGATCCATGTTGTCGCGGCATTGGCATAGTGGTTTGGCAAGGACATGCCGGCGTTGATCGTGACGACCACACCGTCATCCATCGTGATGACAGTCATTTGCCCGTCAGGCAGCCCAACGGTGTCGCGACGGATCCCCCACGAGTTCTGGGAGTACACGTGCACCGGTCGCCGCGGTTCAAGACACCACATCGCGAAGTCGATGTCGTGCGTTGCCTCCATGGCCGCCGGTGACAACTTGATCCGGTTGCCGATCTTGGCCCCAAGCCGACGGCCGATGTGGCGGCTGACCAGAATCGAGGTCGGATCGCCAAGGGTGCCGTTGGCGAGTGACCGTTTTGCCAGCGCCTGTTTTGCGCTGAACCGTTGCGAGTAGCCGATCGTGAACTTGAGATTGGCCGCCTCTGCGGTTTCGATGAGGTCGTCTGCTTCGTCGAGTCGCAACGCGATCGGCTTCTCGAGCAGGACATGCTTGCCTGCGCTCAGTGCTGCCTTGGCTATCGGGTAGTGCGTGGTTTCCGGCGTCGCCGAGACGACGACAGCATCGATGTCGTCGCACGCCACGAGGACCTGCCAGTCGTCCACTGCCGAGGCCGGATTGGTCTGCGCGATCATCTCGGCGAGCCGTTCTGGGTTCGTCTCGGCGATGTGTAGGTCGGCGACGATCGGGTGATTGGCCGCGGCGACGGCCCTGATGCCGCCGCACCATCCGGTACCAATAATTGCAACGTTGAGAGTGTTCATATTCGTGGCCTCCGAAGTGTTGGGTTAGATGTTGTGCAGGAGTTGTTCGGGTTCGATCGGGAGTTGCACTGGCTTTCCAGTGCGCGCCGAGAGATCCATTGCCATGGTCAGTAACAGATTGCGATGCCCTTCCGCGGCGGTGGCGTGGGGGGTTGCGAAACCTTTGGCGAGGCGGTTGAACCAGGTGAGGGTCTCCTCGCGCATCGGACCCCACAACATGCCGTCAGACACGTCGCCGGGTGGGTAACTGCCGACGAAGTCGACATGGCGGTCGACGGGCGCTTCGAACCCACGGCTCCGGTACCCGGCCGGTTGGGGGATCTCAGATGCCACGATGACGTCGCGGTGGGTGTCTTCGATGTCGATGACTCCCTTGGTACCGACGATGCCGATTTCCAGCCCGTACACGGCACCCGGCCACACGACCGGAAGCGCCCAACTGATGCACATGCTGAACAAAGTGCCGTCGTCCATCGTGAAGATGCCGAAGGTCGCATCCTTCGTGCCCCACTCGCCGAGCAGTTTGTCGTTCGACCGGGCGTAGACCTCGACGGGGGTCTTGCCCTCCATCAGCCACATCGACATGTCGAGTGAGTGGGTGCCTGACACCACCATCGGCGTCAGGTTGGTTCGGTCGGCGGCCTTGCTGAGGGTGGCATACACGACCATCCGGTTCATCAGGGCGCGTGTTATCACGCTCGTGACCTCGCCGATCTGACCGTCGCGTAGACGTTGCTTCGTGGTCAAGAACCGGCGGCGGAATCTGTTGGTGTAGCCGATGACCGCGTCGACACCGTTGGCCTCGATCGCCGCGAGCACCATGGCGGACTCCACTGGGTCTGTGGCCAGCGGCTTTTCAATGAACAGCGGGAATCCATAACTGACCGCCTGCATCACCGGGTCGACGTGTTCACGCTCGTCGGTTGCGACGATGACCGCTGTGACCTCGGGTCGGGCAAGGAGGGCTGCGGTATCGGTTGTCACGAAGTCGGCATCGGTGTCCTCGCCGAGTTGTCGCACGACATCTCCGTCGCGATCGGCTAGGCCGAGCCAGACGACTCCGGGGTGCTCGCGGGCGAGGACGGCACGGATCCGACCGATCGTGCCGCACCCGATAACCGCGAGACCGATGCCATTCTGGCCAGTCTTGGTCTGGCCGTTGGCGGTCACGAACTGAAGCCCAGGAGCCGTGCCGCGTTGCCGCCACTGATGAGGTCGATCTGGTCCTGGGTGAGCCCTTCCACGCGCCCGATCGTGCCGAGCGGATCTTCGTCGCCCATGTCGTAGGGGTAGTCGGTGCCGAGGAGGATGTGATCGGCGCCGTACTTGTCGATGAGGAACTTCAACTGGTCGGGCTCGAAGACCATTGTGTCGAAGTAGAACTTCTTGAGGTAGTCGGTCGGCGGCAGACGGACGCCCTCACTTACGTCCTCGCGCGCCCGCCACGCGTGATCGATACGGCCGGCATACGCTGGGAGGTACCCGCCGCCGTGAACGATGACGATCTTGAGATCAGGATGTCGCTCGATGACGCCATTGAAGATCAGATGGGCGGTCGCGAGAGTCGCCTCGAAGGCGTGACCAAGGATGTTCAAGAAGTTGTGGCTGTCGAGCCGGTCCATGTGATTGTGGCCACTCGTGTGCACCACGATCACCGCACCGAGGCGTTCGACCTCAGCCCAAAATGGATCGAGTCGTGGGGACGCGATCTCCTCACCGTTCACGTGCGTGCCGATCTCGAGCCCCTTGAACCCGAGTTCTTCGACGCAGTACCGCAGTTCGGCGATGGCCGCCTCGGTGTCCTGCATCGGAACGGTGCCCAGCGGACTGAACCGTCCGTTGTATTTCGCCGTCGACTCGGCGAGTTCCTCGTTGACGACGCGCGACACACGGGCGCCGATTTCGGCATCAGCCCAGTAGTAATACTGATAGACGGCGACGGCGACGGCTTGCATGTCGACGCCCATCGCGTCCATGTCCTTCAGCCGAACATCGAGAAATTCCATCTTCGGTCGGAGATACTCGAGCTGCTCCTTGTTGACCTTGCGGGTCGTGTCGTTGCCGTATTGCAGCGGAACGCGTCCAGCCTTGCGCGCCTCCTCGCTCATGATTTGGCTTGCTGGACCGCATTCGCGATGGCAATGGATGTCGATGACCGGACCGTCTGATCGTTCTACTCGCATGGCTTGCTTTGCTCCTTCTCGTTTCGAAATAGCCGCAGTAGCGCGGTATGCGGCGGCATCCTGCATTATATATGATCTTCTCGTGCGCCGGAGAACTTTGTGCTCGGCGCAGCCGAGAAGAACCTGTGACGGGTGTACCCGTCGAAGAGGAGCCGTCCGATGAATCATGAGATCCGCCAGTGCTTACCGCCTGACCGCAACCCACGCACACCGTCGTTCCGTCCGCCGGATGGAACCGTCGACACCCACGTGCATGTGTTTGACAACGCCTACCCGCTCGACCCGGCCCGCGGCTACACCCCGCCAGAATCCAACCTCGACGATCTGCGACACCTGCATTCGGTCTTGGGCATCGATCGAGTTGTCTTCACTCAGCCATCGATTTACGGAGTTGACAATTCCGCCATCGTCGACGGCATGACGAAACTCAACGCGGAGACCTCGGACAGAGCGCGAGCGGTCATCGCATGTGGGCTCGACATCAGCGACGACGAGTTGGCTGCCTTTGACGCGATTGGCGTTCGAGGTGTGCGCCTCAACACGGACAACCTCGGCGGCATGCCGATCGAGATGGATCAGGTGCCCCGTTTGTGTGATCGCATCCAGCACCTGGGGTGGCACATCGAGTTTCTGTTTCCGGGCTGCGACATCGTCGATCTGATGCCGGTCTTCACATCGCTGACTGTGCCGATGAGTATCGGCCACTTCGCGTACCAGAAAGCCGTTGACGGCACCGACACGCCTGGCTTCCGAGCCCTCCTCGAACTCGCCCGCGCCGGCAACACTTGGATCAAGATCTCCGGCGCGAATCGCGTCAGCAGTACCGACCTTCCTCCATACGACGACGTCGCCCCCATGGCCCACGCCCTGCTCGAAGCGGCTCCCGATCGGATCATGTGGGGTACCGACTGGCCCCACCCCAACAAGTACGTGGTCAACCCGAACGACGGCGATCTCATCGATGCAGCGGGCGACTGGGTCACCGACGCCGACATGCGCGAGCGGGTCTTCGTTGACAACGCAGCCCGCTTCTACCGGTTCGGTGCCACATGATTGAGCCAGTTGCGGTGATCGGCCTGGGCCTGATGGGTGGGACCCTCGCCACCCATCTGTTGGCCGAGGGTCACCCGGTGGTCGGTTACGATCCGGAACCCGCCCGACGTCGCGAACACGTCGAGCGCGGAGGAACAGCTGTTGACTCCGTCGCCGACGCTGTCCGCGACTGCGGCCTCGCGCTGCTCTCGCTGCCGAACAGTTTGGTCACACTCGAGGTGTGTCGAGAGATCGTCGCGGCGGCACCAGCCGAGTTGCTCGTGATTGACACAACAACCGGCGATCCAGACGACACGCTCAGCGGAGCCGCCATGCTCGCAGGCGCCGGCGTGCGCTACGTCGACGCCACGGTGTCAGGCAACGCTGCCCAGGCGGCGGCAAAAGACATCATCTTCATGGTCGGTGGTGGCGAACCCGATGTTGCGATCGCAGTCGCACTGCTCGACTCGATCGGGCGACACGTCTACCGGGTCGGCCCCGTCGGCGCGGGGATGCGCGCCAAGATCGTTGTCAACCACGTGCTCTCGATCAATCGAGCCGCGATCGCCGAAGGTCTCGCCGTGGCCGAGAAGGCCGGGCTCGACCTCTCACCAATGTTCGACGTGCTACGCGACAGCGCCGCGTACTCCAAGGCGATGGACATTTGGGGAACCCGGATGATCGATGGTGACTACGAGCCCCCGGCCTCGCGGGCTCGCCAGAGCCTTAAGGACTCGCGTCTGATCAACGGCCATGCTGAATCAATCGGGGCGTCCCACGCATTGGTCGAGGCAGTGCGCGACGCCCTGGTCGAAGCCGTCGATGGGGGCCTTGCCGACGCCGACAACGCGTCGGTCATGGAAGTTATGCGACGACGGGCCGGTATTGGTCGGCTCTGACTGTCCAATGCGATCCTACATTATGTATCATGTGCTGTAGCAGCCCGCTGCAACACGCCAACCCCCAGTCCATCCGTTCGGCATTTCGGTGCCGAGCTCAGTCAAGGAGCCAAAATTGAACTACACCGAAATCGTTTATGAGCGACGCAACGATGCTGCCTGGATCGGAATCAACCGGCCCGAAGTACGCAATGCCTTTCGTGAACAGACCCTCGATGAGATTGCTCATGCCCTGAACCTGACGCGCGAAGATCCGACGATTGTGGCGGCCGTCATTTACGGCGTCGACGGACATTTCTCTGCGGGCGGCGACTTCCACGCCATGATGAAGCTCAACAAGGCCAACTCGTCCATGTGGAACGACCGCATGCAGAAGGTCGCGATGACCTGCCGCAATCTCCCGATTCCTGTGATTGCCATGGTGGAAGGCGCGTGCGTCGGTGGAGGCCACGAGTTGATGCTGTGGTGCGACCTCGTGATCGCCAGCGAGGATTCGATCTTCGGACAGACCGGCGCCCGAGTCGGCGCCTGCCCGACCGTGGGTGCCACGCAATACATCGGCAAGCTGATCGGCGAGCGCCGCGCCAAGGAGATGATCTTCCTCTGCAAGAAATACTCCGGCAAGGAAGCTGCCTCGATTGGTCTGGCCAACGAAGCAGTTCCCGCCGCCGACCTCCTCGCCCGAGTCGAGGAAGTCGTTGCTGACATTAAGGGGTACAGCTCACAGACGATCCGGGCGACAAAGGTCAGTCTCAACTACGACTCCGATTCGCTGTATCCCTCGTGGCAGCACGGAATGGAACTCCTCGCCAATATCTGGGGCACCGAAGAGGCGCTTGAGGGAATGAACGCGTTCCTGGAGAAGCGACCGGCTGACTTCCACCAGTTCCGCGAGCGCAACAAGGACGCGCTCGATACGTACCTCGACGATTTCGACTCTGGCCGCAACCAAGCAGAGTCCTCGCGCGCGGCGCGCTAGCGCATGGTCGACGCCGGAGTTGACGGGGAGGTTGACGGCGCCCTTGAAGGGGTGCGGGTGGTCGACCTCACCCGTGTCCTCGCCGGGCCACTCTGCACGATGTGGTTGGGCGATATGGGTGCAGACGTCATCAAAATCGAGCGGCCCGGTCGGGGCGACGACACGCGCAGTTGGGGCCCACCCTTCGTCGGCGACGAATCGGCCTACTTCCTCGGTGTCAACCGCAACAAGCGCAGCCTCACACTCGATCTCGACAACGAGGCCGGTCGCGATGTGCTGCGCCAACTCATCGCCACCGCCGACGTCGTCGTCGACAACTTCAAGATCGGCACCCTGGAACGGTGGGGGTTCACCGACGAGTGGTTCGACGAGCACGCACCGACTGTCGTGCGCTGCACGGTCACGGGGTATGGCTCGACCGGGCCCAAGGCCGGACTGCCGGGCTACGACTTCATCTTGCAGGCCGAGAGTGGGCTGATGTCGATCACCGGCGAACCCGACGGCCAATCGATGAAGCTCGGGGTGGCCATCGTCGACATCTGTACCGGCATGTTCGCCACGATCTCGGTGCTCGGTGCGTTGCAGGCCCGCCAACGTACTGGCCGAGGGCAACGCACCGAGTCGTCGCTGCACGACACCAGCATCCAATTGTTGGCCAACGTTGCCGCGAACCATCTGGCGTCAGGCGAAGATGCTGCGCGATATGGCAACGGCCACCCCAACATCGTTCCGTACCGGACGTTCGCGACAGCCGACGGCGAACTTGCCGTTTCGGTTGGCAACGACGATCAATTCGTCAGGTTCGCCGAGATTCTCGGTCAGCCGGAGTGGGCCGTCGACGACCGTTTCCGTAGCAACCGCGACCGGGTGCTGCATCGTGATCTGCTCGATGGCAAGATCGCCGACGTGCTGGCCAGCCGAACGCGCGCTGAGTGGACTGCGGCCCTCGAGCCGGTCGGGATTCCCACTGGGCCGATCAACACTGTTGCCGAGGCCTTGGCCAGCCCCCAGACCCGTGCTCGCGACATGGTCGCTGAGGTTGACCACCCAACGGTGGGCGCCGTGCCGATTGTCGGCATCCCATTCCAAATGTTCGGAACCCCTGCCTCGATTCGCCGACCGCCGCCCACCATCGGCCAGCACAGCCGAGAGGTACTCGACGAGCTGCCCGGGCTTGACGCCGACGACATCGAACAACTCCTACGAGCGGGCGTCACCACGATTCCGCCGAGCACGAGCCCAGCTAACTTAAATCCAACCACACCATGACGGAGGACGAATGACCGACCCCAAGACAGGCCCAGAAGTTCCCGGAGGCGAGTGGTGGCCGGAACTCGGGCCGCAATGGAAACCGACGACGGCACAGAAGCCGCAGTGCCTGTGTATTGACGTGCACTCCCATCTCGCCGTTGCAGAATCAGCAGCCGTCGCCAAGCCCCATTTCAAACCAGAGATGGACCCACGCTCCTTCTTCAGCCCACCGGAGAGCAACAGGTACAACACTGAGCTCCGGATGCAACCCCATCAGGTTGCCAAGTACCACGAGCCCGAAGCGCGCATCGAAGACATGGACAAGCAGGGCATCGACATGCAGCTGCTGTCGGTCGTCCCGCCGCAATACTTTTATTGGCTCGACCCGGAGAACGCCATTAAGGCGTGCCGCATTCAGCATGAGCGCTTCGCCGAGATTGTCGCCGCCTACCCCGACCGTTTTGCGGCCGTGGCCAACCTGCCGATGGACCACCCGCAGATTGCGATCGAGGTGATGGAAGAAGCCAAACGCGATTTTGGTTTCAACGGATTCGAGATCAATGGTGACGTCAACGGCGAGGACCTGGACGACCGTCGGTTCGACCCGATCTGGGAGAAGGCGGTCGAACTGGACATGACCGCGATCTTGCACCCCCAGGGCTTCACGCACGGCCAACGGATGGACGACTACTACCTCATCAACGTCGTTTGTATGCCGCTCGCGTCGACCGTTGCCATCTCGCGCATGATCCTCGGTGGTGTCTGGGAAAGGTTTCCTGACTTCAAGATGGTGGTCGTCCACGGCGGCGGGTACTTGCCGTTCTACTTCGCACGCACCGACCATGCGTTCAACATGCGCCCCGAGATGCGACGCCACATCACGCGCAAGCCGAGCGAGTATCTCCACAACCTGCACTTCGACACCACGGTCTTCGAGCCAAAGATGGTCGAGTACCTCGTTGACGAATTCAGTGACGAGAACGTATTGCTCGGTACCGACTACCCCTTCGACATGGGTCCGACCGATCCACTCGCATTTCTTGCCGAAGCCAGACTCTCCGAAAAGTCGCGTGAGCGAATCCTGGGTGGGAACGCCGCTCGCCTCTTCAAGATCGGACGCGAGTAACCATGGCGCGCATTAAGTTGCTCTCGACCCGTGACGGTCTGGACCCCCAGCAACAGAAGGTCTTCGACTGGGTTGTCGAGAGCCGCGGCAAGATGATTCGCCCCTACGAGGTCCTCCTGCATGCGCCAGGTCTGGCACGGCCCGCCGCCGAGCTTGGCCATCAGATCCGCTACGAGGGTCAGCTCAGCGACCACGATCGCGAGCTTGCGATCATCACCACGGCAAAGGTGCATGACTGCGAATTCGAGTGGTCGAGCCACGTCGGGCTGGCGCGCGAGGCCGGAGTGTCCGACGAAACAATCGATTACCTCGACGGTGACGGTGCCGACGATCAACTCATCGGAGTCGATGAGTTGATCGTCGGTTTCGTCCGCGAGTTGTGTGCCGACAGCGACGTGTCCGACAGCCGATTCGCCGCCGCCGAATCGGCGTTTGGCGCGTCGGGTGTCGTCGAGTTGACAGCACTTGTCGGCTACTACACGTTCCTCGGATTTGTGATGAAGGTTGCAGAGGCATGCTGAGCTGATGCAATTTCCGGCTGTTCGACGTGGTGGAATTCGTGGCATGACCACGCCCCGTCAGCCCTTCAACATCGCGATCGCCTGCTGGGCCGTCATCGGCGCCGCCGTGATCGGTGGATGTGGGGGGTCTGATGGCCCGGCTGTCACCGTCGACGGGGTCGAGATCCCACGCGATGCGTTCGATGCGTTGCACGCTGACGTCGCCGACCTCGACGACGACGAGCGGGCGGGAAGCGCCGTCTTGCTGATATTGCGCGAGGCGTTCGTCAGTCGAGCACTGACCGACCTCGACGTCGAATTGTCGAACGCTGCCGTCGAGGCTGCACTCAGCAACAATCTCACGTCGATCGAGGCCCGCGGCGACATCGACGAGATCCTGACAACCCGCAATCAGACCCGAGATCGCCTGCGTGCCGAAGCAGAACTCGACACGGTGCGCGACGCGGTGGGCGAACGGCTCGTGCGTACCGAGGGTGACGGCTTCGACATCGACGCCGCATATCAGCAGTATTCACTCGTCCATGCCGAGGTCTGTATTCATCAAATGCAGCTTGCCGACGTCGAAGACTTCGACACTGCCCTGGTCCGTTTGAACGCCGGTGAGAAGTTTGCAACAATCGCCCGTGAAATGTCGATTGATCCGTTCGCCGACCGTGACGACGGAGTCGGGGCGGGCGGCGACCTTGGCTGCTCGGCACCGAACGCACTCCCGCCTGGCCTCGCCGAAGCGACCATCGAGGCACCGTTGCGCGAACCGACCGGACCGGTTGCCAGCAGCGTTGGAATCCACTTGCTCGTGGTTGACGATCGAACGGTGGCGGAATTGGTCGACGTCCGCGACGACGTGATCGAAGCCGCCGTACCGGTGCAGGGCCCCGAGCTGTTTCGGGGGTGGGCGGTCGGCGTGTTGAACACGATCGAGGTCGATGTTGACGAGGCCTACGGTCGGTGGGGCGTATTACCCGAGACCGATCCGGTCCCGACCGTCGTCCCCAAATATCGATTCGGCGACATCATCAACCAGTGACCGAATTGCCCGGCGGCTCAACCCGAACGGGATGCGCTTCGACCCAGGCGACATCAGATGTCGACGCGGAAGCGAGACAGAGCAGCCTCGTCGATATCGACACCCACACCGGGCGCATCACTCGGGTAGAGGTGACCCGACCTGGGCAGGAGTCGCTCGGTGCACACGTCGTTGGCCAGGTACTGCGGCGAGATGCCAGAACCGAACCGCAAATTCGGCACCGCCAGCGCGAGGTGCGCTCCGTGGGCGGCGCTGATGCTGGTCTGACCTGCCATGCCGGCGAAGTGCACGCCGATACCTGCGGCGTCGGCCACGGCGAACATCTCGCGTACTCCGATCGGACCAGCTGCCTTCATCAACTTCGCGACGACGGCACCCACTGCATTCATCGCGAGATACGTACGAAGATCAGCCGCGTCGAAGATGCCCTCGTCGCCGGCGATGGTGACCGGGCTCGCAGCAACCAGCTGCGACATGCCCATGATGTCATGGCGCGACACCGGCTGCTCGACGAAGCCGGGTCGAGCGTCGGCGACGCCTCGCAAGTAGCGCAGGGCATCGGCCACGTCCCAGCCCTGATTCGCATCGGGCAGGATCAAGACGTCCGGACCGACGGCATCGCGCACCGCATACGTTGCGGCGAGATCGAGGTCGACGTCGCCGCCGACTTTCACCTTGACGATCGGGTATCCCTCAGCCACCTTTTCTGCGGCTTGTGCCGCCTTTTCCTCGGGGGTCCCACCCGAGACGTGCCAAATCGTCGGTACGGACTCACGCGAACGACCGCCGTAGAACTGGTACAACGGCAGACCGGCGGCCTTGGCCACGACGTCGTGCAACGCCATTTCCACCGCGGCTCGGGCGCCCGAGTTGTGGACCGAGATTTGCCGCATCATCGCGCGGTGACGTGCCAGTCGCGTCGGGTCCTCGCCTTCCAGATGCGCGGCGTAGACGTTGTTGATGAGGTCGGTCGCCGACGCGAGGCTCTCGCCGGAAAAGTATCTGGCCAGCACGCTCTCGCCGAGACCGACCACTCCGTCGTCGGTCGTGATTCGGACGACGACGCAGGTGCGCGCCTGCACAGTAGCGACCGCCATTTTGAGCGGTTGGAGGAGTGGCACCTCGATCGGGATGGCCTCGATTCGCCTGATCAGCATCGGTCGCTACCCTTTCTCTCGTAGACCACTTCCATATCGTGCATTATATATGAGGGTCTATCGTGGCCGTAGCCTCTCACTGATCCAATCCAAATCCTAAGGGAGACAAACATGAGCATCAACGACGATTCTGTGCGGTCAGTCGTGACCGCACGGCCACCTGTCGTCGGCCCGCACGTCTGGCGTGGCGCTGATGTCCAGGACGACACCTCGTGGATCGTCCAGATCGAACCCGCGATGGTTGCCGAGATCGACGAGCGTCTCGTTGCCGCGGAGGAACGGCAACTAACCGTGCCGTTCGAACGACATGACTTCCGACTCGACACCTGTGAACAACTGTTGGCAGATGTCGTCAGACTCCTCAGTAACGGCCCCGGCATGGCGGTCGTTCGCGGCCTGCCCCGGGAGCGGTATACGACCGAACAATGCGAGTTGATCTACTGGGCCTTCGGCATGCACCTCGGAACACCGATCTCGCAGAACTCGCAGGGGCACCGCCTCGGACAGGTCCGCGATCAGGGTCTGTCGCTCGCCGACCCGAACGTCCGGGTGTACCAGACAAACGCCAAGCTCGACTACCACGCCGATCAATTGCCCGTTGATGTACTCGGGTTATTCTGTCTGCGCACGGCGCTGCGCGGCGGCGAGAGCAAGATCGTGAGCGCCACCGCCATCCACAACGTCGTGCGCGCTGAGCGGCCCGATTTGCTCGAGGTGTTGTACGAACCGTTCAACCTCGATTGGCGCGGCGAAGAACCTGCCGGCGAGCAGCCGTGGTACCAGTTGCCGATGTTCAGTTGGTCTGGCGACAAGATCGCATCTCGCTTCACCTCGCTGGCCTACTTCCGATCGGTTGACCGCTACGGACCGGATTTGGCGCTGTCCCCCGACCAGAGCGAAGCCCTCGAGTTCGTCCAAGAGGTCGCTAACCGGCCCGGCGCAGCAATGGCGATGGCCTTCGAGGAAGGCGACATGCAATTTCTCAATAATCACCTCATGTTGCACGCCCGCGAAGCATTCGAGGACCACGATGATCCGGCGCTGCAGCGCCATCTGCTCCGGATGTGGATCGCTTATCCGCCTGATCTCCGACAGCCGCTCTCTCCTCTGCTCGCTGAGCGCTACCGTTACGTCGAGATGGGTGGCATTCCGGCGAAACCGCAGAGCATCGAGTGAGCGAGAGTCTGCTGGCACGCGCGACCGCGGTCACAGAAGCAATCGTCGCAGCCGGCGAACCCGTTGGACCGCGCGCCCTTGCCCGTGCCACGGGAATCGATAGGAGCGCGGTCGGGCGAATCTTGAGACAACTCGCAGAGCTCGGGATCCTTACGGCTGAGAACGGGAGCTACAGCCCCGGTGCGCGCCTGTTCAAGATCGGCCGCGTGCTGTCAGCACTCGATACCTTGCCAGCTGCTGCCAACGCCGCACTGTCGAGCCTCGTCGACGAGTTCGATGAGACGTCGTATGTGTGTACATGGCAAGAGAACTCGGCGGTCTTCCTCTACGAGGGTCAGTCATCCAAACCGCTTCGATATGTCATCGAACTCGGACGCCCGGTGCCGCTGCATGCCGGCGCGGCAGGGCGGGCCATCCTCTCTGGACTCCCCGCCGAGACGGTGCGCGAACTCTTCAGCGGCGACGGACTCCCGGCGCTGACTGAAGCAACGATCACCGACGTCGAGGCACTTATCGAACAATGCTCCAGCGACCGCGAGATCGGCTACTCGATCAGTCGCGAAGAGCGCGTCGAGGGTGGATTTGCAATTGCGTCGCCGTTCTTCGACCGCAGTGCCGTCTGCCAGGGTTCGGTCATGATCAGCGCACCGTTGTCACGCATCGACCAGTACGACGTTGACGAAATCGGCCGCGCCGTGTGCCGCGCCGCCGCCGGCTTGTCGTCGCGGCTCGGCGCTCCCGACCTGATCCAGAAGATCTGACCACCGTCGCGTCCGGCTCACGAGGTGGCCCCTGGGCCATCGACAAACCTGCCGGTTCGGAGCTGATGCGCAACCCCGTTGCGTGCGATCTCTTCCCCGCGTAGATAGGTCGCGACGGCGCAGCCCTGCAAGACCCGACCAGAGTACGGGCTCCACCCGGCTTTGGAGAGCAGGCCCGTTGGGTCCACAGTCCACGAAGTGGCCGGATCGACCAAGACGAAGTCGGCATCTGCTCCGAGGCCGAGATGACCCTTGCGGGGGAACAACCCATAGCGCTTCGCCGGCGTCTCGCTGTACAACCGGGCGACGTCGGCCATTCCGATCTTGCCGTTCAACGCAGCATCGATGAGCACCGGGAAGGTGGTGTCCAACCCGGGCAGGCCGAACGGTGAGCTCCAGATGTCGCCGCTCATTTTCTGCTCCATCGTCGATGGCGCATGGTCGGTGGAAAAGTGTGAATACGTTCCGTTGCGGACGAGTTCCCACATGGCCTCTTCGTCGGCGTCGGAACGGGCGCGTGCCGGAGGTGTGAATTTGCGGAGAACGCCGCACGAATGCACGTCGTCTTCGCGGAGCAGCAGGTATTGCGGGCATGCTTCGGCAGCGACGTTGGCGCCGCGGGCCTGCGCGTCGGTGATAACCGCCGCGACGGCGGGGCTGCTGACATGAGCAATGGTGGCTCGCGCCCCGGTCACCGAAACGAGCGAGGCAGCGGCCGCCGTTGCGGCGAGTTCGGCTTCGCGGCTGCGCCACTCGAGCAGGATGCCGTTGTCGCTTCGGCCTGATTCTTTTAGTGCCTTCTCGGCAACAGCAGTGATCGATTCGTCTTCGCAGTGAATGAGCGTCGCCGCGCCGGCGGCAGAGATCGCGCGGAGTGCGGCCAACAGATTTGCGGGATCGAGCCCGGGCACGCCATGCGTAGAACAGGTGAAGATTTTGAAGAACGCGACGCCGGCGCGCCACAGACCGGCGATCTGGTCGACGCGGTCGGGCCAGGTGTGAGCAGCGAGCGCATAGTCGACGTTGGATCGGCCGACGAGGTGCGACTTCTTCTCGTGGAGGTCGCCGATTTCGCGGATCGGATGACCGTGCGTGTGTTCGATGATCGTGGTCACGCCCCGTGCTGCGGCAGCAGCTGTTCCGGAAGGAAAGTCCTCGCGGCTCAGGTCACCGGGCTCCATCAGGTGAACGTGAGTGTCGACGCCGCCCGGCAGAATCAACAGGTCGCTGGCGTCAATCGTTTTGCCCCCGCCGGGGAGATCCAGTCCAACCGCGGCGACCCGACCGTTCTTGATGAGGAGGTCAGCGCGCGTCTGTCCAGCGCTCGACACGATTGTTCCGCCGCTCACCAGCAAGTCGGTCATGTTCGCTCCGTCATGTTCGCTCCGTCATGTTGTCACGGTTGTCATGTTGTCACCGTCGTAGGAGATGTCGATGCAGGCATTTCTGGTCGCCACCGGGACGCCGTGTCCGTCGACAAGGTGATTGCGATGTCGATCAACATGTCGTCCGAATGCGGCGCACCGATCAGCCCGAGCGGCGTGTACCACGAGTCGTGCACCGTCGGGATGACAATCTGGGAACCACCGCCGAGCGTGCAGGGTGCCGCGAGCTGAAATGCGGCGCGCCGGAAGTCGAGCAATTCAGCAGCCGTCCACGCCAGCCGCGGTCCCCTTCGTGACCAAACAGGCATGATCGCAATCGCGCCGGCCGGAATCGAGCGGGACAACGCGCTGACGTAACGCGCACGGGCCGCCTGATCAAGCTGAGAGGCGTCGGATGAGTCGGCGGCGAGCGACTGACACGTGCGCAGGCGAGCCTGGACGTCGTCAGCGAGCGATTCAATGTTGTTCGTCACCCACGTGGAGTGTTGGTCCCAGATTTCTCGGCTTTGCAGACGAGCGAGGAGTTCGCCGGCAGCAGGATCAACGAGTCGACTCATGGGGGAGGCGACGACCTCGACGTCGAGTGCCTGCCCGATCCGCACGCTCATGGAGCGAGCAGCCGCTTCGTCGCGTGGACTTTGCGTGGCCCAGATGTCGTCAGGGAACAGAATCCGTACTGGTGCGGGTCCGACCGGCCGTGACGGCGCGGCGACGTCAAGCGCGCGTCGGAGCAGTTCTGGGTCGCGAGCGAGGAACCCGACGACGTCGAACGATCGAGCTAGTGGTAGGACGCCCGCCGTCTCGACCAGACCGTGGGTTGGTCGGTGGCCGAACAACCCACACGCTGCAGCCGGAGCGCGGATCGAACCGGCAGTGTCGCTGCCGACGCCGAGATCGGCCAAGCCGCCAGCGACAGCAGACGCAGACCCGGACGACGAACCGGCGCAGTACGAGCCCGCGTCGAACGGGTTCATCGGCGGAACGCCTTCGCCGGCATTGCCGACCAGCGAATAGGCAAGTTGATCCATCTTCGTCGTGCCGATGATTTCGCCGCCCGCGGCGCGCAGCCGGCTCACGATCGGCGCGTCATGCCGTGCCGGTTTGTGGGTTGCACGCCAGCGCTGATGCCCGAACGACGAGGTGTGTCCGGTAATCGCGATGAGATCTTTGACCGCGATTCGGACTCCGTCGAGCACGCCCGAATCGGTCGGCAGCCGCGCCGCCGAGGTCGGCGTGAAGCAATGGAGATTGATCATGTGCTGCGACCCGACCCGTGTGGATCGCTGCGTCCACCAGACGTGTGATCGAACCGTTCGTGATGTTGGCGCAACAAGTCCGCGCCGTAGTCACCGCCGTTTGGCGTCCGCACGATCGAGTGCACGTGATGCCGCGACGGGACGTCGTTGTCGAAAACGATCCCCGGCAAGTGGTCGAACTCGATCAGCACCACGGGGCTCTGCGCGCGGTAGTAGAACGGCCCATCCGTGGTCGAACCCATCCACGCGAACCACGTCTCGTCGAGATGCGCGTCGACCTCGGTCATCTTGACGTCGGCATGACCATCGCGGGTCCAGCCGACGAACGTGCCGACGAGGGCGCGGAGCAGGCCCCGCTGCGCATCGGTCAAGGCGGTGGCGGACACGCCCTCGTTGCCAATGACGGCATTGTCCATGAACGCACCGGCGCGCATCTGCCCATCGAAAGGCTGCTGCAGTTCCGGGGGGAGGTCGTCGGGATGGATTGATGGCCGGAGCAGCGCCTGTGCTGCCTGGTCGCGGTCGAGCGACCGAATCAGATCGAGCCCGATGCGTTCCTCTTGTTCGAACACGGTGGTGCCGGCAAACGCTCCACTCTCGACCTGGCATGGCTCGGAACCCATGAACGTCGGCGTCATCACGATCTGGTCGCCGACGATGACGCAGTTGATGTTGAGGTGGCGACCGTCGATCTGCCAGCCCCACGGTTCCCCGCCGCTGGGGTCGCCGAAGATCGAGATGAAGTAGGGCCATTCCCCGTATTCGTCAGGCCGTCCGGACAGCACAGCCAACATTTCGTTGAGCCGCATGATGCCGCGCGCATGGGAATACCCGCGCGCTGACAATGTCGTCCGGAGTAGCTCGAGGCCGAGCTGTCGTCCGGTTACCGAGAGCTCCTCGAGCATCACCCCGTGGCGGAAGAAGTTCATGTGTACGTTGATCCACGAACGCCACGCATCAGAATCGAGCGGGAACTGCACCCTGGCGCGTTGTTCTGGACTGAGCGCGCTCAGAAATGCGGCGGCCGCCTCGGCGATCGGCTCGGTGCTCACTCCCGTCGGACTCAGCGCGAACAGATCGGATCGGATCACGCCCTCGAGAGTGACGCCACTCAAAGGTTCTTGGAGCAGTGTGCGCCGTTGTTCGACAACCGGCTGCAGCGGAACAGGGATCGTCTCAACTCGCGAACGCGCCGACATCGGCGGACTGGATCGAATGCCGAACTCACTCCAATGCATCACGCCCCCGAATCCGTGACATCATCACCATGGCACCGCGACACCGAGTTGGCCCGCCACTCGCTCCAGATCCGAACGGACCGGTGCCGTCACGGCAATGCCGAGTGCGGTGTTCTCGCGCTGAGCAATCTGTTCAGGCTCACCATGGATGTAGACCCGCTCGTGGCCAGGCGATTTCTTGGCGGCGCGCACGATGTCGATCGTTTCGGCCATCGACCGATGCACGTCGGGTTCCGGCCGGAAGCCGTCCAGGCGGATGGCTCCCATGAAGTGCGCCATCGCCGCCGGTGCGTGCCCCGCGGCGCCAGTGATTCGGTCGGCGAGCGGTGTGCCGCTCAGGGCGCCACACATCAGTTCGACCATCAGGTTCAATCCGTACCCCTTGTGACCACCTGCCTCGTCGCCAGCGCCGCCGAGCGGCAGCAGCGGAGCGTCATACGACAAGACGCCGTGCTCGTCGAGCGTGGGCACACCCGAGTCACGGGCGACCCACCCGTCCGGAATCGAACGCCCCTCGCGGAGTGCCGTCTCGATTTTGCCGACAGCGACCGCGGACGTCGCCATGTCGAGGACGAAGTCGGTGCCGCCTGGGCCTGCCCCCATGGCGACCGATAGCGGGTTTGTTCCGTGCAACGATTCGTCGGCGAACGTCGGCGTGACCCGTCCCGCGCTGTTCGACATGCTGATCCCCAGACAGCCCTGCGCCATTGCTCGCTCAGCCCAGTACCCGGCGAACCCGAAGTGGCTGCTGTTCGCGACTGCGACGAAACCCGAACCGTGCCGCGCAGCCATGTCGATGGCGAGGTCCATGGCGACCGAACTGGCGATGATGCCGAGGCCGTTGTCGGCATCGAGGAGTGCCGTCGTGTCCGAACCAGTCGTTGTCGTCATCGTCGGGCAGACGTTGAGCGTGCCCCGTTCGATGCGCACCATGAAGTAGCTGATCCGAGCAACGCCGTGGCTGCGCACTCCGCGCAGGTCGGCGGACACCAGCACGTCGGCAACGAGTTCGGCGGTTTCTCGCGAGCATCCAGCCGCCACGAACACGTCGCGCACGAAACCCAGTGCAGCAGATACAGGGACGCGCATCGTGTCCTTCGGCAATCGGGCAGATTCGACCATCGCAAGCTCCTCACAGACGGTTTTCACAGGGTCATTCTCACTGGGTCACTGGCAAGAATCCTTCGCAGAGGACACTGGCCTTCGACTGAATATCCTATATTGTGCATTATCTTGCTCTCTGAAGGAAATAGTGTCAAAAATTACCGTTGACCTCCACGCCCATGCCATCGTTCCTGATGCTCTCGTCGAGATGCAGAAGGCCCACCATGAATACGGGCCAGTACTGATCGAAGACAGCGGGCTGCAGTATCTGAAGTACCCGGCTCGGGAACGTCTTGGCCCGCTCCCCGACGGCATCTTCGATCCGAAACTGCGCATTGCCGACATGGATCGCCAACGCGTCGATCGACAGATCATCGCCATTCCTCCGCCGAACTTTCACTATCACATCGATGGCGAGGTCGGTATCGACTTCGCGCGGATCCAGAACGACGGGATTCTGTCGATGTGCGATTCGAACCCCGATCGATTCCACATGTTCGCGACGCTGCCGCTTCAAGACATCGATGCGTCAATCATCGAGGTGCGACGCATTGCTGCCTCACCATTGGTGCGCGGCGTCCAGTTCGGAACGAACATCAACGGCGTCGACCTCGACGATCCAATGTTCACACCACTTTTCGACGTGATGGAAGAACTCGACCTGCCCATGTGGCTCCACCCGGATCAGCGCTCGATCGCCGGGATCGACCGCCTCACGAAGTACTACCTTCAGAACTTCATCGGCAATCCGCTCGAGTCGACCATCGCGATGGGCAGAATCATCTTCGGCGGAGTGATGGATCGACACCCCACGCTGCGGTTCGGCTTTGTGCACGGTGGCGGGTTCACCCCGTACCAAACCGGGCGCTGGGATCACGGCTGGGCGCAACGCTCCGAGGCAAAGGAATTCATTAGCGACATCGCTCCGAGCGAGTACTTCAAACGCTTCTTCATCGACTCACTCACGCACGACCCGCTGTCGCTCGAACTCCTCGGCCGCCGGATGGGATGGGGCCAGGTGGTGTTGGGCAGCGACTACCCGTTTGACATGGCCTCGGAGGATCCGGTCGGCGGAGTTGACGCAGTGGGCATCTTGACCGACGACGAGCGCGACGCGGTGTTGTGTCATAACGCCGATCGATTCCTCCGCCCGTGCCCGGCGCACGTGACGGACTAACGGCCACCATGAGAACCACAACACTCGGCAGCCTCGACGTCTCAGTCGTCGGGCTCGGCTGTAACAACTTCGGTCGTGCGCTCGACCAGGCGAGTACGAACACCGTCGTCTCGGCAGCACTCGATGCGGGCATCACCTTCTTCGACACAGCGAGCAACTACGGCGAGGGACAGTCCGAGCGGTTCCTCGGGCATGCGCTGGGGGCGCGCCGCGACGAGGTCATCATCGCGACGAAGTTCGGTATGGCCGTGCCGGGGGCGCCGGGTTTGGAAGGTGCACGACCCGAAACGATCCACGCATCGGTCGACCGAAGCCTGCGTGAGTTGGGCACCGACCGAATCGACTTGCTGCAACTTCATCAGCCCGACCCAGCAACGCCGATCGCCGAAACCTTGGGCGCTCTCGGCGAACTCGTGCAGCAGGGCAAGGTCATCGAGATCGGTTGCTCGAACCTTGACGCCACGCAGTGCTCGGAGGCCTTCGCGGCCAGCCTCGACGCTGACCTCCCGCGGTTCATCACCAACCAGATCGAGTACAGCATTATCGTCCGCGACCCTGAGACCAATGGCCTTGCTGAGGTCGGCGCCCGGGAGGGCATGGCGCTCCTGCCGTTCTACCCGCTTGCGAACGGCTTACTCACGGGCAAGAAGCGCAAAGGGGAACAGGTCGAGGGTCGTCTGAACATGGACCGGTACCAGCGGTATTTGACCGACCGAAACTTCGACATCGTCGAAGCGGTCCGCACGTTCGCGGCCGAGCGAGACCTGACGATGCCAGTGGTGGCGATTGCATGGTTGCTCGCCCAACCCACTGTGCCCGCAGTGACACCAGGCGCAACAACGCCCCAGCAAATCGCTTCCAACGTCGAAGCCGCCGGTAGCGAACTCAACGAGGCCGACCTCGCTTACCTCGATGACCTTTTGAGTTTGATCCCATGAGCTCTGGTAAAGCATGAGCGTCGGGATCGGAATCGTCGGCCTTGGTCGCTGGGCTGGCGTCCACACGGCGGCTGCCTCCCGTGTGGACAGCATCCACATTGCATCGTGTTTCAGCCGAGACGAATCCCGACGATCCGAGTTCGCCGCGACGCATGGCATTCCGTCGACGGCGAGCTCGTACGAGGCTCTGCTCGATGATCCCGAGGTCGAGGCCATCGTGATCTCGACCCCGAACGATCTGCACGTAAACATGGCGATCGCCGCGATCACGGCGGGTAAGCCGGTCCTGATCGACAAGCCGGTCTCGGTCGATATTCCGAGCGGCCTCGCGCTCCTTCGTGCAGTTGCCAACGGCGGACCCGGCGTGGGGGTCGCCCACCATCCACGACGTCTCGCTGGCCACCGGGCCGCCCAGCACTGGCTGCAATCCGACGACGGCGGACTCCCGCGGCTCGCGCACGCCGACTTCTCCAACGCCCGCGGCGCCCACATGTCGCCCGACGCATGGCATCGCAACGTTCCGGGCTCCGAGGCCGGGGTGTTGATCCAGGTCGGCATCCATCAGATCGACAACATGCTCACCTTGCTCGGTCCGCCGGTTGCGGTCAACGCCCGGTTTGATCACCGAACGCTGGGGCCCATGCCCGACGCCGCGATCGTCGTGATCCAGCACGCGTCCGGCGCGATGTCGACGGTCACCAGTAGTTGGACGACGCCGGGGCTCTACCGCTTCGAGCTGCAGGCGACGGGCGGAAACCTCCGCTATCGGCTCGCCCACAAACATTGGACAAGTGCCGATGTCGATGACCACGGCGAACTGACTCTCAGCCGTGACGGCGAAGTCGAGCGGCGGATCGACCTGCCGAAGGGAGACCCCCTCGCCGAACAGCTCGCTGAACTCGGTGCAGCGACCGTCGAACGCGACGCAATGAAAGTCGACGTCGCCGCCGGTCTTCGCTCGATGGCTGTTGTGCTCGCGGCGGTCCGATCGTCTGAGGAGCGCGGCGCCGAAGTTGGACTTGCCGACCTCCTGCGCGAATCGGGAGCGAGCAACGACGAGGTCGAGTTGTTGACAAAGGGATCCGCTGGGCGAACTTCATAAACGAATCTGAGTTACTCATCAAGAGTTTCGATCGGGTTCAAGATCTTGTCCACACTGCGACGACCGGGTTGGCGCGTGAACAGCTCAGGTATCGACCCGAGGCTGGTGCGAACTCGATTGCCTGGCTGGTCTGGCATCTCACTCGCGTCGACTCGAAAGAGCTTGGTCAGCGTCCTGAGCAACAACCTCCAGCACCCAGGCCAGCCCGTTAGGTTCGCGGAATCGTCGACCGATCCAGCAACGGATGCGGGCTGAGGCCTCGTTCCCCAACCTCGATCGCCGCGTCGAGTACCAGCCACTGCGAACCGGACCAGACGATCGGATTGAGGTCGATCGAGCCAATCGACGGATCGGCGCCGACGCGATCACCGAGCAGCACCAGGAGAGTGGCAAGCGCGTCGAGATCCGCTGGTTGACCAACACGGGGATTCGTCAGCACGCGCAACCCTGCGAGCGAGTCGATCATCTGCCGAGCATGAGTCAATCCCAGCGGAGCCAGCGCCATGCGAGCGTCGTCCAGGGCTTCAGCGACCACGCCGCCAAGGCCGACGAGGACCATTGGACCAAAGGTCTCGTCGTGCAGCGCGCCAAGAATCACCTCGGGGCCGTTGACGCACCGCTCGACCAACACCCCGTCGATCGATGCGTCCGGCTCTGCGGCGCGTACAGCTGCCATCACGTCGTCGAAAGCCGAGGCGACCGCCTGGGCATCTGTCAGCCCGATCGCGACTCCCCCGACTTCTGTTTTGTGCACGATGTCGGCCGAACTGATCTTCAGCACGACGGGAAAACCCAGACGGTCGGCAATCGAAATCGCCATGTCGGCAGTTGTCGCGATCTCACCGGCCACGGTCGCGAAACCCCATGACTCGACCAGCTGCTTCGTGGCATGCTCGGTCATCGGCGTTGCCAACACAGGACTCTGGTCCGATGTCAAGTCGACAGCAGGGGCCGCTTGGCCGAGCGTCGGCTCGACGAGTGCAGCGAGCGCCCGCATCGCGGCCCGTGGTTCTTCGGTGACGGGCGCCCCCGACTCGCGTAAGGCCGCCAAGCCATGCGCAGCAACGTCACCGCCCATCCACAGGTGGACGACCGGTACCGGCGTCGACAGCGCCAGCAGCGAATCGACGCGGGCTGCGGTGTGCGCAGGAGGATGGGCCGTACTCACCGCCAGGACGAGATCAACGTCACCGGAACGGGCAACAGCATCGACCACCTCACCGAACCGCTGCGGACCACCGATGATGCCGCCCATGTCGAGCGGATTGTCGGCCGAGCCCTGCTGGAGCAATGGCTCCAACACCGACCGCAGCGCCGGGCCGGGCACCGGCAACTCGATCGGGGTGCCCGCCGCAAGATCGCTCAGCAAAATCGCGATACCTCCGGAGTGCGTGACAACTCCGGCCCGCCGGCCAGCCGGCGGCGGTGTGCGCGCGAGAATCTCGGCGATCTCGAACATCTCCTCCGGTGTCTCCGCCACTGCCACGCCGAGCGACGACAACACGCCCTCGACGACGCGGCTCGGGCGCGCCATTGCGCCCGTGTGGGTCTGCATGAGCCGGTGACCGCGGTCGGATCGACCGATACGGACCACCACGACGCGCTTGCCTGCGTTATGTGCACGTCGAACGGCCGCGAGGAAAGCCGGCCCGTCGCGCACTGTTTCCAGTACCACGCCGATGGCTCGAACCTCGTCGAGGTCGGTCAGCGCGGCGATACCGTCCGCGACGCCGACGTCCACTTCGTTGCCCGTCGAGATCGACGCGGCCAAACCACCGCCCTTCGCCGCAGCGAGGTTGTGGATGTAACTGCCGGTGCCACCGCTCTGGGTCACCAAACCGACACCGCCCGATCGAATCTGCTCGGCTGGACGATCGAGACAGGTCAGAAAGCTCATCGCCAGCCCATTCGAGGGCACGATCACGCCGCCCGAGTTCGGCCCGAGGACCCGCACCCCGGTCTCGAGGATGGCGCGACTCAAGTCGCTTTGCAGTGACCCACCAGGCTCGCCCGCTTCGGCAAAACCTCCTGCGAAGACGATGACCGCTCCGGCGCCAACCGCACCGGCGTCACGTACCACTGACGATACGTGCTGGGCCGGAACCGCCGACACGATCACATCAGGGACGCCCGGAAGTTCGGCCAACGTAGCGAACACCGCGACATCGCTCACTTCTGGGCAGCTTGGGTTCACCCCCCATACCTCGCCCGCGTAACCGAGACTGCGGAGATTGTTGAGTACCCGACGGCCGTGCTTGGTCGCATCGGCGGAAAGCCCGACGATCGCGATCGAACGCGGGGCGAGCAGCCGACCGATGCCCGTCACGACGGCTCAGGTTGCCACGTTGCGACGACCCCGTCTACAGCCAACTCATCCACGCGTTCGGCGGTGTAGCCGAGTCGACCAATCAGCACTTCGGCGGTGTGTTCACCGAGCATTGGGGCGTGCCGATTGGGGAATTCCCAGTCGCGCACTTTCATTGGACTCGGCTGGTATCGGATTGCACCGAGCGTCGGGTGTTCGTAGGACTTGACCATTCCCCGCGCTTCGATGTGCGGGTCGCTGAACAGCGTCTCGAAGGTGTTGACCGGAGCCGACGGGATGTCGAATTCGTCGAGGATCGCCACCCACTCGGCCTGCGTGCGCTCGCTGAACGCTGCCTCGAGTTGCGGGACGACCCAATCACGGTTGGCCAGACGGGCCGCGTTGTTCTCGGTCCGAGGATCGGTCTTGAGATCTTTGCGCCCGATTGCATCGCACAAGTTGAGCCAGAACTTCTCGTCGCGCGCCGCGATTACAACGTGCCCGTCAGACGCGGGAAACGCCTGCCACGGAACCATGTGCGCGTGGGCAGATCCATGGCGACCGGCCGGGTTTCCGGCCGTCAAATAGTCGAGCGCGTCATAGGAGAGCAGGTGCACCATCGAGTCGAGCATCGCGACATCAGCGTGGGCGCCCTTGCCGTGTAGTTCGCGACCGACGAGTGCCGCCAAGATCGAGATGCATCCGTAGATTCCGCCCGACATGTCGGCGAGCGGCACGCCGGCCCGCGCTGGCGCTCCGTCGGGGTCGCCGGTGATCGACATGTGCCCGCTGTACGCCTGAATGACGAGATCGAACGCGGCTTTGTCCTTCTGCGGACCGGTCTCGCCGAAGCCCGTGATGCTGACCGTGATGATCTTCGGGTTGGCTGCTTTGAGCGCATCGTGATCGATGCCAAGACGGGTCAGCACACCCGGTCGGAAGTTGTCGATGACGACGTCGGCCTGCTCGACAAGTCGGACAAGGATCTCGTGACCTTCCTCGCTCTTCAGGTCGAGCGCGACGCTCTTCTTGCCACGATTCATGAAGAGGTGAATCGCGCTGTGGTCGCGGTACGGCGCAATCTTGGGGTTCCGCGCCGTGTCACCGGTCTTCGGCTCGATCTTGATGATCTCCGCGCCGAGGTCGGCGAGGACAACGCCACCGAAGTTGCCCGCGATCACCCCACCCAGTTCCAAAATCGTGACCCCGTCGAGCATCGCTGCCATGTTTGCCCCGACCCTCAGGATGTCCACGTGATCGGTACGACCTCGCCGGTGTTGGCCGACTGATCGATTGCCAGGGAGATGGACAACACATCGAACCCGTCTCGACCTGTTGCCAGAATGCTGTCCTGACGACGCTGCCCGACGCTGTTGATGAAGGCGTGCGTCTCTTCTTGCATCGCTCCGAAGTGTTCACCAAGTGCCCAATCACCGGGCATGTTGCTGCCGAACAGGGCGACGTGCATGTCGACCTCCGGCGTATACGGCCCTGGCATTGACTTGTTCGAAGCAATCACCATGTCACGGTGGTCGTCCTTCACGCTGACAGCGCCCTCACGGCCAAAGACCTCGAACTCCATCGACGCGTTGTTCGCGGGCCAAAACACTGGCACTTCCCAGCTCGCACCCAAGGTTGCGACCATGCCCCCGTCGAAGTTCAGCACGGTCCACGTCGAGTCGAGCGCCCCGAACTCCTCGTAAAACACGCCTTTCGCTCCCGAGGCGTACGCCGATATCGGTCGCTTGCCCGAGAACCAGGTCAACAGGTCGACAAGGTATGTCATCGTGTTGATCGACGGCGTCGTCGTCGGCGCCCGGGAGATCACGGCCCGCGCGACCGCCTGCGTGAGGTAGATCGAAGCCTTCACACTGGTGATATCGCCGATGTAGCCCTTCTCGATGGATTCCTTGATGGAGAGGTACCGCCGGCGGAAGCGTTGAGTAAATCCTGTGTAGACGAAGACGTTGTACTCGTCGGCCGCGATGAGCAGTTTCTCGGCTTCGTCGGGCAAGATCGTGATTGGCTTTTCAACGAGGACGTGTTTGCCCGCGAGGATGGCGGCCATCGCAGGGTCGTAGTGCTGGTCCTCGGTCGAGGCGACGATCACACAGTCGACCTCGGGGCGGTTGATCAGTTCGTGCGCGTTCGTCGTCCACATATCGGCGCCACAGGCTTCGCCGAGTGCCTTCGCCTTGTCCTCGACGACGTCACAGACGCCAAGGAAGTTGACCGACGGATGACGGTGCAGGATCTGCGCCCGCAAGGTGCCGATCGTTCCGCTGCCGATGACTGCAACGCCGACGCCGCCTTCGATGAATCGACTCCGGGACATGTGGTTCTCCTTAGATTGTTGCGGCGACAGAGCGGCGCGCCGCGGTGCCGGGTTAGGAATGTTGCGTCGAGCGTGCCTTGGCCCTGTCGGCCACGGCAGCTCTCGCGAGTACAGCGCGGGCAACCCGCGCGACTGCGTAATCGACCATCTTGCCGTCGACTGCGATCGACGCCGACCCTGCGGCCAACGCCTTTTCGAACTCATCGAGGATATGCCGCTGGTGGGCGACGTCTTCATCCGACGGCGTGAACACTTCGTGGATCACGGGAATCTGCATCGGATGGATCGCGACTTTGCCGACATACCCCAGGGTCCGGGCGATCTCGCACTCGACGCGGAACGCGTCCAGATTGCGGAAGTCCATGAACACGGCTTCCATCGGATACTGGATTCCGGCGGCCCGGGCGTCCATCAGGACCTTGGCCCGCGAGTACATCAATCCGGTCCCCTCGGGGGTCCAAGTCACGCCGAGGTCAGCAACGAGGTCGCCCTGCTCACCGCCGCCGTACAACACCGACTGCACCCGGTCGCTCGATCGCATCATGTCGTAGTTGGCCCTGACCCCGACGCCACTCTCGATCAACGGGACGATTGCCGTCGAGCCAATCTCACGACCGTTCGTGACTTCCAGCGCGCGGAGTGCCCCATCGATCTCGCGCAGCACCCCAGGGTCTTCCGCCTTGGGGATCACCAACCCGTCGACACCGGCTTGTCCTGCGGCGATGACGTCGTCCCACAGCATTCCGGTTTCGATCGCGTTCGTACGCACGTAGATCGGAATGGGTGATGGCGGGAGATCGGCCAGAGCGTCACGTGCCGCAGCCTTTTCCTCCATCGCAACGGCGTCCTCGAGATCGACGATGACCGCGTCGGTACCGGACGCGATCGCTTTTTCGATCAGGTCACGACGGTGGCCCGGCGTGAAAATCATTGAACGAACTGGTTCCATCAGCGGTCTCTTTTCCTCATTGACATGGGATTCACTCGATCGGCACGCACTTGGCTATTTGATTGCCATGGGGTTCAACGGCGAGCCGACGGCGCGCGTGAACGGGAGCGGCGGACCGCAGAACATGAACTCGTACACCCCGTCCGCGGCGCAATTATCTGCGATTGGGTCGAGGTCGAAGATCTCGCCCAGCCACAACCCCATGTGCGTGATGAGGATGAGGTGCAACGGCTGCGCGACATCGGGTGTTTCGTTCGGACGTACTTCGAATCCCCACGTGTCGGTTGCCATCGCGACGACTTCGCGTTCGGCGATCCATTCCACGCTGCCCAGACCCAGCCCAGCTGGCCCCCCGGCGTAGTCGCCCCAGTCGTCGCGAGCGCGCGCTTGGGTGATTGCGCCGGTTCGCACGAACACGTGGTCACCGGGCCCGACTTCAACGCCGCCCATCTTGGCGGCCCTGTCCAGATCGTCGGCATTGATGACGTAGCCCTGTTCGAGCCAGTCGACCTCGTTGGCCCGCGCCACGTCGAGCAGCACACCGCGACCGACCATCGAGTTGCAGGCCTGTGTCACCGCCCCCTTCATCGCCCCCTTGCTACTGACCTGATCGGCCGAGTAGCCGTTGTAGATCACGTCTTCGAAGACGACATGTCCGAGCGCATCCCACTGCGTGCCAGATTGCAACGGCATGATGATGATGTCGTCGGTACCTCGAAAGTGTTTGTCGACTCCGCCGTAGAAGTCGCGGATCGCGGTGCCGGCGATCGCGTCAGCGCCGTCTCGAATCATGAGATGGATCGGGTTGAATCGTCCGAGCCCGCCGGTCTGCGGGCCAGCATCGTCGAACGGCAACGCCATCGAGATCGTGCGGCCCTGTTTCACCAGGCCGGCCGCTGCCACGACGTGGGTCGGCTGGAGCAGATTCAGTGTTCCCTTTTCGTCATCGGGCCCGAAGCGCCCCCAATTCGACACCTTGGAAGCCAGTGCACGGACGGTGTCGATGTTCGGAGTTGCCATCAGCAGGGTTCTTTCACTGGGTTGGTTTGCGCTGTCGATTTGGATCGGCTGGTGTCTCGTAAAACAAGACAGTGGCGCATTGAATAAGACGAGTATATGCTGACGTTGTCGATTGTGTCAACGAAAGAGGTCAATCATGCTCGTCGAATTCAGCCCCGAACAAGAGATGTTTCGAGAGGCGGTCCGCGCATTCTGCGCCCGCGAGATCACCCGCGAGTACGTCCGCGAGTGCGACCGCGAACGGCGCCCGCCACGCGAGGTCTACGACAAGCTCGGAGAGATGGGCTGGCTCGGCATCAACATTCCCGAGGAATACGGCGGGAGCGGCGGCGGTGCGATCGAAGTCGCGATCCTGCTCGAAGAACTCGGGCGCTCGTTCCTCGATCTCGCGTTCTGGGTCTTCCGCGCGGTCACCTGGGGCGGCCTCGCGATTGGGCGCGATGGTCAAGAGGCACTCAAACGTGAGGTGCTCCCAAAGATCGCCGACGGCAGCACCACGGTCTGCTTCTCACTGACCGAACCCGAGGCCGGCTCCGATGCTGCCGCCATCAGCCTGACCGCCATCGAGGACGGTGATGACTTCATCCTCAATGGCCAGAAGGTCTTCACTTCCGGCTTCAAGGCGAGCGACCTCGACGTTGTCGCGTGTCGCACGGCGACTGGTGAGAAGAAGCATCACGGCATCACGCTCTTCGTCGTCGACACCGACGCTCCGGGCGTCACCTACACGGCAATGGAAACGCTCGGCCACTGGCCGCTGGGCACCGCGCATGTTTTCTTCGACGATGTGCGGGTGCCGCGATCGCGGATGCTCGGCGAACTCCACAACGGCTGGAACGACAACGCGGTGTACCTGCGGTACGAGCGGCTGTGTCTCTCGGCTGCTCGAACGGGAGCGTCCAAGGCAGCGATCGCCGACTCGGTCGAGTACGCGCAAGAACGCCAGCAGTTCGGCCAGCCGATCTCGAAGTTCCAAGCGGTCAGTCACCGACTGGCAGAGATGCAAATGAAGGCGGAAATCTCCGAAACGCTCGTGTACCGATATGCGGCCCTGCTCGACCGCGACGAGGCCACGGTACGCGACGCGGCAATTCTCAAGCTGTACGCCTGCGAGTCCTACAAGGAAGTTGCCGACATGGGTCTCCAAGTGCTCGGGGGGTACGGATACACGATGGAGTACGACCTGCAGCGCCACTATCGCGAATCACGTCTTGGCGTGATCGGCGCCGGCACGTCGGACGTGCAACGCAACATCATCGCCAGAACAATGGGGCTCTGATGGCTGACCCGACCGTCCCGGCAACGGTCATCACCGACGAGGCCCGCGACTGGGCGACTCAGCCCTTCGACCAATATGTCACGACGGTCAGTCGCACCGACATCGCCCGCTTCGCACGAGCAATCGGCGAGACAAACGCGGTGTACTACGACGCCGAGGCGGGACGCGCCGCTGGTCATCCCGACGTCGTCGCACCTGCGTACTTCCCGTACACGATCCGCATGCAGGCGACCCACCTCGTCGACCGCGCCGACCTCGAGCCCGACGGGTCGTCGAGTGCTGATGTCCCCCCACTTCCGACGAATCGGGCCATGGCAGGCGAGACAACGATCGACCTCGGAGTTCCGATTCATGCCGGGGACACGATCACACTCAACAAACGCATCGTCGAGCTGTACGAAAAGACCGGCCGCTCCGGAACGTTGGTGTTCGTGAAGACGGAGTTCGTCTTCACCAACCAGGACGGCGAACAGGTGATGCGCGAACACTTCACAAGGATTTACCGATGACCACTGACCACGATGTCGACACCATGTTGACAATCGGTGCACCGGTCCCCGATCTCGTTCGCAGACCAGACCCGATCGATCTGTTCACCTTCAGCGCCGCCTCATGGCTGCTGCACAGAATTCACTACGACCTTCCGTTCACCACCGACCACGACGGTCACCCCGGGCTGCTAGTGCAAGGACCGCTTCAGGGTACCTACATGATCCAATCGGTGCAGTGGTGGCTCGGACCCGACGCCCGGCTGAGATCGATTGCGTACCGCCACTCCAGTCCGGTCTACGCCGGCGAAACCTTGACCTGTGGGGGCACGATTACCGGCATCGATTCCGTCGAGGAGACCTTCGACGTCGAACTGTGGGTCAAGACGAACGACGGAACGATTACCACGAGCGGCACAGCAACATTCGCAATACCGCCTGAACAAATACCGACGGAAAAGAGTTAGAAGATGACCACCGGCGCCTCAATTCTCGCCCAGATGCTCGACGGCTATGGGGTCACCCACGTGTTCTCCGTACCCGCAGTCTTACGGCGCACGATGGTCGAGCTGGAATTGCAGACCGACATCAAACGCATCCGACCGCACAGCGAGAAGTCGGCGGCCTACATGGCTGATGGCTACGCCCGCGCCTCGCACCGGCCTGGCGTCTGCATGGCCCAGGTGATCGGCGCGCTCAACTTGGCGGCTGGTCTCCGCGACGCCCATCTCGCCCACTCACCCGTGATCGCCTTCACGGGTGGGCGCGATCCGAGCACGAAGTTTCGCAAGGTGTACCAGGAAGTCGATGACGTGCCCGCGTTTGAAGCGGTCACCAAACTCAACGCCACCGTCGATGACGTCGACCGCATGCCCGACATGGTCCGACAGGCGTTTCGGGTCGCTACGACGGGTTCGCCCGGCCCGGTCCACCTCCAGTTCCGCGGCAACGAGGGACAAGTCGATGCCGAAGCATCCGACCTCGCACCGCTCGTCGAAACTCAGTTCTCAGCAGTGCCGCCGTACCGTCCGATGCCCGCCGAGCACGAGCCGCTTCGAGCTGCGATCACGCTCTTGCGCGATGCTGCGCGGCCGGTGTTCGTCGTCGGCGGCGGCGCGCGTTGGTCCCAGGCGGGGCCGGCTCTTGTAGCGCTTGCTGAGCACCTCCAGATTCCCATCGCGACATCGCTCAACGGCAAAGACACGATCCCGGCCGACCATCCGCTCGCGGTCGGAGTCGTCGGGAGCTACTCGCGAGCGTCCGCAAATCGCATGGTCGCCGATGCCGACCTGGTGTGCTTCATCGGGACCGAAACTGGCGGCATGACCACGCATTTCTGGCAGGTTCCGTCACTGGGCGCCGACACGATTCACATTGACGTCGACCAAGAAGCAATCGGCCGCAACTACCCGCCGCGCGTCGGCATTCATGGCGACGCGCGCTCAGTCCTCGAGGCGATGCTCACCCTCGCCGGCCCTGAAGTTACACCGTCGGCTTGGTCGCAACGAGCTGCGCGCGAGGTCGGCGCGTGGTACGACGAGCATCGCAGCCAGCTCGAGTCCAATCAGATCCCGATCCGACCTGAACGGCTGTGCGCGGAGTTGTCAAACAACACGCCCGACGATGCAATCGTCGTCGTCGACACCGGCCACGCCGGAATGTGGATGGGTGGGATGTTCGATGCCAGCGCGGGCCAGAGCTACCTCCGCTCGGCCGGACACCTCGGGTGGGCGTTTCCTGCCGCGCTCGGCGCAAAATGCGGCGCTCCTGATCGCCCAGTCGTCTGCTTCACCGGCGACTCCGGATTTTGGTATCACGTCGCCGAGATCGAAACGGCGGTGCGCTGGAACCTCAACGCCGTCATCGTCGTCAACAACAACTCGGGCGGAAACCAGTCGAAACGCGGCTTCGATCGCGTGTACGGCGGGACGCAGACCGAACAGGGCGCAAACGAACTGTGGAAGTTCACCGATGTGAACTTCGCCGCAATCGCGACTGAGATCGGGGCATTGGGCATTCGCGTCGAGAAACCTGGCGACCTCGCCGGCGCACTCGATCAGGGTTTCGCATCGGGCCGCCCGACGATTATCGATGTGGTCACCGACATCGACGCGCTCGCCCCCCTCGCCGTCACGTCCTGACCCGTCAAGAACTCCGGAGCGACGTTACGCCCCCGCTCGGGCCGGCAAGGCCGACGTACACGCCGCAGGCGTGAGCAGGCAGGACCAGCAGTGCACTTTCCCCGCTCAGACGCGTCCCGTGCTCCGGTACAGGAGCCCCGTTCTCCTCCATGACGCGCTGCGCGTCATGGAGGCTTCTCGCGCGAACCAACACCTGGAAGAGGCCCGGGCCATTCGACTGCAACGCGTCCGCAGTGGGCCCGGATCCCCGTGGCTCAGCGACTGCGAACCCCATACCACCGAGGGAGAAGACACTCATCAACGACATGATCACTGTACCCATCTCTGGCTCCGGCGCCGCGATGCCTAAGATCTCCTCGAACCGCGGGAGGTCGCGCGCCATGGACTCGACAGCGACGTACGTGCGTTCCACCGTCGTCGCTGAATTGGGATGCACAACGCTGCTTCCAACGTAGGCATCGCGGGCCCCTCGGTCGCTGTAATGCTGCACCAGGCCAAACGGCATCACGAACTCGACCTCCGCCGTGCGCCGGGCAAGGTGCCCCTCAGTACCGTCGAGCGGATCGTCTGAGATCTCCGACACGGCGAACCCGGCCGACATCATCCTGGACACATCGTGGTCGAGATCGTTGCTTCGAAACACGAGCTCGGGCAGGCCGCTGGCCCGCCCCCGACGCTCGCCCGCGGGCTCACTGATCGCGAGATGGAAGTCGTCAAAGCCCACGTATGCCGTCGTACCGCGTTGAGCGGTGCTGCGCACCGTGACGCCAAACCCGAGTCGTTCATAGGTCGCGGCCGCCGCCACGATGTCCGTCTCGGTCAGAACAATGTGGTCGACACCAGTGATCATTTCCGCGCAGCTCCCGAGCTTGATTCTTCCATCAGTGTCCAAGCTGCCCGACGCCCGCGCATTGTCAGAAGAGTCCTTTGGTTCCGCCGCCATCGACCGCGATGGCCACGCCTTGGATGTGGCGGGCCATCGGCGAGCAGAGGAACGCGAGCAGCGCGGCGACGTCCTCGGGCTGACCGAGGCGACGCACTCCGTGCTTGTCGACCAGTTGCTGTTTGAATTCGTCGGCGGTGATACCGGCTCGTGCCGCCAGCACCGCTTCACACCCGGCTTCGGTGCGCAGATCGATCGACTTGGCCTCGATGCGACGTCCGGTTGCACTGTTGATCTGAGCAGCCGAGTCGACCAAGTCGGTTTCGGTGCGCCCCACGAGCAGGATGTCGCATCCCTCGGCGGCGAGCGAGTGCGCGATGGCCTTGCCGTTGCCGCGACTTCCTCCGCTGATGACCGCTACTTTGCCGTTCAGTTCGTTTGTCATAATTGTCTCATTTCCTAGCGCTGAGGGACCCCGGGCAGCGAACGTAGCTGCCCGAGGAACTCACCGAGGTTGATCGGGGCGAATGCCTCGGCGACACCCGCGTCTGTTTTGTCTTCGATCCCTTGACGGCAGGTGATTCCAGCGACGGTCACGTCGCCCTCGCTGGCCAATCCCATGTTGTCGAGGCGCGCACTCGGCACGAGCGGTGCCTGGAGAGTCGAGCCGACCCATGCATGCGTGAGGGCTTCGACGTCTGTGGGCTGGAGTCCGATGGAACGCCAGGCGTCAACATGAGCTTCGTTCCGCAGCAGTCGAAGTCCGGTTAAGCGCTGAAAGAGCCGATGCAACTCGTCGACCGGCTCGGCCGCGGCCAGCGCCGTTCTCACCAGGCCGTCTCGAGCGGGACTGCGCTCAAGGACCGCGCGCGCTGTGACACTCACCGCATGCACGGTTGCCACCTGGTCGCTCCACAGATCGCGCGCGATCTGGCATGTGGTCGCGTGTACCTCGGTGGCAACCTTGCCGAGCCGTGGCGAGGGCTCGAGGGCGTTGCCGCGTTGGCTCAGATACCCGCCGTTGATCATCTCCGCGAAGAATCTGTCGAGCGCCTCGGGTGGCCGGTAGATGTAACGCCGGCGGACGAAACGCTCGGTCAGATCGTCGAGCAACGGCACGAGGTTGACGAGAGTGCCGAACGTGGCGGGACTGAGTGCATTGCATGCCGTCAGCTCATGGCGCTGGTGTCGCGCTCGTGTCTCGTCGCCAATAGCCCACACCAACCGGTCGACCTCGGCCGCCACCGACCGCATCATCAGATCACTGCCGTCGCCGACTCGCTGATTCCCACCGTCGGCTGCAGATGTCACGTCGCCTCGTTGACGTAGGTGTTCTCCAAGCTGCCGATGCCTTCGACTTCGATGATGCACACGTCGCCATCGACCACGAACTTGGGGGGGTCGAAGTAGGCCGCCACGCCGCTGCTCGTACCGGTCGCGATCACGTCGCCGACCTCGAGCGTGCAGACCGTGCTCAACGTCTCGATCTGTTGCCAGCAGTTGAAGACCATCAGGTCGGTTGTCGTATCCTGTCTGAGTTCACCGTTGATGAACGTTTTCATGCGCAGACCGTGAGGGTCCAATATTTCGTCGGTGGTGACGAGCCACGGGCCCATCGGTCCGTGACCGTCCCAAGACTTGCCGAGCGTCATCGTCGGCGAGCGCCGCTGCCAGTCGCGCACCGACACGTCGTTCACGATGGTGTAGCCAGCGACGACCAGCGGCGCATTGGCGGCGCTCACCGAGCGGCACTCCTTGCCGATGACTAGGCCGAGCTCGCCCTCATAGTCGACGGCGTTCGGCGCGACGGCCGGAATCGGGATGCCGCCGAACGGGTCATTGACACAGGTCGACTGCTTGTTGAAAAAGATCGGGTGCTCGGGCACGGGCCGGCCGCCTTCCTCGATGTGATCGAGGTAGTTCAGCCCGATCGCGAAGAACTTCGGCGGTCGAGCGACGGGTGCCAGCAGCGTGATCGCGTCCAGCGCAAGACGTTCGGCACCGACGACGGCAGCGTCGCGCGTTCCCGGGTCGAGCATCGCGGCAGCGACGACGTTGTCGCCGACCAAGAGCCTGTCAAGCGACACCACCTCGTCACCGTCGACCGCACCAATTCGAGGCGGACCTCCTCTGTGTGTAAACCGTGCGATCTTCATTGCGCTGCCCCCTTCGTTAAGGCCGTGTGTTGTTCGTCCCATGCGACGAACGAGCCGTATCCCGGATGAGAGAATCGGTTGGGCACCTCGATGACGACGGGTCCGCGAGCATCGAGCGCCGACTCGACGGCCGCGCCGACAGCAGAGAGATCTTCGATGCGCACGCCTCTGGCGCCAAATGCGTGGGCCAATGCGACGAAGTCCGGTGGCTGCAGGTCAACCCCGCTGCGACGTCCGTACAGATGGTCCTGATGCCGCCGCTCGACTCCGTAGCCCTGGTCATTGAAGACGATCACGATCACGGGGATCGAGTGCTCGACTGCGGTCATCAGGTCCTGAATCGTGAACATGATGCCGGCATCACCGATGATCGCGACCGAAGGCGCATCGGGCACGGCGATCTTGCTGCCGATCGATGCGGGCAGGGCGAATCCCAATGTGCCGAAACCTGATGGCACGAACCAGGTGCGCGGTTGGTAGGCGCGCCAGTGTGAACGGGCCCAAAAAGCTATGGAGGTGGGGTCGTTGAACACTCGCGCGTTGTGCGGCAACGCGGCACGGATCTGGTCGAGCATTTGGATCTCCGGTGGCGTGCCGACGCCGCGGGCAATGCGGGCGACCACGTCGGCGACCTCTGCGACGCGCGATGCATTCGCGACCTCACCCATCCGATCGAGGAGGCCTTGCAACGCCGGCGCGGCGTCGCCGACGACCGACGCGGCAGTGCCGTAATTGCGGCCGATCTCCGCTGGATCGAGATCGATCTGGAGCACCGTTGCGGGCAGCTCCAGGGACCATCCACCAGTCGGGAAGTACGAGAATCGAGTTCCGACGGCCAACAAAACGTCCGACCGTCGAAGCAAATCACGGACCGGCTCCTCGTTGGCCCAGTTACCGACGTGTAGTTCGTGATCGGGTGGGAACGAGCCTTTTCCGGCCTGAGCCGTGAGCACGGGCGCACCCAATCGCTCGGCGAGTTCAAGCAGCTCAGACGAGGCGTTAGACGCGACGACCCCACCGCCGGCCCAGATGACTGGGCGCTCGGCACGACGGAGGATGTCGGCCATCCGGTCGAGATCTTCGGGTTGCGGTTGTCGCCGCTGCGCGCTCAACGGCGGTTCGACCGATCCGTCCCACGGCTCGGCAAACGCCTCCCCGGCAATCTCGACGATCGCCGGTCGCGGTCGCCGGCTCTTTAGCGCTTGCATCGCGAGCGAGATCGCCGTCGGAATTTCGGACGCAAGTACCGGTTGTGCAGCGAAGTCGGTGACGGGACGAAAGATCCCGAACTGGTCGATGAGGTCGTGGAAGTAGCCCCGAGATTTACGCCGGACGTGCGCCGGATTCTCGTTCAGCAGATGCAGCACTGCCGAGCTGTCGTTGTGCGCTGTGGCCATTGCGGTCAACGTGTTGAGCGCACCCGGCCCCCCACTAGTGAGGGCGACACCGACCCCGCCGCCGGACCGTGCAAATCCGTCGGCCATGAACACTGCACTCTGCTCGTGGCGGACGTTGATCGCGTTAATCTCGGGTCGGTCGAGGAAGGCGTCGTAGACACCCAACGTGTCGACGCCCGGAATACCGAAGACTGTCGTCACGCCCTCGGAGTGGAGGGTCTCAACGACGGCGTGTGAACCGGTTCGTCTCTTCATGATTGGCTCCTTAGCGTAGATTGCTCCGCCATGTCGGCGAAGCATGTGGCAAGAGGTCGGTTATCACCGCGTCAGCGGCCTGCGCGCGGTGCGCTGTTCGGCCGAAAGGTGCGCTGTCGATGACCGTCGGGGTGTCGGCGGTCGCTGCGGCGGACCGAATCGTCTTGTTGGGGTTTACCGATGTCGTGATCATCCCCGACAGTGAGAGCGCGCTGCTCTTCGCCACCATCAGTGCAATGGACGAATTACGCGTCATCTCCCCAACGCGTGAAGGCGAGGGGATCGCGATTGCTGCAGGGCTGTGGACCGGTGGCCGAAAACCACTCGTCGTCCTCCAGAACACTGGTCTGATGGAGGCTGGCGATGCTTTGCGCGGATGTGGCATAGGTCCGCGCATCCCGCTCCGGCTGATGATCGGCTGGCGAGGGTTCGCTGGAGCGCAGGCCGGTCGGGTACCGATCGACTCGGCGTACCCGGCCACCGAGCCGTTACTCGCGGCGTGGAACATTCCGACCTGGCATCTGATGAGCGACGCCGACCTCGACGTCGTCGATGCCATGGACGATGAAGCAATGCGTACGTCGTTGCCTACAGCCGTGCTGACCGGCTGGGCCTTCCGATGATCGAACGACTCGAATTGCTGGCGGCGGCCGCTGAACTCCGCACCAATGAGATCGTCGTCATGACGATGACAGCCACGTTGCAATGGCCACAGGTATCCACGAGTCCGCTCGACTTCGACTTCCTCGCGTTCGGCATGGGCCACGCATCCAACTTCGGGCTCGGGCTGGCGCTGGCACAGCCCGATCGGCGCACGATTGTATGGAAGGGCGACGGCGGACTGCTGATGTCGCTCGGGTCGCTGGCGACGCTCGCTCAGCACGGTCCTGAGAACTTGATCGTGATTCTGCTCGAGAACCGAACCTATGAGATGACCGGCGGGCAGCCGTTGCCGACTCGGGTCGACTTCGAGGCGCTGGCACGGGCCGCTGGCGTCGAGGGCGGAGGAACGGGAGGCACCGGCACTGTCGAGCGCTGGTCCACCATCGTCGAAGCCCGACATGGACTCACGCGAATACTCGTCGAGCCCGGACCTCACTTTGTCGTGGCGTCGGTGACGAATTCCGCGCCACTGCCGCCCGTCGCTCATTCCGATCACGCTGCCCGCGTCACCAATCTGCGCGCCGCGCTCGGACTCTGAAGCCGACTCTGAAGCCGACCCGAGATCAATCGGCTCACTCACGAGCTCGCTAACTCGAGTGCATCCCAGACCCGCCCGATCGCGGCGCGGTACGCGGGTTCGGCGAGGCGATCTGACCGTCTCGGTCGGCTGAGACCAAGCTCGATCGTCTCGACGACTCGCGTTGGCCCGGTCGAAGACGCGCCAGACAAGACGGTGACTCGATCGGCGAGCAGCACTGCTTCTTCGATGTCGTGAGTGACCAGAAGATACGTGCGAGCCTCGAGCTGCCAATGCGTTTCAAACTCGGCCCACAGGTGGCGTTTCGTCATCACGTCGAGATGGGTGAAGGGCTCGTCGAGCAGCATCACGTCTGCGTCATAGGCCATTGCCCGACCGATCGATGCCTTCGCTTTCTCACCCCTTGACAGCGTGTACGGCAGCCGTCGGACGAGGCCGCGCAAACCCACTCGGTCGACATTGAATGAAGTGACCTTCGAATACAACGGTGCGCGGGCCGCATCGAATTCCACGCCGATGCCCACGTTGCGGCCGACCGTCCACGAGGGCACCAGAGCCGGGTCTTGGAACATCACAGCCGTGCGGTGCGGAGCAAGACGCGGTCCAACGAATCTGATCGATCCCCCTTGAACAGGTTCGAGGCCAGCGATCAGACGCAGGAGCGTTGACTTCCCGCATCCAGTTGGGCCGAGCAGAGCGTGCACAGATCCGGACTCGATCGACAAATCGAGATCGCGGAAAACTGACCGTTCAGCGCGTTTCGCGTCGTAGCCAAAGCGCAACTGCTGGATTTCGACTCGCATTCTGATCTCCCAATTCGACGCCGGTTGCTGACCGATCGAACCCACCAAATTGTCGGATTCAACACTTTAATTCGACACTCGCACCTGAATCATATATAGTGCATTATGCCGACTTGGTTGGGAACCAAGTCAAGCGACAAAAACCATCGACAAACATGGCAGCGTCATGCTGCACACGACAAGGGGAATCACGTGAAGCAAACAAGATTGAGGAAAGCCTTAGGGATCATCACCGCACTCGGACTGCTCGCTACGGCGTGCGGTAGCGACGAGCCAGCCGCCAGCAGCAGCGAGGGAAGTGGGGCATCGATCATCCGCTTCGCTTTTGCACCCGATCCGGTTTGGGATTGGTTGGGCGATACCGGCGAACTCGCTACTTGGGAAGAAGCGAACAACATTCGCATCGTCACCAGTTCGACGTGGGACGAGTTCACCTACTTTGCCGGAGGACACGGCGACGTCGTGTCGATGGGCACGCAGGAGATTCCGGTGCTCGAGCAAGAGACCTCGATCAAGACCGTCACATTCGGCAAGTACAACTTCCAGCGTTCAGCGATGATGAAGCGTGCCGGCGATCCGTACGAGACCTTGGCCGACGTGCCGAAGGGCTCGAAGATCTGTGTGTCGAGCCCGGTGTCGAACACCGGCTTCTGGACCGTAGCGGCCCAGCAGTTGCACGGACTCGACTACCGAGTCGGTGGCGGCGACTACGAGCTGGTTGTCAACGACCACTTCGTGAACCCCACCAACTTGCTTCGTGGCGACTGCGAAGCCGCAGTGGTCATTCCTGAAGCGGCTGTGCCGAACCTCCGGGCCGGCGAGCTTGAGCTGATGTACGACGGAGAAATGCCGTTCCAGCTGTACCGAACATTCTCGGGAATCGACGACGGTGAGAACCACGTCATGTCCAACCTGTTCACCGCCACCGAGGGCTGGTACGACGCCAACGAGGACAATGCGAAGGCATTCCTCGCACTCTGGGAACGCGGCATCGAGCTCTGGGCGGCCAACGTCGAAGACATCGTCCGGGCCTACCCGCAGCACTTCGCCGTCGAAGAAGAAGCAGATGTTGCCTGGATGGTCGATTTCATGCAAGGCAGCAACGACTGGTTCGTTGACAGCGTGTACCTCGATCAGAACTGGATCGACGCCGAAGTCAAAATCTGGGACCTCATGAAGGACCTCGATCCGGACAACCCGAACGTCCTGAATGCTGATGCTCCGACTCCGCGCTTCGAGGCGCTCCAACCCTAAGGTCGGCGAGTTCGAACTGAGCGAGCAGATTGGTGCCGGATTCGTTGCGACGAATCCGGCACCGGTCGAACTTTTTGTTCTTCATCTGATCAGCAACACCAGTTGATCAACACCACGAGGGAGCGTACGCCGGTCGTGACGACCTTGACAACAGATCCAATAGCCCCGACACATGTGACCCAAGAAGAACTGGTCAAGATTGCGCGGCGTAAAGAACTCGTCGTGCGATGGGCCGCCCGAATCTTGGGCTACGTCGTCGTCCTTGGCCTGTGGGAATGGGCATCGGGCGCGGTGATCGAGGAGAACCTGCTTCCCGGGCCGACTCGGGTTATCCAAACCGCCGTCGAGCTGTTTCAGGACGGCGCGGTGTTTCCTGCGTTCGGCTCAACCCTTAACCGAATCGTCGTTGGCGTCACGCTCTCGTTTTTCATCGGAGCTGCCGTCGGCATCCTGACCCAGAACCGATGGTTCGCAGGGTTCTTCAAAGACGCGATCACCATCGGGCTCACCTCACCCGGATTGATTTGGGTGCTCATCACGGCGCTCGTCTTCGGTAATCAGTGGTTCGCACCGCTCACCACCATCATCTTGACGACCTTCGCGTTGGTGTCAGTCAACGTGGCCGAGGGAATCGGTACGTTGCCCAAGGACACGATCGACATGGCGCGAGCGTTCAAGGTGGGCGTCGTGCGTCGCAACCGCCACATCGTGATCCCGCACCTCGCACCATTCCTGTTCACCGGTATTCGTTTCTCTTTCTCGATCGGCTGGAAAGTGACGGTCCTCACCGAGGTCTTCACCGCCGGCTCCGGGATCGGCTACGAAATGCGCATCGCCCAGATCCTGTTCAGGCAGGACGAAGTCCTCACGTGGATTCTGCTGTTCTTCGTCTTCGCGTTGTTCCTCGAAAAAGTTGTCCTACAAGCAATCGAAGACAGATTCTTCCGTTGGCGCAAGGAGATCGCCTCGACATGACCGACCTAGCTGTTCAACCATCAAATCAAACGTCCAAAGTGAGCGCCAAGGGAGGTGCGGCGCGCAAGAAGCAAAAACCGTTTGTGGTTCGTGTGCTCAAGTCCCCGACCTTCGCCCGCGGACTGTTCCTCCCAGCTGTGCTCGTGTTCTGGCTTATCAGTAACAAGATGATCGAGGACTCGTGGGACTTCGACAGCAGTGTGCTCGCCACCCCACGCGAGGTGTGGGACTTCATGTATGCCGAGATCTCCGGCGACACCGTGGCGCCCAACAACTTGTACCAGACCTTCGGGATCTCGCTTCGCCGCCTCGGCATCGGTTGGGTAGTGTCGATGATCGCCGGCACGGCGATCGGGCTCGGTATGGGGCTGTCGAAAGCGGTCAATGCATTCTTCCACGACTGGGTGATGGCACTGCTGGCGATGCCTGCTCTGGCATGGGCGCTCTTCTTGAGCCTCATCCTCGGATTCGGCGATACCGGACCGGTGTGGGCTGTCGTGCTCGCAGGCATTCCGTTCGTCATCGTCAACGTCCGCGAGGGCGTGCGCAGCACGCCCACTGATCTGTTCGACATGTCGACGGCATTCGCTGTGCCGCGGAGTAAACAGATCCGGCACGTCCTGTTGCCGTCACTCTTTCCGTTCCTGTTCGCGGCGGCGCGTTACGCACTGTCGATCGGCTGGAAGGGCCTCGTGCTCATCGAGCTCTTCGGCGGGCAAGACGGGGCCGGCTGGACCTTCAAGTTCTGGTACGACGCGCATCGTCTCCACGGAGTCATCGGCTACTCGATGTTCTTCGTGATCTTCGCCCTGGTCGTCGAAAACCTGATCCTCGAACCGATTTCACGCCGAGTCTTCAAATGGCGGCCACGACTCGATGCACCAGAACTCGTCGAGGAAGACATCGACACCAACCTCGAAAAACCAAATCGTCCAGCACCGGCACGTTCTGATGTCGCCGGAACTATCTAGGAGAAATCGACATGGCAGATATCAAGATCACTAACCTGCACAAGGAATTCGGTGTCGGGGTCGACAAGGTGGTTGCGTTGGAAAACGTCAACCTTGAACTCGGCGGTCACGTGTTCGTTTCAATCGTTGGTCCATCCGGCTGCGGAAAGTCGACGTTGCTCAACATCTTGAGCGGCATCGACACGCCGACGAGCGGGTCGATGACGATCACCCAGGAAGGCGCCAAGGCGGCGCCAGGCTATGTCTTTCAGGCCGCCCGGCTTCTGCCGTGGCGGACCGTGATGGACAATCTTCTGTTCGTCCAGTCCGACAAGTCCGACGAGACGCGGGTGCGGTGTCAGAAATATCTCGACATGGTGCAACTCGGCGACAAGGGCAACAAGTATCCCGGCGAATTGTCGGGCGGCATGCAGCAGCGAGTCGGTATTGCTCGCGCATTCTCGATTGAACCCGATGTGATGTTCATGGACGAACCGTTCAGCCATCTCGATGCCATCACGGCCCGATCACTGCGCCGCGAGTTGCACTCGATGTGGGCCGAGACGGGTAAAACGATCGTGTTCGTCACGCACGACGTCGGCGAGGCGGTCGAGCTGTCGAACCGCATCCTCGTGTTCGCCAAAGGTGGGCGCTTGGAAGACGACATCAATGTCGAACTCGAGTTCCCGCGCGACCCATCCGACGAAGCAGTGGCCGTTGCGAAGGCAAACGTGCTGAGGAAGTTCGAAGAACTCGATCTCGTCGCCAGTTGAGCGAGACCTTCCTCCCGTCCCAACCAATGGAGACAAGATGACCGAATCAACTCACTCGCCCACGATCGACGTGCACTGCCACCTGTCAACGCCGGCAGCATCGGCGCTGACCGACCCACATGCCCGGCCTGAGTACGAGCCGTACCAATACTTCATGGGCCAGGACTCGATCGATCACAACAAGGTGATGTTTCCGACAATTGCCGACGCACTGAGCAACGCCGATGCGCGAATTGCGCACATGGACGCGATGGGCGTCGACATCCAAGGTCTTGCGACGTTCGTCTCGCAGTATTGCTACTGGGCCCCGGCGAAGGTCGCGGCCGAATCAGCACGATTGCAGAACGATCACCTTGCTGAGGCATGCCGCGATCACCCCGATCGTTTCGCTCCGTTCGGCGCAACCGTGCCATTGCAGGACGTCGACCTCGCCATCGCCGAGATGCATCGCGTCGTCGACGACCTCGGGTTCAAAGGGCTGCAGATCGGCGGCACGATCAACGGCCACAATCTCGACGAACCACGGTTCCGTCCGTTCTGGCAGGCTGTCGCAGCCAAGGGAATCCCGGTCATCCTGCACCCGAACGGGTACGAGGAGAGCAACCGCTTCGGTGACTACTTCATGACCAACTGCATCGGCAACCCACTCGAGACCATGGTTGCTGCACACCGGATGATCTTCTCCGGGTTGTTCGAAGAGCTCCCCGACCTCAAGCTTGTGCTGTTGCACGGCGGCGGCTATCTGCCGTTCTACTGTTCGCGCGCTGACCACACGTGGGAGGTGCGACCCGAGACTCGGGTCGACATTCCGGATCATCCGCCGAGCTACTACATGAAGAACTTCTTCTACGACACCATGGTGTTCCAACCGCAGTACCTGGGGCACCTCATCGACATCGTCGGCAGCGATCGCGTGATGGCCGGGACCGACTTCCCGTTCGACATGGGCGAAACAGACCCAATGGGTCTGATCGACCGCACCGAGGGCCTCGGCTACGCAGAGCGGTTGGGGATCAAGGGCGCCAACGCGGCGCGCATCTTCAACCTCTGACGCCGAAGAAGCCGTCAGCGCGTTCCGAGGTACGTGGCGAGAAATTCGTTGGTGCGGTCCTGGGCTTGCGCTGACGCCCCAGGGTCGTACGACGCTCGGATATCGCAGTTGAACCCATGACCCGCTCCGGGATAGACATAAATTGGGATGTCGGGGTATGCGGCGCGGACGTCGACGATGTCGCTCGCCGGAATCATGTGATCGGTTTCGCCGAAGTGGAGCAGGATCGGACACTTCGGAACTCGGGTGATGAACTGATGGATCTGGCCTCCGTAGTACCCGACCACAGCATCGATGCGCATTTCGTTCGCACACAACCAGGCGACGCCACCACCGTAGCAAAACCCGACGACACCTACTGGACGGTCTCGACGCACGTGGTCGGCGGCCGCAGCGACATCGACGGTTGTCGTCACCCAGTCGATCTGCTCGCGCACCGCGAAGCCCGCCTTCATTCCCTCGTCGGTGTAGTCGAGATCGACGCCGCGCTCGGCTCGATCGAACAGTGCCGGCGCAATCGCGAGGTAGCCCAGTTGGGCGTAGCGGTCGACGACGGAACGGATGTGTGCGTTCACGCCGAAGATCTCTTGCACTACAACGATCGACGCTGGGGCATCCGGGTCGCCCGCAACGTAAGCGGAAAACACATGCCCGTCGGCGGCGGTCACCTCGACGAACACACCGGACTGGTCGCTCATACCAACAACCGTTCTTCGTACTCGACTCGCGAAAGCACCTCAGCCTCGCCGTCGGTGATGAGCACCATGTCTTCGATGCGCACACCTCCGCCTCCGCGCACGCCGGGAACCCACACAAGTGGCTCGACGGCAAAGACCATGTTCGGCTTGAACTCGACGGCCGTGGCGCCCGGCAAGGTTTCGCCGATGTAGGGCGGCTCGTTCGCGCCGACGCCGATGCCATGACCGATGAAGAGGCTGAACATGTGCTCGGCGAGTCCGTGGTCACCGATCTTGTTGACGATCGCGTCGGACGCGTCCTGGTTGGTGAAGCCTGGCCGCATCTTTTCGATGCCTGCCATCAAACCTTCGTACACAGCGGTGTAGATCTTCTGTTGTGGCTTTGACGGCTTGCCAATGACGGTGGTGCGACCGATGTCGGCAAAGTAACCGTTCCACATTGCTCCGATGTCGATGAAACACAGGTCCATGTTGCGGGTGAGCTTGTCGGTTGCAATCCGGTGCGGTGGAGACATGTGTTCCCCGGAGGCGACGAATGGAGTGATCACATGCGCCATCTCGCCACCGAGGTAGAAGAGCGTCTGCATCGCGTCACCGGCGATTTCGAGTTCGCGCCGCCCGGCTCGGGTTTCGTCGAGGGCCCGTTGGGTGACGGCATCGCCGATCGCGCACGATTCGTGAATGATCGCGATCTCGACGTCGTTCTTGATGAGCCGGGCCCGCTGCATCACTTGATCGCCGTCGATCATTTCGACGTCGGGAAGATGGCGGCGGAACGCGTCGATGAAGGAGATACTGACCGCGTCGAGCCCAAGGCGGCCGCTATCGAGACCCCGATCCCGCAACACGGGCAGGAGGATGTCCTTGACGAAGCCATCGACGAGTTCGGCCTGCTCCATGATCGGAATGGCGTGCGCCTCCGCGATCCACGGCATGCCGGCGCGGGCCTTGTCAATCTCCCCGCCCGAGCACAGCAACACGGGGTCGCCGTCTGGTAGCAGTAGGGCGCCATTGAGCGCCATCGTCTTGCCCGCGATCAGCTGCGCCCGCAGCGACGTGAGGTACCGGACGTTTTCGTCCTTCCAGACAAGGAGTCCGTCAACGCCCGCCTCGCGCAACTCGCGTTGGGTGGACTCGACGCGTTCACGGCGCAACCGCGGGAGGTCATAGCGCTCCTCCCAGTCGACAGCGAATGGACCTTTGGCGTATCCGGGCATCAGTGCCCTCCTTTTAGCGGGGTGTGTGAAGCAGTGCGGTCGAGGAATTCCTCGACCGCGGCAATGAAAGACTCAGGTTGTTCCAACGGCGGACAGTGGCCGCATCCCGTCAACTCGGCGAGTTCGGCGCCAGGAATCGCGGCGCCAAGTTCACGCGCCATCTCCGGGGGTGTTGTCTGGTCAGCGCCGCCGGCGATGACGAGCGTCGGATTCGCGACGACACCGAGTCGGTCGGTCAGATCCATGTCGCGCAGCGCCCGACATGCGGCAGCAAACGCAACCGGGTCGGTCTCGACGAGCACAGCTCGCCGCTCCGCGATCACCTCGGGATGCGATGCGAGGTGTTGCTCGGTGAAGATCCGGCGAACTGCCACGTCGACGACAGCCTCCATGCCACCGGCGGACACGAGATCACTCATGTTGGTGAACGCAACGCGCCGCTCGTGGGAGAACACGGCGCCTCCGTTGGCGACGATGAGCGGACCGAACCGATCACCGTGCTGAATTGCCAACGCGACACAGACGAATGCGCCGAGCCCGTTCCCGAGTACGGCTCCGGTGTCGTCGACGTCGGCCTCGTCGAGAGCGGTCGCGACCGCATCGGCGAGGTCGTAGATCGTCGGTGAGTCGATGGTGAGCGCGGGAGTCGCGCCGAAGCCGGGGAGCGATACCCGAATGACACGCCGACTCTTAGCGAACTGCGGTGTGACCAGGTCGAACGCGCGGCTGTCGGTGAGCAGCGAATGCACGAGGACAAGCGGAGGCCCCGAGCCGTCGATGTCGATCTGCATCAGTTCGTCTCCATCAGTTCAGGCGTTGGGTATCGCCGCCGTACCAGTCGACGGGATTCGGGTCGGTGCGGATGGTGACTGCACGAAGATGCGTGAAGTCGTGGAATGATTCCCATCCGCCTTCGCGGCCGGATCCACTGTCGCCAACACCGCCCCAAGGCGACCCTGGATCGACGCGGTGGTGATCGTTGACCCAGACAATGCCGTGCTGAAGCTGGCTGGCAACCCGGTGCGCCCGACCGACATCGGAGGTCCAGATCGCGGAGCCGAGCCCGAAGTCGGAGTCGTTCGCCAAGGCGATGGCGTCCGCTTCGTCTGTGAACGGAATAACGACCACGACCGGACCGAAGATCTCCTCTCGGGCGCACCGCATCGTGTTGGACACACCGGTCAGGACGGTGGGCTGGACGTAGTACCCAGCGGCCAGTTCGGGCTCGTCGGGGACTCCGCCACCGCACGCCACGGTGGCACCCTCGGCACGACCCGTTTCGATGTAGCCGAGAATCCGGTCTTGTGCCTTGCTGCTGATCACTGGCCCGAGCTGTGTGGCTCCGTCGGCCGGATCGCCGATGCGAATCTGGTTTGCCTGAGCGACGAGCGCCTCGATGAACTCGTCGTGAATAGTCTCCTGCACGAGCACGCGGCTTCCGCAGATGCAGGTTTGGCCTGCGGCAATGAAACCGCCGAAGGCGACGCCCTTGGCCGAGACGTCGACGGCTTGATCATCAAACACGATGACGGGTGACTTGCCACCCAACTCGACGGTGGCCTTGGCAAAGCGCTTCGCAGCTGCTTGGGCCACGGCTCGGCCTGGCTCGGTGCCGCCGGTAAACGAGACTTTGCCGACATCGGGATGCTCCGCGAGTCGCGCCCCGGCGATGGGGCCGAGGCCGGGGGTCACGTTTAACACTCCGGCCGGAATCCCTGCGTCGGCCGCGAGGTCGGCAAGTCGAAGACAGGTGAACGGCGTCAGCTCGGACGGCTTGAGCACGACGGAGTTTCCTGTCGCCAACGCCGGGGCGAGACTCTTCGAAGTGATCATCAGCGGGTGGTTGAACGAGCTGAGGATGCCAACGACACCGATCGGAAATCGTGACGTGTAGGAATGGTACGAGCCTGGCATCGAGATGACGTCGGTGCGGTCGGCGAGGAGTAGTGCTGCGTTGTAGCGGTACCACCCCGAAAGCCGGCTGATTTGAGCCCGGGTCTCGACGATCGGGCGGCCGTTGTTGGCGGTCTCGAGCTGGAACAGATCTTCCAGGTTGTCGTCGATCAGGTCGGCGAAGCGGTTGAGCACCTTGGCCCGCTCCCAGATCGGGAGCTGCGACCACACGCCCGATTCGAAGGCCGACTTGGCCACAGCAACGGCATGGTCGACGTCAGCAACGCCGGCCGCGGAAATTGCGCCGATTGTGCTGCCGTTGCTCGGATTCAACACGTTGAGCGTGTCGCCGTTCTGTGACGGTATCTCGGCCCCGCCGATGAGCAAGCCACGATGCATTCCATCATCATACATAATGCAGGATTTGACGAGAAATCGGAGGTCTCCGGCTATCGTCCGCACGTGAACGATCGCGCTCCCACCGAGGCAACTCGGGTACTTCGACGACTCGGAATGCCCGTCTACGTCCCGATTGTCGCAGGCAACCTCGGCCTGACGATGCTCGTACCGGTCCTGCCGCTCTACTTGACCGACTCCGGAATGTCGCTTCGCCTCGCCTCGATTGTGTTGGCCGCCCTCGGGTTGGGCGCGTCTCTCGGTGGGCTGCCGACTGGCGCGCTCATGAGCCGCTTCGGTGAGCGCGTCGTGCTCATCGTCGCGATTGCCGTGTTTGCTCTTTCGACTGCAGCCCTCGGATTCACGACGATGGCGCTGGTTCTTGCAGCGCTGCGCCTTGCGAGCGGAGCCGCCAACGGCGCCCTTCGCCTGTCCCGTCAGACCTACATCACGCGCCGAGTGGCAGCGGGTGTCCGCGGCAGGGCGATGTCCCTAATCGGAGGGTCGTTCCGGATATCGCTCTTCGTCGGCCCGGCGATCGGCGGCGCTCTCGTCGATCTGGTCGGCTACACCGCAACGTTCGCGATCGCAGGCGCGCTGACTGCAACGGGGATGCTGCCCCCACTCCTGGTGCGAGACCATCTCCCGCTGCTCGACGGTGTCGACACCACCAAACGGATCGGAATCCTGCGCGCAGTTGTGACTCATCGCCGTCTGCTTGCCGTGGCTGGTTTCGTCCCGATGCTCGTCGTGACCGTGCGCGAAGGCCGTTTGGTTATCATTCCGCTGATTGGCGCCACGCTCGGGTTGTCGTCAACGGCGGTTGGGGCACTCGTCACCGTCGGCACGGCTGCCGACTTGCTGTTGTTCCCGGTGGCGGGCTGGATCATGGATCGGTATGGGAGATTGGCGGCGATGGTGCCTGCGTTCGGATTGATCGCGTTGGGCTTGGTCGTGCTCGGGTTGGCCAACGGCACGCCACTGGCCGTTGCGGCCGGTGCAATCATCGGGATCGGCAACGGGATGAGTTCCGGCACGATGCTGACGATTGGAAGCGACCTTGCGCCACCCGATGCCCCGGGCCAGTTCCTCGCAGGCATGGCGACGCTGCAGGACTCGGGTCGCGTCATCGGACCGTTGCTGGTCGGCGCCGTCGGTGCAGCACTGGGACTCGGAGCCGCGGCGTTCGCATTGGCCGCAGTGCTCTTCGTTGCGATCGCATGGCTGATCCTCGTCGTCGGCGAGACGGGCCAATCCAGCCTGGCGATCAATGCCAAGCGATCGCTCTGACGTCGACGATGACGCGTCCACGGCCAAACAAAGCGGCGGGAACCTACTGTTCGTCCTCCAAGGGGTTTGGATGCTGCTCGACCGGCCCGACATCGTGACAGGCCCACCACCCGACAGCGTTCCCCTTGTCATCGCAGCGCGCCTCGACCACTCCAACGATTGCCG